>Ga0247840_10001954_pt1 | contig 38028 bp, 28 predicted proteins | sample LaCruzMarch2015__FD_192404 | JGI IMG/M metagenome (GOLD analysis project Ga0247840, IMG submission 192404) | Freshwater microbial communities from meromictic Lake La Cruz, Castile-La Mancha, Spain - LaCruzMarch2015_17m | ecosystem: Environmental > Aquatic > Freshwater > Lake | place: Spain...
TCAAAGGGGCAGAGTCTTTTGCAATCCTTCGATCTGTGATTGATACCTCGATTAAAAATAACCTGAATCCTTTGCATTCTCTTTCCCAAATTAATGCCCTATATTTGTAGGGGGTGAATAGTTACATTTATTCAAATGCCATCCAATGGGATATTGCTTGTATTCTTCAGGACAGTCAATTTCTTTCAACTCAGTGACGTCAAATCGAATAGCAGGTTTGCTATTATTTTGCTCCTGCCGAAAGTTCTTTGTTTTACCAATCCAACATTTTTCAAACATATTATCCTGAGTGTATTTAATAAAAAGAGTTGTTGCCTCATCTGGCCATTTGCCACGTGCAATTCCATCTTTGATAAGTGGAATTGTAAATTTGGTCGATTGATTCCCCTTGAAATTCAGCTTATCCCAATGGTATTCAAAATTTGTCACCATTATATATTTAATTTCTTCCATATTTAGAATTTTTAATATTTATAAAGATTAGCTCCCATCCACAAAGAATGTTACTGGTTAATTATCAATTAAACCTTTGGCGGCGTCAAATCAATCATCGCATTTTTTATTAATGACTCTATTTCTGTTTCAGAGAAACCTCTTTTAACCAGTACTTCAACAAGTTCCTCTTGTCTGGGTTGACCAAAGGTCATACGATAAAATGTAAGCACTTCTTTAAGCCGGGAATATTTGGCTATATCTTTACTGAATGGATAGAGTGGCACAATCCTTTCAATTTTACAACCATCAATGGGTTCGATGTGCCAGAAGGGGACCAGATCGCATTTGCCCTTTTCAACACCTTCTTTTTCCTTGGCCCAGGTAAACAGTTTGTCCCAAACGGAATTACCGGGCCGATCCTGGTTCATATCAGTCAGGTATTTCAGCACGAGATTTTTCCGGATGATATGACTTTTGTAGCGGTTGACCCTTCCTTCACGTTGTTCAAGGTCAATAGCATTATGAGGAAGATTCCAATGGACAAGCCGGGAACAATAGTAATGGAAGTCCAGACCTTCCTGTCCAATAGAGGTAGAAGCCAAAACAAATGGGCGATAGGGCGAATTAAAGGTGTCCCTGACACTGAAGCTGCGGTTTGGCTTTCCTTCTGTTTCTATAAGTTGGTTTCCAAAGTCGACAGCAAAATGGGTCCGAATATTTTTATTCTCACCAGTTTTTATACTTGAGTAATCATCTATCTTGAAATTTACGGTTCTTAGTGAAAGCACATCATCCAGTTTCTTCTGGATCTCATCAGAATCATGGATGAAATCACAATCCGTAAGCATGTGGATGTACTCATCAGTTACTGATTGAAGATTGCCCTCAAGGCAATAGTTCAGAACTGCTTCCCAATATGGCATGCTTGCAGGGTAATTACTTCGGATGACAGTAATACTTTCTGGTTTGTCTAAATACTTAACCTTGGATTGGGCATAGAAATAAGCAAGAACACGATTGTGATCGCTGGGTTCGTTGAGTTTTTCAACTTTTGACAAGCTTCTCGAAAAAATAACGGCAGGTGAAGCAAGGCAAATTGTTGCCAGAACTTTGAAGAGATCTGGCGGAACCTCTCCTAAATTCATCTCTTCATTGGTAAGTTTTATTGATTTGCAATGCAGCAGAAATTGCTTTTCAATTTTTTCATCGCCAGTCCTGATCGAAAAATCCTTTAAAATAGAAGAAAACAATGATTGCGCGTTGCCAGTTTTATTGCTGATCTTTTTATTTGTTTCATTGTCAAGAAGCATCAAAGAGGCCCAGTACCAGCGATCTGATTCTCCTCCCTTTGTAACGAACCGATCCAAATGTAAGTCATTAAACCTTTTTTCGATTAAACTGGAAAGATCATCAATGATTTCATTCAATGGTTTCCTCGTATATATGTTTTCCTCCGGGTCATACAAGTCACACAAAAACTCGCTTGGATATAAAAGGGTCAATAAATTCATCGATGTAAAGGGATTCCGCTTGGGATCATATTTAATTTGTAACAGTCGCCCAGGCTTTCGTTTCTTTGTTTCGGCGAAATATGAGGACGGCTTTTCCCTTCTTTTTTTATAGTATGCAGAAATTGCCAGCCTCTCACTTTCATAGGAAAGAATCGTTGAAATTGCCCTGGGCACCATTAGCCAGGAAGAAAAAAGCAGTGTTTTTGAATAGGTACTTTTTGCCGGATATATTTTATTTGGTGTATAATAGTTGATAGTTGGAGGAATCCACAGCCATCTCCAAGCTTCATTCTGTACGGTTGTTTCCAACAACTCCTGCATCCTGGCATTAGGGACAACAGAGAGATTACTGCTTTTCCCAAGTGGTTTATAGGACCGTATGGCTGCAAGGTCAACCCAGGCTGATTTTTGCTTCTTCAGCACCTCAGCAATTTCCGGTTTGCCTAGTAATCCTTTTAAATTTTCCCGTATTGAGTAATTACTGAGAAAGGACAGAGCATACGGACATGATTTACTGAATTCAATGGGGTTCATACTTCTGAATTTGCCCATTTCACTAATTTTTTGATTTACCGTGTCAAGCGCAATAAAATCAAGGATATCAGCTGGTGTCAGATTCTTGATTACTTCACTTTGAGAGGTTTTAACCATCAGATTCTTGTCGTCGGAAACCAAGGTACGCTCAGTCCTCACCATTCCCTGAAGGTACCGGTCCTGTATTCTTAATTTTGTTTCTGCCAGTTCAGATAAATTACCATTATTGGAATTCAACTTTGTTTCATAAATAAGTGAAAACAACTTCCGACGATCAGATTCAAAATTCTGCCAGAATTCAATGTCCCTTCCATTCATTAAAAAATGCAAAACCCTCATGAACTCCTTGTAGTGATTTTCCCCGGAATCCTCATCACACTGAGTGGTAAATGGTTTAAAGGGTGTTGCAGAGAGCATCAGGACTTTGGTGTCCTTCAATTCGAACACAGCACGTGCCAGTTCAACTGCTGGTGACACCTCCTCAACACCCTGGTCAATCAAATCACTGTATCGTTGAAATTCATCCAGAATAATCAATTCAGCTCCGAGATATTCAAGACAGATCGTTGTAAGTATATGACGCAGAAGAAAGATTAATTCATTTTTATAAGTGATGTTTTTATAATTCCTTCCATCTATCGTTTCACATGATTTTAATAGGACACTCCATACTGAAGTAGATTTAGTTAGTCCGAGCGATTTGTAAAGTTTTGGGGCCGTTGTTTCGCCTACGATTTCGTTTTGTAGTTTATCTTTGTATTGGCTGAACAGTTTTGACCTTAGATCTTCTTTTCGGTTATTAAATCTTTTTTTTATTGCCTTTTCCCAATTGTCTTTTGAAACGCCACTTTTCAATAACCATTTTAACCCATTTTTCCTTTTTGAGAACTCGCTGTAGTGAGTTAGCAATGCATATATAATTGCTCTTTCATCCTTAACTCCTGACTTGTTGGATAAATTGAAGGATGTGGAAGGGGTCAGAGAATCAAATCGTAAAGATTGAGATTCCTTTTTGTCATTATTGGCAAGGTAAATTAGCCTGTTTAAGGGATCTTTAACTAAACTAACATCTCTCGAAAAATTCAATTTTCTGAGATTTGTTCTTGCCAAAGATTGATTTGAGCAAATATAGATTACATTGAAAGTTGGGTTTTCCTTAGATGGATTGAATGCCTGGTATGCTTTTGCAATCAGCCCTTTCGCAATAATTGTCTTCCCCAGTCCAACTTCGTCGGCGATCAGAAATGCTTTTCTGTTCTTGACATAAAATTGGTCATAAACATAGTTCACGGTGTTTTTCTGAAAATCTTTCAACGAGTCCCAGGTATGGTTTATTTCCTCGATGTAATCTGACGTTTTATTTTTCATTTTTGACGAAGGATTTAAATATTTTCCACATTTCCATGAACTCATCCGGTACGATTCCCTGTTTTTCAGTGTCTTCTTTGATTCGGCTTATAGCCTCCTCAACACTTCTCAGTTTTGATGGATTGCGGGAAGCAGCCTGCAATAATTGTTCATAAAGAGGCACTTCATAAAAATTGAGTGCTGGCTTCAGATCCTTTGAAATATTCATCAACGGGGTATCGACACATTGTTGGGGGATACTGGACTCTATTAATCCATTGTCATTGAGTAAAGTCATTAGGTATTTTAGAAATTTGTCCGAGGAATCAATTACCTCTGAAAAAACCCTTGCCAACCTTGATTCCGGCACTTCAATATCACTTAGCAACAAAAACTGTTTCTTGATATTTTCCTCTTTTGTATGTGAAATACTGATGATTAAGAATCTGGAGAGCTGGCTCAGTGTGAAGGATTCCGGAAAATTAACGGAGGCCAAAACCCCAGGTGCTATTTTATACCCTGGATCAGGGGATTTGTGAAGAAATAATGGTTTGACATATATTGAAAAATCAGGAGGCCAGTTTATATTGCTCGTATCAATAGCAATATCGTACTGGTATAAGTCAACACCGGCAGCGTTTGGATTGCATTTTCCGGAAATTTTGCATGACGCCAGATCGAATTCCAGCTTTCTGAGCTGTTGTTTCAGCTGGTCATCCGGTTCTGGTTGAATAAACTGGCTAGGATCAAGTTGTTCAAAAAGGTTATTTTGAATATCGTTGGTGACGAGCAATTTTTTTATGGTTTCAGGAAAGGCTGAGCGGTCATTGGATTTCAGCTCCATCAAACATTCAGTATTACGATCGAATGCAGCTGCTGATAAATTTGCTGAACCAACATACCATGTTGCTGAATTCGCCACACGGTTAATAAACAGCTTCGCATGCAAATCATAGTTGGAGGGTGGAGAATCTGCTGAATCTTCCGGAACTCTCTCGTCAATCGCCCCGGAAAGGATGCGCTCATTAATGCAGAAGTATTCCGTTGGTTTAATCTCCGAAAAAGTTCCTTTATCCAATTTCTCTAGTTCGTCTTTTCGTGCGAATAACCATCGTTTCTTTGTTGCTTTCAGGGAAATATCCTTTACCATTTTGTCATCGAGGAAAGGAGACATCATTAGTAATTGTTCACTCTTGAACGATCTTTTTCTAAATGGATGAATGAACCCTTCACCAATGCCTATAGGGCAGAATCGCCAGTCGGTAAAAGGCAGTTCCACCCTGAATTTCGTTTTTTTGATATCATTTTTAACCCAGGACTCAATTGTTTTTCCAGATTTGTTTTCCAGGAAGTTCAGGAAATCAATAAATGGCTGATTTTTCTCAATGGCCTTCTCAGAAACATCACCTTCCATCTGGAATACAATGTCCCAGCTTTGGTCAAACGTTAGATTCCTGCTGGTGATAATATAACGGGACTTTCTCTGCTTTGTCTTAAGATCTTCAAATATCAGGAACCAGCACTTAGGATGGAAGGAACTGAATTGGGTTTCCTGGTTAATGCCGGCCAGGCAACCCTCCGTATAATGCAACAATTTACTGACCCTCTTTGGAATAGAAATCTTATTCTTCTGGTGAAACAGGGTGATTACCTTTGAAGCTCGATTGATGGCATCGAAGAGATCGAACCTGTTCACTTCATTGATCAATTGCGATTCCATAGGTCGCGAATAAAACATCGCAACCGGAATCAAAAGCAGGCAGGAGGGGTCTACTGAGTAGGTTGTGCCGATGGCCCGTTTTAGTTGGAATCCGTCAGGGGGTTGTAGGATCTTCCCATAATCCAGGTTGTCATCCCAAATGTCAAGCATCGTTACTGATTTAGTGCGGTAAATATATCTCTGATGATGGTCCGGGTGTTTCCATCCCGGTAGTTCAAATGCGACAGGCTTTTTGATTTTCCCTGGTCAAAATCCCGCTGTGCTCCAGTTCTGAGACGGGCTTTTTTACCTTTAATTCTCATCTCCTGGTTTATGATTAGATCTGAAAAATCATTAATGGCTATCTGATGATTTTTAATACGTGTTACAACGGATTGTATAAATGCAAGAACGCTGCTGCTGTCTAAGCCAGTTGTGAAATGTACGGCCTCTGAGGTTAAGGAGTTCAGATCAATCAGGTTGGCATATAAGTCTTTCTGCCACAATTCAAATTGAGCCAGAAATACATTGTTTGTATAATGTCTTGCGTTGATAAGGTGTGAATAGGCGAAATGCAATCCTTTGGTGATTTCATTCAAATCATGAGCCTGGGTTATTTGTTTTTTTAGTTCGTCCCCGATATTCTCCTGTAAACACAATTTGGCGAATGATTCAAAATCGGAGGTGTTCAGAAATGAATCCCGCAATTTTGGGATGCTTGAAATTTTTCCAATCAGCCTTTGTGGGAAAATTTCAATAATGCGTTTATGGAAAAAATCGGCTTCTTCGTAGGATAGCGGCAGATCAAGGGATTCTCTCCAGTCTTTTTGATAGGTACTTACTTTTACCTGATGATTGTCTGTATATTCAATATCCTGGTCGTCCGAAATGTCATCCTTGATGCTTTTTTTAACAATTAAAAGTTCTTCAAGGAGTTTGTTTGCGTTTAAATAGTATTCGCTCAGACTCAATGAAGTGTCTATAAAATTATAGGATCGCAGACCATTCCAGTATATTGATGACGGCCGCCTTGCCAACGGTTGATTCTTAAGTTTTGTTATCCCGATGACCCCGGACCCTGAATTCCGGTCATGATCGTACTTCTCTGCCAGGTCCCAAATGATCTTGTGTTCCTCATCGTTTAAGTATTGCTCCAGATTTTTACTTTTTCCTCCGCGTTGCAAGAAGAAATCCTTTATTAGGTAGGGCACAATAAAAAAATACTTCGCCCGTGTTTGCACCGTTGAAGTTCCCGGGAAGAAAAGGTCGGCGTAGGCATCTCTTATTGGGCCTAAACCCAATTCATCCACCATCCCTTCTTCCTGATCCAGGAGGTCGAGGATGGAATTAATCTTATCTTTAAATGAAGGTGAAAAATGAATCCAGCCTAGTTGCTGCATGGCTTATTTCGGTTTTAAATTTTATATTAATTCTCCTTATTAATCAATTTATCAAACTCAAAATCATGATAAAATGCAGAATATAAGTCCTCTTAATCGCAGTCATAACCGGCCTATTCGTCCTATATTCAATACGTAAGTAGGTGTTTTTTTCCTATAGTGCGAAGCGAGGATAAATGCCATAGTCATGTTGTTTTACTATTAGATTTTCTTAAAAACAATATATTCTGTTACTTCTTTATCATGCAAACCATCTTTAAGCACTATTGAAGCTTTTTCGGGATCTCTATAAAAAGGACTATTTTTTAAATCAGTACCAATTCCAATACAATGGACCTCGTTTTCGGAAGAAGGATATAAAATCATCGCCATTGTATCGATACTTTCAACCTTTTTGGATAAATTGTTTCTTTGGTTATCCCCGATATACTTAGTATCGGTTATTATATCGACGATAGCACTATATGATTTCGTTTTTAATATGTCACCATTATGGATGTGTTCTATAAACTCAGATCCTTGCATTTTTTTATTCTTGGCATAAGAATTAAAATGAGAATAGATACCATTTTCAAAATAATATCTAACATTACCTCCTTTCTTAGCAATACCTGCCAGTGTAATCGGGTTTACAGCATTGTAGGTTTCATTATATTTTTTGAAAATTTCTTCAAGTGGTAATTTTTTATTCGAAAAGTATTCCATAATTATGCTATAACTGGCTAAAACGCAAACTTTACCCTTCTGGGCAAATGATTTATTAATAAATTTCAAATCTATCATATTATCTTGTTTATTAGTTTAACTGGTTATGCTCACCCACGCCCCCATCACCAACAATTTCATCCTATATTAAAACAAAACCGAATTTCTTACTTTCGAGACACAGGATGTTTCACTTGGATGGCTATGCGAATAGGTCTATCTGTTTGGCTTCCAAATGATTTATTTTTGAAAAATTGAGAACTTCTTGATTCCTTCGATCATCCAAACTTCCCTTATAGTCTTTTGACGGAGTTAGAAATGTTGGTTTCATATTTTCATTATAGAAATAAAATGTCGTGAAAACATTCGTACTTCCTGATCGCTGTGTAGGGAAGAAAAACTGAACAGTGTGGCTGAAGAGTTTGTTTAGCGATTCTGCCTTTATGACTTCACTGAGCTGCAAATTTCCCTCTAAACACTTTTTAAGTTCACAAATACATTCAGCTAATCGCCAATCGTTCGGTTTATTCCCAATCCTACCTTTGATTAAATAGAGATAAAGATCTTCATTTAGCGAACACAACAAAATATACTGTTTACTCTCATCCCCTTTAGCTATCTTAGAATTGCCGATCCTAAAGAATAATTGATCTCCCGCGTCTCCAATTTTTATATAGTTTCCTTCTCCAAATTGATTAATGGCCCATTTTTTCTTATCTTCTGATGACTTCGCTTCAGCAACGATTAGCTTGTCATCAAATTCAAGCAAAGAATTTGGCTCAGCAATTATGACAAATTCAAAACCTTGCTGAGGAATTAGACTTTTACCTGTTTCCTTGTCTATAAAATGACCATGCTGGTAGATTACATTAAATGATTTCATAGTCTGGATTAGTTTGCTAATGTATTTTTTCCCACGCCTCCATCACCAACCTCTTCGTCCTATACTCTCCATACAACCTGATCTCTTTCTCTTTTAGCACCCGGAAGGTCTCCCCAGGGAAATCGGGACCATATACATCTTGAGGGTCTAAAATGTATCGGAGTTCATCGGTGGTGAGGCCGTAAAGTTTGGCATAAATGGCGTCGATTTCGGCTTTTAATACGGCTCGACGCTCTTCATCCCATTTGAATGGAGGTAAGAGGCAGCCTGTATAGCCGGGTTCATTTGGATCGGCAGGCTGTTCGGCCCAATCGGGGGTTGACCATTCATGTCCACCGGTAGATTCTCTATTTTCCTTCCATTGTTGCCGGATGGCATATTTAAACCGTTCATCAGATTCAGCCCAAACTTCATCAATAAATGACTTAACATCCCAGGAAACATATGTTAATTCAGAAACCCTTGGGATGATTTCTGCAGCAATAACGTTATCATAGTTTTTGGGACTAAGAACAGGAAGTTGTTTCGTTAAATGATATTTTAAATGAACTCCTCCGATTTTTTGCCGGACAAAATAATCAAATATCAAGGAACATAAATTCGCCAGCAATAATGAGGCTTTTGGTTTTGTTGGGAACATTAATAGCAGCGTATCCCCTGTGGCGTTAAGAGGAACAATCGAACTAATCATTGTTCGTTCATTCGTGGAATTTGTTATATCACGCCAGCCCAACAACCATTTTTTCTCAACTTTTTCTTCTACCAAATTCTTATTGACCCAATACCATGGTTGGATTTTATATTCCGAATCCTTATACTGCTCAATATTTGGAGTTGGTGTTTGTGTTGATGTGCGGCTATCAATACCAGCATAAGACCCAAATCTATGATCATAATGCCAAATCATTTTGGCTTCATATAGAGGTAAATAAATTTCATTTCTTATTCGCATCCTATTACCCCACAATTCAAAGCCCTCTGATTCCAGTTGTTGCCGGGTACGAAACAAATTTGAATCATTGCTCATGTCAAACATTCTCATGAACTTAATCCCCCACGGATTTTCTCCTGTCTGTTCATTTATCAAGACCGGAACATTCCTGTAAATCTTTGTCGTAAGTTCAGCGTCAACGCTTGTCCTGAATACCGGGCAGGTTTTCGTATTGGGATTAAGCCGGATAAAGTCATGACTAGTTAAGCTGAATATCCTGAGTTTATCCTGTAGATGCTCGACACGGGTGAGAAAGAATCCAAAATTGCTTTTTCTTTTTTCATCGGGAGATCCGGAGATGGTGAGTAAGGAGAATTTGTAACGGCTGTCAACATCCTTGAAGATTTTCTCACGGTTCTCAAAATCAAATAGGCTAACCAATCTTGTCTTCTCAATCAGGTATCCAAAATAGGCTTTATTGCTGTCGTCTGTTGCAATACCTGTTGGTACGATGAACCCTGTCCGGCCCTTTGGTTGAATCGTTTGTAAAAAGAGTTCCGAGAAGATCGAATAGGTATTGATGTCGCCTACTGCCGTTAAAATGTATCGTCCACTTTCGCGCATGAATTTTCCCGCAGCATCGGCGCCATGCAAGGCTTCAAGGTATTCCCTGTGCAGCTCCGGGTTCGTCTCTTTAAGATCTTTTATCATGCGGTTACGTTCGGCTGCATTGGAAGCCTTAGCAACCTTTGCGTCCCGGGTAGCGAAAAACTCTTCCTGCTGGAGCTTGATCCTTTCCCAGGGTGGGTTCCCCAGCATCACATCGAATCCTCCCTGTTTAAATACATCAGGAAATTCAAGTGGCCAATGGAAAAAGTGATATTGGCTGGCAAGGGCTGTGACTTTACCAACAAGTTTTCCCCATTGTGTTGGTGCCAGGAAGAACTGGGCCAGTTTTTCGGAACCGGGGTTGTTGGGATCATCAATGGCAATGTATGTATGGAAAAAGGCGGAAGTCCAAATATTACATGCAGCCTCCTCGTGAAACAAACTCGTCCTAGCCTTCCCGTATTTTTTTCTAATCTCATCAATGGCCTCAACGGTATCCTGCCTAATGCGGTCAATGGCTGCATAATCTTCATTCAGATGATCCTTGTCCAATGTGATCTGTTGTACTGCTGCAGAAAAGAGACTGGTCTGTCGCGAGTTACGGTAAGCCTTGTTCAGTCGTTTTAGTTCCCGGCAAACAGTTGGATCATCGCCGGTAACAGGGTTGAATGCCTCGTCTGGTAGTGGTTCGGTAAGGACTTTTAGATCGGTAACTCCGACAAGGCTGTTCCCGCAACGAATCTTATGATCCAGGAAACTCAGGGGTTTTCCGCTGTTGTGACTTTCAAGCCAAAGCGCCAGTTTACACAATTCCACTGCATCGGGGTTCAGATCAACCCCATAAATGCAATGCTGAATCGCCTCCCGTAAACAAGCTCTGTACTCCGAAGGAGGTGGATTCTCTTCACCGCTTCTCACCCGGGCCAGGTACCAGGCAATCGTTCTAGCCGCGGCAAGCAAAAAATGGCCGCTGCCAGCAGCAGGGTCGCACACTTTTAAGGATAACAAAGCTGCTTCCTGATGTGTTTTTAAGTCATCCCTGTTTAAGGAGGATTTAGCCGGGGTCATCCGCTCCTCTATCAACGGTATCAGCGCCGACTTTATCAGCTCATTTACCAGCTCCGGTCTTGTGTAATAAGATCCGGTTGTTTTCCGATCGGTTCCTTCGTGAAATAGGAAAATGATTGCTGCAGAATTTTCACTATCAATGTTTTCAATGACCGGATGCAACTCAAGCAATCCTTCATAAACGGATCCCAACTCCTCTACGTCCAGGGCGCGATAATTGATCTGGACCAGGTTATGATCTTCATCGGTGAATTCATTCAGTTTCCGGATACACTCCAGCAGAAGTTTATTGCTAATCATGCAGGTTCCGATATCCCTGAGTGCCTCGTTACTGAATAAGTCGCCGGATAGCGGGGAGATACCCAGTTTTTTACCAGGGCCAACAGCCTCAAACAAACTGAAAGTATGCATCAGTCCCTGCCAAAGGTCTGTGAACCGATCTTCGTACAGGTAACGTTTTTCTGACAGATTGCGCAACCGGGCTATGCTATAATGCCCAATGTAGATTGCCTTCTTCTTCATGGTATCTTCAATCCGGTCATCGGGATCGTAAACCAGGTCGCGCTCTTCCATAACCATCAGGAAAAGTAGCCGGTACACCAACCTGCGAATCTGCCTGTAAAAATCCTGCGTTGAAAGTTCTCGTGAACGGATTTTTACCCGAAGTTCATCGTTTTCAACTGACTGGAGAAAGCCATTCCCAAGCGAAACCAGCGAATCCTGCACGGCAAGGCTCAACCCGTCACGAATACGGTTCCCGGTTTCGATGCTTTGCTGATAGTATTTTTCCAGCAACGATTGCTCTGTTTCCTCCTTGCATCGGGGAAAGCGAGATGCATGCATCAACCTGTAAAGCAGGGTGAATTCGCTGTATTTATCCTCGTCAAGCATCCTTCGCAGGTCGAACTCCAGGTAGGTGAGTTTTACCAACCTTCCGCTGTCGCGCATCAGGCGGAGATTCCAGCCGTTGGCAGCAATTCCGTAAAGATGCTCAGTAACATTGAGGTATTCCTGCACGGTACTGTGCGGCGAAAGTCGGCTGGTACCACCGCTGGATCGCATGTCGATGATGTTTTTCTCCGGTCGGGCGGGATCCGTGAAACCGACAATATGAACAGGCAGGTCATCAAGGTTCTGAGCGGTATGGCTGATAAAATAGGTTTGCTGGTTATCTCCGGCCAGGGAGGTCTTTTGACGGGTTAGTGAAAATCCCAGGGAATTCAGGAAGTTTTCCATCCATCGCCTTGTGATGGTGGTTCCATAAGGATCGCCTGCAGGAAGATTCTGACTTTTCTCGCTGAAGTGTTTCCAGTCAAGCCGTATCCGGCTCCAGGCGTATTCAATCTCATTGCGTAGGTTAGATGATGGGTCAAGTCCGAAAAATGAATTTGCCTGGCCATCTGCCGAACCCTCTTCAATTTTCTGCAGGATCTCTTCAGTTATCAGATTACCTTGTATGTTGATGCAGGAGTACTTCATGCTGAAATTAATTGATGACGGGTAATAAAATATAGACGCCCATTACATCCATCGGAAGGATTGGCTCAACCACTTTATAGACATTGCCCTTCAGTAGTTTCCTAACACGGATATGGGAATCCACCAAGTTTTCGGCACGTTTAGTGGCAATGGGATCGGTAATTCTCCTGAAAAAGACGGGATCGTGAACCCATTTCATCTCCTCCTCCAGCCAATATTTTTGCTCACCCAGCTCTACATTCATCGAAGGGGCGGCATGCTGGAGTAATTCGAGCGCTTTCTCATGACCGATTTCATTGTTTTGCGAAACATCACCGGAGTATCCCCATAGCCACATCTCTTCGGCCACGATCTCCTTGCTGTATGATTGTTCTGCTATTACATTGCGGACACGGAACTGAAAAAGAACCGTTTTTTCGGCGATCATATCAGTTCGCACCACTGCGGCCCGAGCAGCCGAACTTCCCGTTTTGTTGAGCGCGTTGTTGAGGAGAGTTTGTGACAGATTTTCCGTAAAGGGATGGTTTCGCCCGAGATAATGATACCCTTCGGGTGTGGGTGATTTGAAAGAAACAAGAATTTCGTTCTTGTCGGTCAGGAATTCTCTGAGACGCTCCGGGATGTTGATGGTAAAAATCTTAAATCCTTCCTTCTTTTCCTCTACCTGGACGCCCAGGAATCGCAATCCTTCGGTAACGAAATGTTCCACGGTTTTCACATCACCGATGGCATCGTCCATTGCCTTCAGGTCTCCTTCAATTTCGTTGGCTTTTATGGTATTCTGTGCAAAGATGCTACGGGAAACAGTTTCACGGTTTGCTGTTTCCTCAAGGGAAGAAGAGACTTTTTTCTTTTCAGTTTCTATCTCTTCGGCCTCAAACAGGGATAACTGTTCATCAACCTGCCTTACCTGAACAGCAGGTTTGAGCAAAACGGCATTCATAACAGCCTGCATCACAGTTGAACTATTCTCCGGGAAGGGGATGGTAATCCCGGTTGACCTCCTTATAGCGACAGCTTTACGGATGAGCACTTCGAGGACAACTCCGTCGATGGGATTATTGCTCCCGTATAACAATGCCACTTCCACCGACGGTGATTGCTGGCCGAACCGGTCAATACGTCCTTCGCGCTGTTCCAGTCTGTTGGGGTTCCAGGGAAGGTCATAATGAAGCAGTGCATTGAATCCCTGCTGCAGGTTGATACCTTCGCTCAGACAGTCGGTAGCTATAAGCAGCCTACGGTCAGAATGATTCATCAGGTCGATCTTTTCCTTGCGGAGTTCGTCGTTCAGTTCGCTGGTAATTACCTCGATATGCAGATTCCTGTAGGCGCGGCCTGTAAGACCCTGTTTAAATATTGTGCCGAGGTAGTTTGCCGTTTGAATGTACCGGCAAAAGATGATGGGGTTGTAGCCGCGATCAAGCCAGTTTTTGATCTTGAAAAGCGCTTCTCTGGCCTTTTGATCATGTTCAAGCCCGCGGATTTGTTCCATACGTTTCGCAAAGCCCTGCAGCCTCCTGGCTTCACTTTCTTCAATCGTACCAGATTTTCCCAAGGCAGACAGCGAGAGATTGTCATCCGGCTCATTGTTCGCATCCATGATATTGTTGTTTTCCAGGTCGGGATCCTCCTGATCTGATTCAATGTCCTCCCCGGCAAGCCTTTTTTTCTCTGCCTTCGCTTTAAGCATGACCATACCGGCAGCAGGACTGCTCATCACACCTCGCAGCAAAGCCAGAGCATCCCAATAAGTGTAGCGTTGTTTTCGCTTGTCATAGCTGTTTCCTGCCACTATATTGCGCGCATAGGCTAAGATTTCGTTGAAGAGGTCACCATAAGCCCCACCTACTTTATAGGCAAGCTCTTCCGGATTCCGGTCGGGGAATTTTGTCTCTTCATCCAGCCACTTCATGATATCACCCCGCCTGCGTTGAACAAAATACCTGGCAACATCCTTTCGTTCGTTTTCATTGGCCTGCGTAATGTCCAACTGACCGAATTCAGGTTTCAGAAATTCAAGCAACGACTGGAACTCTTCCTGTTTCCCGCTATGAGGGGTTGCCGTGAGAAGGATTATATGTTTGTCCTTTTTACCGGAGAGTTCGTGGAGCAAATCATGTCGTAATTGCTGGGAGTGGTTTGCACCAGCTGGTTTTGCACAGCTGTGGGCTTCATCAACCAGGATCATTTCTGGGCAATGGTCGAGGAAGACCTGCCTTTTGCTTCCCGATTTGATATAATCAATGGAGATTACCTGGAAAGGGTAGGCTCGAAAAATGTTCTCGTGGGTCCGGAGTTTTCGTTCAAGGCCGGTAGCTGTTCCTGAACGGATGATCACAGCTTCGATACCGAATTTGCTTTTCAGCTCATCCTGCCATTGATCGCAGAGGTGGGGCAGGCAGATAACTGCGAATTGCCTGATCTCTTTGCGGTCATAAAGCTCTTTGGCAATCAGCAACCCTTCGATGGTTTTCCCGACGCCGACATCATCTGCAATTAATAGTCTTACAACATCCTGTCTGAGCGCCATAATCAATGGCACCATCTGGTATGCCCTTGGCCTGAAAGAAAGTCGGCCCATGCAGCGGAAAGGACCTGCTGCATTTCTGAAGGAAAGACGGGATGCATTATATAACAGTTTTGCCGACCGGAAATCGCCCAGGTCATCAATGTCAGGTTTATTGAAATCATAAGTTACGGGATTATCATTTTCAAACCCCAGTGGTTTATAGATTCCCGTAATCTCTTCGTCAGATCCGCCAAGGGGTTTCAGAAGGAGGAGCTCTTTATCCTCAGAAGGCAGAACGACCCATGGCCTGTCTCTCAGCGTTACCAGGCTTCCTGGTTTAAAATCAAATGACATGCAACATTATTTAACAGGTTTAAAAATATCAGGTCGTTTTGCTATGAAACCGGGTAATGAGTCTTTGTAATACCAAGAAAGCACCTGGTAACCCGAATTCGTGAGCGCTTTGCGCTTTTCCTGATCGTCAAGCTTAATAGCAGGATCGTCATGGGGTGTTCCATCACAAAATAACATGATATTGGGCTTATAAAGGAAATCAGGCCGGACGTACATTTTTTCCACTTTGGGTTGGGCCTCATCCGGGAGCCGCAACCCATTTTTATAAAGATACTTCAGGAATTCATCTTCAGTACTGCTGTTCGGATCCCTTCCTGCCTGCATGGCAAAGTAGTGTTCATCATAGCTTGTAAAATTGGGTGTTGTCAACACCTCAACGGTTGATTGCATGAGCATTCGCAATGCTTCACGGACCAGATTGCGGTCAATTTCACGGTGATGATGCTGGTTGTAATAGCTCAGCAGGTCATCATAGGTGGCAGGAACCAAATCCTCCTCAGGGATTTCAATGCCATCTCTTACAAAACATAAATCAAACGCATATTTCATAACGGCTTTGTACACGGCAGGAGAACCAACAACCTGGGAAAGCACCCCAAGGCTTCCTTCCGAAGCTTCATAAAGGAAAATATTGGGAGTTTCAATGTCACCCATGATCGTTGCGCCAATTTCATTTGCTTCAACCTGGAAAAAGGCTTCAATGGCCCTTTTCAAGGCATACATCAGCGTGATAACTCCGGACTTTCCACTCGAAAGACCAAGCGACCTGACAGGTTGCATATAAAGCGCATTTGCCGTATTTGAAGTATAAAGTTTCACGCGCCTGATATCGTCGGAGGCTCCCTCTTCATGTTCCTGTCCCTTATTTTGCCAATAACCGTTTTTAAGATGGAGTGCAAAGCCGTTTTCCTGTGAGGATTTCCACTTGAAATTTACGTGTACCAGCCGGGCCGATGGAATAGCATGGATATGCAACAGTTTTTCATCTGCCAGCATAACATGCGCTTCCATGATATTATCAAAACCACCATCGACGGAGAAAAAGGTCTTCGTGTCGAAACCCCTGCGCACACGTTCCTCTTCCTGGCAGGTGATTCGCTGTAATTCATAGGCCCTGGTTTCCGACAATTCAACCAGGTCGGAATGGTCATATTTATCCATGCCCTGGTCAAGGTTGATGTTCACAATCGGATCTACGTTAAAACTATATTGGTCCTTCATCATAATATACCCGGAATAGGGAGAAATCTTGGCCCTTTCCAGATTAGTCTCAGCTTCAGTCAGGATGATTCGATCAATCCTGTATTTTGCACCATCATGGTAGATGATATTTCGTGGTCCGAATTCATTCAGGGCAACCACCCTGGACCTTGATACATATTCACCGGACGCTTCGGCATTTTCAAGAAAAACCCTTATTGGCAATCTTGTAAAACCGTATCCGGGAAGCAAGGCTTCTGCGGCCAGATACCGGTATGGAGAAAATTCTGACTGATCCTTATTTGATGAACTTGGAGCGTTGCCTTTTTTATCCTTTGGATCGTTCAATAACAGGTCTCTTTGTCTTTCAGCCTGGAACAGGATGCGGTATGCCTCTCTCTTTTTATCATGTCCATCGGCATAAATCCTGTTTTCGATGATTGATGTAGCCTCCCTGATCTGGGTTTGTGCAACCCGGTATAATTTCCGCCAGCGATTGAACGCCATATCGAATTCGGCAGAAAATCTATCAATTGCCGTCTTAATCCACTCAGCTGTGAGCCATTCGGGTAATCGCGCTGCAAATTCAGTGACTTTATATAGGTCAGCAATTGCACGATTGAAATCATCCCTAACCTTCTCCTTTTGTTCATTTGTCAATGTAAGTGCATTTTTCACCCCATCGTTAATGGGCAGCACTAACAAATTTTCCCTATCGATAATATGCCCGACAGAATTGCTTAACCCCGCAATGGGATGTCGTGTAAGAATAGAGGCATATAGGTGGCTTGTAAGCAATTCCTGGTTCAGGAGATCAAGACGGGGTGGCGTTACAGTACCGGCAACCATCTGAGCGGGTTGCGCGTAATAATGGCGATCATGCGGACTGAAATTGGAGCAATAGACCATGACCAGTGCAGCCTGGCCACTGCGCCCTGCACGTCCGCTGCGCTGAGCATAATTTGAAGGTGAAGGTGGAACATTTCGCATATGTACCACATCAAGGTCTGAAATATCTATACCAAGTTCCATGGTAGGTGAGCAAAACAACACACTGGTCTTGCCCGACCGGAAATCAGTTTCACGCTCCTTCCGTTTCTGGGAATTGATTTGTCCGGTGTGTTCACGCCCTTCAATTTGCTTTATTGCATTGAAATTTGTACGGTAAAAATCCCTGAAGTATTCATTGACCTGCGGTGATCCTTGTTTGCTATAGCTGCGTTGTTTAATATGGTCGAGTCTAATACTGGTTCCATCTCCACGATGCCATAAAATAGCATCGACCTTAAGCTGGTAGATAAACACATCATCCCCACTATCGGCCCTGACAAGTTTTCGGGTAAGCCACCCAGCTTCGCACAGGAAGTTGAGCAACTCGTACATCCGCTGCTGGTAATGTTCTTTTCCTCTGAGATCAATCTCCGATTCCCTTGCAATACGCTTAAAATATCTGCCGAAAACACTTTGATAGCCTGCGCTGACCGTATAAAGATTGGCGGCTGTACTGGCCAGTTTTTCAACACGGATAAAGGTTGGCAATTCAATCTTTTCCGAATCATCAAGCGTCCAGGGTTGCCTGAGTTTTTCCCTAATCTTTTTTGCATTCTGGCTGATCACCGCAGGTTCAAGCATCGAAAATCCGAGAGCATAAGCTTTCCTGAAATAATCAAATACCTGGTGAAGCACCTCGACACGCTTCCTGTCACCGAATGCAGAAAGTATCTCATTGTTTCCCCAAAGGGCATTGTCAATAGATGATTCTTGCAGATGACGATATTCAATGGCAAGTAACCCACACTGCTCCAGGTTGGGCATAACCACACGCCAGCTTCTCCTGAGGTCATACAGGAGCCGGTACATGATGAGGTCTTTGAAGGCATCTTCATTGTCCTTTTTAGGTCCCGGAAACAGGGCAGGATTTTTCGCAAACTGCTCCTGTGGAATATTCAGTTTTGCAAACACCCGGTCTGCGATGTTAGAATAGTCTAGTGTGGTGAACTCATCAATTGCCTGGAAAATGGCTGCTCGAAGCTGACCTACTTTAATGAAGTCATTGAAATGACCCGATTGCAAAGAGGCATCCTGCCGGTTATCAGTAAAACTTAATAGTTTCTGTCTTTCCGATGATTCGTTGAACGAGAGCATCTGCCTGATCGTCTCAAAGGCAAGAACAGTCGTGGCCGTGCTGCGTCCTTCTCCACCCAGCTTGATCAGTTTGGTATATTCACCAGTTTGTCTATCGAACAGGGTTCCTGAAGTAGGATCAAAAAGCAGGGGTTTGGCAATATACCAGCCAGAAAATTCTTTCTCTTGATCAAATGAAAAATTGCCGGTTTTATCAAACCAGATCTTCCGGGGGATCCTGTTTTTGCGTTCTTTTTTCAGGGTGGCGGTTCCGTCTCTTCGTGGCGGATTGAACCAGGTTTCAGGCAGTGCTTCCAGATCCCGATCTTCATCCCAAATAGGTTCGTTATCCTCCTTGTGTTGAATAAAGATATAGCCATCCAGCGAATCTTCTTCCTCCTCCTCCTCATCTCCTGTATTATAGAATTCCCTGGGAACAATGCTATTGCCAGAGAAATTCAACTGCACACAATAGAATTCATGACCAGAGTACCGGCTAAAAACAAGTGGATAGATGAAACTTTTATCCGTCTCGGAATAGAGACCGGCATCCATCAGCAGTTCACGGCTGTCCTGGTTTGCAATAGTGGCATACACAGAGCCTGTTTGTGCAAAAAACTGATGAATACGGTAGGGGAGATATGTTTTCTTCTTTGCAGGATTTTCGTTGAGTTTGTTCACCCAGTCTAGTAATTCCTGTAAATGAACCATGCACCTGGCCTCATCCTCACTGCAGAATTCCGAAAGTTTCTTTGCAATTTCCGGAATTGTGACCGGTTTTCTTCGGATGTATTGCGTCTCCCTGACTTCCAGTGCGACTTCCTCTTCAATCCAGTTTGCAGTAGGATGGTTTTCCAGGTCTTCTGGTTGTCCTCCAACCAAAATAGACCTGTTAACAGCAGCCTTTACCTGTTCAGGGGTGACCGACATTCCATTTCCAAGACTCCGGACAAGGTATTCATTCACGATCTGGTTGCCTGATATGGTTTTTCCGAAAATAAGGGAGGCGATCCGGGCAACTTCCACTTTTTGTTCCTGTAATGTTGAGGTTTCGGAGGAGAACATTGTTGCCGAAGTTCCGATGGTCGTAATTGTATTGTGGGCCCCCGATCTGATCCTGCGGATTAGCATTGCGACATCAGCACCTTGTCGTCCGCGATAAGTGTGCAATTCATCAAAAACAAGGAATCGGATGTTGGCAAGGAAGTTATTCCGGATCTCTACATCCCTGCCTCCCCTAGTCATCAGGAGTTCCAGCATCATGAAGTTGGTGAGAATTATATGCGGAGGGTTGTTTCGCATTCCCTCCCTTATGTCCTCATCTTCCTGGCCGGTGAATTGTCCGAATGTTACTGGGAAATCAACCTTATATTGCTCTTCGTACCTTATTTTATAATCATTGATCGCCTTGTATTGTGAGTTTATCAGAGCATTCATTGGGTAAACGATCACCGCTATGGTTTTATCCTGCACTGCACCGCCAAGTTTCAGGATTTCATTAAAAATAGTCACCAGGAAAGTAAGCGATTTCCCCGAACCCGTCCCGGAGGTTACAATAAAATCCTTCCCATCCGCACCCAGTTCGATCGCCTCTGATTGATGGCGGTAAAGCTGATATCCAGAAAATATTTTATTTAGTTCCGGATGGATTGTTCCGGTCTTAGTGAGTTCTTCAATGGTTTTCCCCTTTTCGAAAGTTGGGTTAAACTGGATAAGTGGTTCGGGCCAGAGACGTTTATCCTGGATTTCCTTATCAACAAACTTTCTGATACCGGGATCTTTGATGTTGATAAAACTCTTGATGTATTTTTTATAGTTTTCAATGAGATCGTGGTGGAAGTGGAGGATGTTCATAAAGAATAGCTTTTTCGAGACTAATTTACCTTATAATTATAATATTCAAGCAGATACTGAGCGATTACTTTTTGCAGTTCCCCCATGGAGACCTGGTCAAATTCCTTTTTCAGGATAAGAGCCACATAGACCTTCGGAAAACGGATGATCGGCGTAAGTTTCGTTTCATTGGCTGTAGCAAGATGAGCAATATCCCTTAACGAATCATAATAGGCTCGTTGAGCTATTCTGCCACCGATAAAAGTAAAGCCTGGTTTTGCTTCTATATAACCATTTTTTTTATCAGGAGGGGTTATGCTATGGAGCCATGTTTGGAATCCTTGGAAATCATTTATATCATTTTCGAAATTTTCTTTAACACGGTGCTTTGGCAGGACATAACGATTCAGGTATGAGTTGTTCTTACAAAGGTCAGTATAAAGGTCAATAAAGGGAAATTCATCAATCTCCTTAAGAATTTGCAAAGAATCAAGCCGTGCCGGTGTGAAATGTTGTTCTTCGTCAAACTCAACGATTCGTGTTCCCAATATAGGATGGTTGACAATCATACCATCTATAAACCGCTCCAGGTGTCCTGACCCCAGGTTCCAATTGCTACCAAGTTTTTCTAGCAGCAAGTTCATGATGTTTGCAACAGTATTAGCAACCTTCATTTCATCATGGTTTTTATATAGGATAACATCAGATGAAGTAATGGGCTTATTCAAAGATTTGGATTTAACATATTTAGAATCTAAAAGATTAGCCAATGCTGCAAAAAATCTGCCTTCATCCTTTTCGGCTACCTCGACCTCCTCACTTTCATCATTGGTGGAACCCGGGAATGCTTCCACGGGATTATTTTCAGTATCGCTGATTGTTTTTTCATCATTGATTCTGCAGCCCTGTTGGTCAAAGAGTTCGCTTTCAATAAGAATGGCAAGGGAGGGAGAAAATTTACGGCCAGAAATATAGGTTCTGAGAATTGATGTATTGATAAAAGTACATTTCTTATAAACATCATACAGTTCACGGAGGTCAATTGATTCATTACTGCCCGATTCTCTCCGGTAATAAATCTGATCGCATTTTACTGAAATTCTTGTATAACTTTTTCCAGTAACGCTGGTAGCGCTGGTTATTCTTGACAGTAAAATTTTAAAATCACTATATTCCATAAGTTTTTATTCTAAACTTCCCAAAAGTATCAGTGAAGTCCGTAATAGTATTACGGTTAACTATAATTTTCTACCATTCTATTCAGTATTTGTTTCATCCTTTCTCTCAGCCATTCTGGAGAAATCACCTTTGCATTGTCGCGTGACCCAAGTATGATTGAGATAAACTCATAGGTTGGATGCAATTCAAACCCGAAAACTACCTTTTCCTTTGTCTCTTTTAAAATCTTTTGGCTTGGATGGATCGGTTGGGTAAGGAGATACTGTGCCTGCTGTTTTGTGAATTCGATCTTAATTTGAGGCGGTTTCGATTGGGGAGCAATTATGCCAATGGTGTACTTGAAATATTCCCTGGGATTGAAGTCAGATTTGCGGTAAGGGTTATCCACAGGTTCGATCGATTTGATCCGATCGAGGCCAAAGGTTCGGATATCTTTTTCGTTTTCATCCCAGCCAATCACATACCATCGGTTAATATATTCTTTCACCAGGTAAGGGTGAAGAATCCGGGATGTTGCCTGAGGAGTTACGAAAATTGATTTGCTCTTGTTGGCGGAGGGTTGCGGTTTAAATGCTTTAAACGACAAATGTTCGATACGGAGGACCTTTTTCTCTTTAATCGCCCGGATGATTGGCTCGATATAACCGGTCCCTTCCATGTAGGGTGGGGTTTCGAACTGGACATACTCCTCAAACTCTTCCATGCTGAGGATGCGCCTGACATCTACCACGTCAATAATACGGTCAATAGCTTCTGCATAACGCTTTACCATATGAAATCCACGGTACTGCCGAAGGATTTTAGCAGCAAATTCGATGGCATCTATGTCTTCCTCTTTTACCTGGATGTTCGAAATGGAGAACTCAGGATCCTCATAATAATATCCGCGTTTCAGCCTGTCGTAACGAATAGGGGCATAATATCCTGGTTCTGGATCATCCTTCATGGCCTTCAGATCCTTTTCAATGGTTGATCTGGAGATTTGCTGGTCAAGCCGCTGGCTGCATCGCTCAATCAGGTATTCGATGCCGGGATAAGACCGCTGTTTGTTGCGGATGCATGCATCAATGATTTGGTAGCGGGCGAATGAATGTTTTGTAACAGGCATAGGCAGTGGAGTTAGGCTGAAACAAACGCTGCAAGTGATTTCACCTTTTGCAACATATCAAATGTATAACTAAATTGTTAACGTAATAACATTACGGGGGATTTTTTTTCGTGACGCGTAACGGGTGACGAAAAAAAAGTGACGCGTGACGCATGACAGAAGATTTTATGCGGGATATAAATAGATTACGGTGTGATGTTCTTCCTTTGTTTTACAATCAACGGTATCATGAACTCAGCAACACCATTCAAGGGAAAAAGAGGTCCAGCCCCCTTCAGCATTCATTCCATTGCCCGAAGTGAAGCGTTCCGGATGAAGTATGATTCCAACTTTAGCAGCCTTGATCCAGCCACTTTTTTCATCTTTCATAATAAGCAGATCCCTTCACACCGTGTCATGCACAGGATTTTTCCGGGTGATGAAACAGTAGATGAGATTATCCGGCGGTTCAAGATTCCGGAAACCAATGCCATTATCCAATGGTATTATGATCTCCGGGCAGGCAAATATGTCAAAAACCAGGGGGTGCTCATGATCCGAAAAAACCTGCTGGTCTATTTTGAAAACCTTCAGGATGTGCCCACGGTTTCAATTCTGTTCTCGGGAAGTACGAATAAAATGCTTTTGAAAGAGGTATGTGGATACCTTCAAACGATGGTACCCGTACCAAAACCCAGGTGTATTGGGGTATTGGTGGCTGATCCCATGGAGGGGTTGTATATAAAGGAATTTGCAGTGACAATGCCTGATATCGACATTTCCCTTGCCTATAATGATGATTTTCGTGCCATCCATGATACCATTGTTGATAGACTCAACCAATCTGATGGTAAAGGAATCGTTCTTTTGCATGGCCGACCCGGCACAGGAAAAACCACCTATATCCGCCACCTGGCATCATTGATCCGTAAAAAGATGATCTTCATTCCGCCTGAAATGGCGCCTCAGATTGCTTCGCCCGATTTTCTGGCATTGATGATCGACCATCCTAATGCGGTACTGATCATTGAAGATGCTGAGAATGTGGTATGCGACCGGATGAACGAGGAAAATATCAGCGTTTCCAATCTACTCAATATTTCTGATGGACTCCTGAGTGACTGTTTGAAACTGCAATTGATCTGCACCTTCAATACGGATATTTCACGGATCGACAAAGCACTGCTTCGTAAAGGACGGATCATTGCCAAATATGAATTCAAGCCTCTGACGATCCAAAAAGCAACGCACATTGCAAAAACACTGGGGCACCCGGCCAATTTCAGCCACGAGATGACCCTGGCAGATGTATGTCATTTTTCAGATGAGGATTTTTCTGTTCCGATGCCTAAGGCGATTGGGTTCAGGGTGGCATAGATCGGGACGCGGGACGTAAAATCGGGACACGGGACACTGGACGCGGGACGGAAAAAACCAAATAAAGAAAAGGGAAAATTATGGAACAACATTACAAATTCAACAGGAGGGAGTTTAACGGAGACGGTAAAAGCATAAGGAATGATGAATTTTTCCTGGATATGATCAGGAAATGGGAGGATGATTTTTACGACCGGTATTCACCCTTTTTCGCAAATTACTTGTTTGCTAATGCTTCCACTATGATTTTGGCAAACCAATGCCTGGTTACGGAGCCCAATGAGGACCTGGGGATGGAGCTGATTGAAGGTGAAGTTGATCTTGATACTAACCTGAAGATTGAGAATTACAGTAAAAGAGTTACCATTTATGCTCTCGGAACAAGCCATGACCTGGACGAACCTTTGTATTTTATCAGGGATGACAGCATGGCCGACGGGATCGTCATGCTTAAATATATTCCGGAGCTTGATGAAGATGTCCTCGGTCCGGATATACCAATAGAAGGTGAGAAAATTAAAGTTTCGTTGACAAAACGCTGACCCGGCCTGATACTTGATTTGATTTATCGTGAAAGAAAGAATTAAAAAACGATTTATTACTAACCCTAATAATTAACTTATGCTACCTGGCCCGACAACAATTCTTAAATGTCCAAAATGTGACAACCTGCTTTCTGTTGAAAGTTTGTATACTGGAAATACCTTTGAAGCAGAAATGTTTTCAGATGGGAAATTCATAGCCATCTGTGATCCAGAGTTTCCGAAGATAACCAAATGCTCAAAATGCGACGAAATATTCTGGATCGATAAAGCTAAAAAATTAGGAAAATACAGGATAGGTGATGAGATTGACGAACGGTGGGCAAATGCGCAAAAGGCCAATTTTTTGAATGTTTATGAGTATAATCAGGCATTGGAACGCAACATATTTAATTCAGATTATAAAGAACTATTCTTTCGGCAAAGGATCCTGTGGGGATTTAATGACAGGGTGCGATCTGGAGACCCAATGTTTATTCATGATTCAGACAAGAGTCTTTATCATGATAATATTCAGAAATTAATGGGAATCTTGGATCATAAAGATTTGAATCAAAAAATACTTGCCGCGGAATTGAACAGGAATTCAGGTGATTTTGAAAAATGTATGGAGATTCTAACAAGTATTAATGATCCCAAACTCACATGGTTGATCAAAGCATTTGAGAAAGAATGTAAACTGAAAAATAAAAATGTATTCATTTTTCCGGAGGATCATTAATAACCTGATATTATGAGCTACCCCTTATTCTTGTTCCAATTTCTGTTGATTCTAAATCTCTCAGATCCAAAGATTAAGAAGGATGACTTCACTTTCAATGGATACAAGCTTTACGGTAAGGTCAAGTTCGTGAATGATTTTCCAGATCTGAAGATCAAGGTTGTAGAAAACTTTCCTGACCTGGAGGTGAAACTTGTCAGGGATTTTCCCGATGGATGCGGCAAATGGCAGGTCGTGGAGTATTTCCCAGATCTGAAGGTCAAGATAGTCAACGATTTTCCTGACATCAGGGTGAAATTTGTGGAGAATTTTCCCGGGGTACGTTAGGCTGATAATTACCCTCTTTTCAATCACTTTATAAAATAAATTATATGAACAATGCACTTAAAGTTAATCAAGAAAAAATCGTGTCAGCACTATTCGGGCTGGCCGTCGGAGATGCACTGGGCGTTCCCGTGGAGGATGAAAGCCGTGAATCATTGAAACGAAACCCAGTTCATAACATGCGGGAATTGGGAACCCATAATCAAATGGCAGGCAACTGGAGTGACGATAGTTCCATGACCTTTTGCCTGGCTGAAAGCCTTTGCAAAGGCTATGACCTGGATGATATTGCCCGGAAGTTTGTCGATTGGATCTTCAATGGAACCTGGTGCGCAGGAGATGAGGCCTTCGATTATGGAAACGTCACCTACAAAGCGCTTAACAGGTTACATAACCTGATGCAATTGCACCGGAAAATCAATCCAAAAAAGGGCAAGCACGAGATGGAATGCAGCAATGGTTCACTCATGCGGACCTTGCCGCTTGCTTTTTTTATGATGAATCTCCCAGTTGAAGAGCGTTTCCGGATAACCGACGAAGTGAGCCGGCTTACCCATGGCCATCCTCGGTCATCACTGGCCTGCCATATCTACCTTGAATTTGCGCGTGAATTAATCATTGGCTTCAGCAAACAGGAGGCATACCGGAATATGCAGCACCAAGTCAATGCATTTATTCACTCCATTGCTGATATGCAGGAGGAGGCACCACATTTCAGAAGGATCCTGTTGGAGGATATCGGCCTGTTACCGGAAGATGAGATCCAGTCAAATGGGTATGTTGTTCATACCCTCGAAGCGAGTCTTTGGTGTTTGTTGAAGTACGATAATTTTACAGATACCATACTGGCAGCTGTTAATCTGGGTGCAGATACTGATACTACTGCAGCGGTGACTGGTGGGATGGCCGGATTGCTCTACGGGTATGACCAGATACCAAAAGAGTGGATGGACGTGCTGGCAAAAGGAGATGAAATAGAGGCCCTGGTTAAAAGATTCGCTGAGAATATTAAGTAAAATGACCTTTGCTTCATTAGCAGGTTATATTTTTTTGGTATTGATGACTTTAACTTGCTTTGCCATACTACTATTGAGAATATTCAACTAATCTCGAGGATCTTCCCGATATTGCCTAAGAAATGCGTGAAAAAAGCGATTTTGTAATATTTCTATGTCCTTTAGGACAAATGATGGAAGTCAGGTTATGTCGGGCGCGGAGTGGCAAGTGCTATTGTTGTTAAGTCAAATTTTATTTATTCTCCAAGTTAAAACAACCATCCCTTCGTAGTTTCTCCATCTGGATGGGCTAATTGAGATTCTTTTAATCCCATCTTTAACAGCCTTTTCGAAAATAGTTTTTTCAATATTATCCTTAAAAAAAGCCAAGTCATGTGTGATTGAAGACCTATTATGTAAATCCAAAAATTTATGGGGGAGTTGCAAAGTCTTTTCTTCTACCAAAGCCTGTTTAAGCACTTTTGTTCTCCCAGCAATCAACATATATACTTCGCAGTATGGTAATTCTTTTTTCTTAATCGCTAATTTCACTATGTCATTATAAATAGACTTATCATTCACTCTGTTTTCACGTGATTTAATATAAGATTTGACCTCGTATAACACTATTTGTGAATTAGTTGCCGTATGTATAATTGCATTGTCAATTCTTTTTTGTGCAAATGCATTTACTTCTGTTACTGCAGAAAATGCAGTATTTCTCAACTGATTGTTTAAAAAATCATTTATTGTCGCCTGAACCATATATTCTGCCTGGTCGAGCAATCTTTCAGCTTTTCTGTCAAGCAGAACACTTTGTATTTTTGTAGTAAGATTGGAGTGGATGTTTTCATTAAAATACAATTTCTCCTTTGAAAATAAGTTATCGATAATTTGCTGTTCCATTTTATTCTTCAATTATTTTTAGTCTTTCCTGAACCTTCGACACTAATTGACTTACTAGGTTAATTGCTGTAAATCGTTTGTAACTGATTTGAAGACATAACAAAGTCAATTTGAGCTTCATGCATATTAATGACTAATGTTGAAATAACTTAATAGATGGTTTACAAATTCATGGAAACTGATACCAGCTTCCCAAGTTTTTTTCCCCACAAATACAGAATATTTTTCATTTTCAAGTGCAGAACTAACTTCCTCTCCAAATTTAAAACTGCGTATTGATTTTAACCCATTATCAATACCATTCACTTTTTCTGCCACTAAATGACCAATATCTAACTTGAATTTCGCTCGTTTAATAAAATATTCTTTGGTTACTTCGTCGTTAGCATCCTGTCTTGTTACAACACAAAGAGCGTACTTTCCAGGATTATCCCTAGCGGTTTGACCTTGTAAAGACGACATTTGGATATTTTCTTTGTATTGAACAGTGCTTTTTATTTCAAGGAAAAATGAAATTTGCTGGTCGGCCGTCATAATTTCAAAATCATAACCCCTATCGGGATTTTCTATATCAAATGAATTTACATCAGCAATTGCCTCTTTAAACGCTTTTTCTGCTGCATCGCCAACTTTCTTCCTCCATTCAGCATCTTCAGCATCCTTGGCAATTTCTTCTGCAATTGCCAATAAAACATCTGTTCCACCAGCCAATTTCGAGGCCTTGACAAGTACACCTAATTCAGCTGCGCTCATATTTAGATTTGCCAATGCTTGTAATTCCTCTATTGGTTTCTTCATTTTATGAAGCGCCATGATCATTGCACTGACTTCTGGCCCGAAAGCCTTGATATATAACATGGGACGACGACGGCAGAAATGCGGAAAAAGCTTTTCACTGATTACTTCGTGAATGCCAACCCATTCATTAAGTTTGTGAAATAGTTGATTCAAAGCACCATCTGGTTCAACTTTCCTCTCAACTAGGCTATCCATAAAGATATCATCGATTGGTTTCGTCAAAATATCTACAGTACTACAAGGAAGGTTTTCAGTTGTGATTTCATTTGCAATTAAAAAATTCAACGGGTCACCTTTCCCTGGAACATCATTGAATAACTCCTTGAACAAATTCTTGAATAATACATCAAATGGTTGGCCTTTTTCTTCCTTATAAATACCATTCCCCAATTTGCGGAAGACACCATTTTGCATTGGAATTACTGCATTTTTTCTGATCAGTTCCTCATATTTTTGATTGCGAAAAAGAACATCAAGAAAATTGTTCAACCAATCGTAAGCGGAAGCATTATCGTGCTTAAAATAATTATTACAAAAAGACGGAAAATTTATTTGTTGCTCTATAATCAAGCATACATACTTGATAGTAGCCAATTCGGCAGGGTCATAATTAAACTCTCCCATGTCATTTAAAACAATCTTTTCGGGAGTTAATTCAGGCAATAGATTGTGTGATATTTGAAACCATCTTTCCCTTTCCTTTGCATACGAATCATTAAAAATACATATGAGTTCAAAAACAGCAGTATATTCACTTAATGAATTGGTTGAAGGACTAAGACTTCCTATATATGTGTTAAGTACATCAAAAAAACCTTTTGTGTTGTATAAACTTAACCCTTCCCGTTGTGAGATTCCCTTATGAAGTAATTCTTCATAGACAGGTTGTTTTAATCTGCTTCCGATAGATTTAATTCTTTCATTAAGACCGGGATCTATTTTTACTTCCTGTTTTCTTTTAAGATTTCCTTCTTGATTTGGATAGATGGAATAGTTTTCTCCTAGGTCAGTTCTATTGATTTTATTTAGAAATATAATGAGGCTATCTAACCATTTAATATAGTTTTCCCCTAAGCATTGCTTTAATTTCAAAAATCCTTCAGGTGTGCTTAATTCTTTTACGAGAGTTTCGGGTGTACATAGTAAGTTTTCACCCCAGATAATAGTCTCCTGAGAAATAATTCTTTGCCAGTGCTTAAAGCTAATTTCATCTGGAAGTTGGGTGCTGTAAAATTTAACCGCGATAGAATAAAATTGGTTATTGATCTCATCATCCAGAAATATAGCAGGAAATATAGCTTTGTTAATTGAAACAGAATTACCCGAGGCTGTTTTGACAAGAGGTAAATCAAGAAAAAAGGATCTTAACGGTGTTTGAAGAGAATTGCTAAACCATTCTTTAGCAGTATATTCTGTTTTTTCGTAAGGTAATCCAATTTCAGAAATAAGGTACAAATCTTCAATTGAATTATTGTTTATGAGATTGAAAAACTCCTTAACTGCCTTGCCATACTCCACAAAAACTAATCTATTTTCATCTGCCGTCTTGTCTTCTTTTGTCTCGTTATCCTTAATTGTTCTAACTCCGTCTCTTGGTTCTGCCGGAATAAAATCCCCAGACTGAAAAAAGAATGGGATATGCCATTGTTCAGTCCCAACTAAAGGAAATTCACAATATAGCCTTGCTTGGTTTTCAATTGATTGGATATTCCATTTGTCTTCAATTTGTTCTACAGGTAAAGCGATTGTTGACTTCTTAAATGAAAAGTGAAATAATCCCTGAATAGGTGCACTTCCCTTATCACTGCCATTCTGCAGTCGAGAAAAATGTATACCAGGTGAAACTTCTGTACTGCTATCCAATTTAAAAATCAGATATTTCCCTTTTCTTTTATCGTCTACCGTTATAGACTTTATGAAAGGATTTATTAGTAAAGTGAATGGAAGATTCCTAATCAATTCATCAATACTATCAATTGCCAATTGAAGTGTTTCAGGCTCCAAATCGTATTCGTAAATTGTTAGAAATGAATTTTCATAGAATTGTGGGGGTTGTTCATAGAAATTATTTATTGCACTAAAAGTATTATCTAGTTCTGACTGAAGGGCTTCCAATGATTCGTGTGTACGGTCAATACAGATTCCAAATCTTCGAAGACCTGCTTCATTTTTAAGACAACCAGAAACATTAACTTTTCTATTAAGAACATGTGTCGTGACGAAACCAGTTCCAAATTTGCCAGTATTCCCATCTTCCGCATCATAAGATTTAGTTGAAGTACGACGGACTAATGCCAATAACTCTTTAAGAGTAAAGGGTTCTCCATCGTGAGTAAAAATGAACCTATTTTCCTCAAGAATGAAATTAATATTAACCTCGGGTTGTTCCTCCCCCACTATTCTAGCACAATCCTTTGCATTTTGGATAAGCTCCCATACCCATCTTCTTTTTCTTTCAACAGGGATAGTTTTCAGTTTTTCAAGATCTTGTAAAATTGCCCTTGTTTCACTTTCCTTTCTCTGCTCATCTAAAGCAAGATCTACTGGCCTCTTTATCGTATTCATTTCTTCTATCATCGAGTTAAAATCTTGATCCAAGATTTGTTTCATTCATTATTTTCTAATAATCCAAAGTTAGAAGTTTTATTCAGGCCGACCTGAAAATCTTACCAAAATCTGGCATGAGTCTGGCGTAAAACAAGACAACCACACATAATCGATTGTAAGTGCTTGATTCTCTTTTTATCCTAATATTTGGAGTAATGAATTTAAATTGGCCGAGTCGTGGACAAAATACTACGATCAAGGTTGGTCATCTTCAGCAGCGTTTACATATGCGATTAATTCAAAGGGATTAAACGTAAAGTTCTTACTTTTACAAGTAAGTTGATGATTTTATAATCTAGTGGCAAAATTCCTATGAACCCTTGCATCTTTTGTGGCGAAATGATTGAAAATTCGTCAGTGGAGCATATAGTGCCAGAATCATTTGGGAATGAATATTATGTCCTTGAAGGAGGAATATTATGTACTAAGTGCAATAACAGCTTCTCTGAATCTGAGATGAAGGCTTTATCCAACACCGTTTTTATCGTCGAGCGAGCAAAGAAGGCTATTAAATCAAAAAAAGGAAAGCCGGTAAAAGGGAAGGTGAATGAGCTTGAAATTGAAGGAGATGAAAATTTCATCAAAGGATTATTAAATGTCAAAGGGCTAAGTCCGGAGAACTTTCTAAACTTTGATCCTGTCACTAAAAATGCCCAGCTCTTGGTCAAAGGGTTTGATAAAAGCGAGGTTGCAACCTCGAAGTTTTTATTAAAGATGGGGTATGAGTCACTATATAAATCCCAACAATCGTTGTTAAAAAAATATGATTTTCATGTTTTGAAAGAATACTTGACTTTAAAAACAAATAGGGATTGGGCTTTTGTGTCAAGAAACTTACCTGAAATGAAATTTGTTGATATACCTCGATATACAGACAAGTTTAGACTAAGCGCTGCATATTGCACACTACAGTACTTTGAATTTGATGCAAAGACGCTTTTGTTTAAGTTTAAATTCGGTGGTGTGCCATTTGTGATAAACCTACTCAACCGTGATATTCACTGGATAACAGATTGTAAAAAGACAGATCCGACAATTCATATTTTCCCTGAACATTTCAACAAATTAATACAAGAATAGTATTGTCCCAATGAGGGATATTAATTATCTTTTTCGAAACCCAATTGCCAATAACACATGTCAACAACCCTCATCACCGGGTTTAAAAAATTGGTGTTCTCAAATATCCGGTTTTGAGATTTCTCAATCTCCGGTTCTTTTTGAGAGTCTTAATACTTATTTATCCAATATTACACCTTCTTCGCAACCTTTGTCATTAATGTTGGAAATATATACAGCAGAATAAAAATTTGGATAAGTTTCATTGAAGATTCATCTAATCAACCACCCCAAGCGCACGTTACCGTAAATCTCATCGAGGTACAATCCACCAGCTGATATAATGAGTTGGTCTTTGATAACCAGCTGGGCACCGGCTTCGAGGCCCGGGAATTTAGTGAATGAATTAAGGGACAGACCGACATAAGGCCCAATTCGTAAGACAGGTTGAATCGGTAGAGGTTTTGTAAGACAGGTATCAACCTGGCGGGTTATGGTGATGATTTCTTTTGGCCAAACGAAATCAGAAAATGAGATGAACTGCAGGTCGCCTTTTGCCTGCCAGCGGAACCGGATACCGCTATGGCTGAATACGGAATCGTACCAGGATATAGGGATTGACTGATTGACTGATTGATTGCTTGACTGAATGACTGAATCGTTGATGGGAATAGGTTTGATGATGATTTTCCCGGGAAGGTGAATTGTATCGTGGACTGTGTCAATTTTTGTTGGGGCGTTTTTGAGTGACAGTATCAATGCAGCCTGGCCCTGAAGGATCTTATTTTTAGCATTGTCGTGAAGAACCCGCTCCAATACTATGGCCCCGATAAGCACCAAGATCAGGATGGAGACCCAAACCAGAGGATGTTTTATTGCACCAATGATCCGGGATGAATCAAATGAGAAGGCCATCGTCGGAAATTGTTAACCAGACCTCCTCACCTCTGTTTAATGCATTTTGCAGGACTGTCATAAATCGTTCAACCGTTGCCCGGCTTTCGGAAATAACGCACTCCTGGAGGTGCCGCCCTAGTAAAATGCAGCCTTCGGTATCGCGCCGGGTATTGCCTGAATGAATGCGGATCCCCTCAAAATGAGGCACATTCAACACATGTGGCATCATTTTCTGAAATCTTGCCGAATGATCGATTATCACCTGATAGGCGCCGGCAGGGATGCACGTTTCACCTGGGACCTTTTGTTGCCTGGAAAGGTCGCGCCATGCATCTTCCAGGGTACCGCAAAAGAGCAATCCATCAATGAACAGAATCCCTTCGGTGAGTTTATTCAGCCGTTTGAGGAGCAGGTTCATTGCTCTGGTTTTAGCGGCATCCCATTGCTGTTGGAGAGGAAATTCTTGATCAGGTAAGCGATACCCGCGGCAACGCCAGTTAACACGATGGGTTGAAAGAATGCCCATGTCCAGGTTAATGAGCCTGCCGTGATGGCTTCATAAATACCCGTTAGAATTGCACCGATGACGGCGACGAGGAGACCTTTTAGAAGATCCATCCAGTTGAGTGCGAAGAAGTTTGAGTTCATGTTTTTTCAATTTTAGATTTACGATTTACGATTTATTGCTTACGCAGATAGACTTGGATTTCGTTGATTTGTTTGAGGATTTCGCGGGTGTCGGATTTGATGTCGACTTTGAGGACGTCGAGCTCTTTGCGGTTGTCTGAGCAATGTTGCTCGATGTTCTTTTTCAGGTTGATAATCTCTACATTTATTGCCGCTATTTGAATCTCCAGGTGAACCCAAACTGAAATGACTCCCATGATGAATGTGGCCAGGCTTATTGCCTGGGTAACAGGAAGGCCAAATATTTTTTTGTCCCTGACCATTTGATGTTACGGCGCTGCAAAACTTACCTGGACCATTTCGACAAAAGCTACCCAGCGCAGCGTTGCTGCGGCAGCGCCGGTTGCAGTGATTTTTAAGGTATGCAAGATCTCATTGACCGATAAATTAATATCAAAGGCAGCGTTTGATTCGTGCACCACAGATTTTGAAACACTGCCTAAAACAGCAACTTGTCCGGCAATTGGGTTGCACTGTACCAGGGCTGCCAATGCATAGTAAGCTCCCACGCCTTCGTTATCGAGATCGGTGCAGACCACAGTGACCCTGATGGCATACACAGCGGACTGAAACCAAAGGACAATGGCAGCGCCATCGAGCAGTAAATCAACCGGAGTTGCATCGGAGGTGATGCCCTTGGCCACAAAACTTACATATTGAGCTGACCCTGCAAGAGAACCCGAAAATTTACCGGCAGCCTGGACATGAATGTTGCTCATAATGCCCAGTGCATCCTTGCCTTCGAGATGGGTGTTATCAATGTCACCGGCATTTTCATAATCGGTGGTATTTCCAGTACCCTCGATGTGGTTGTAATCGCCCCGGCAACCATTGGATTTGCCGCACACCAGGTTACATGCGCCGGTGATATCATTGTCATCGCCAAAAACCGCATTGAAGTTTTCGGTGACGTCGGGTAAGTTATGGGAGTTACCAGCGACAATGTTATTATTACCTCCGCAGATTTGGTTACTCCCAGCAACCAGATTCCGATGGCCTGATGCGGCGTTATCCAGTCCACCCACCATATTGTTGTCACCGGCAGCCGTATTGAGATGGCCGGCGCCACCCGAGCCGGCAATGACAGAATTGGCGCCAGCTCCCGGAATAATCCGATCGGTGACGCCTTTGATGGTTGCGGCCGTAACCGGATTTGATCCGCCGGTATCGAGTCCCTGGTCGGATCCGGCGGTATGCTTTGCTGAAACAGCATCATCTACATCGGCCTGGGTACCGGTAATCACCTTGTGCGTTTCACCCTCAGCATCCATTATGTTTATCACGCCATCGGCATCTGCGAAGGACCTGACGTGACCGGCTGACGGTGTGGCAGGGGGAGAGGCCAGGAGATTATGCTGCTGGAAATCGGATTCGCCGCCTGATGTTACCGGGTTGTTGTTGAAGAAGGTTGAGGAGCCCATGGGGATTTGAGGATTTGAAGATTTGAGGATTAAACAAAAGAGAAAAAACAGTCTTTGATGATGCCGGTTGTGGCGTCGTTGACCGTTAACTTGAAGCGGATCCAGGTTGACAGGACGTTCATCACGTTCAGGGTGGCGGAGGTGTCGTCTTTGTCGAGCACCATATCGACTACATTGTCGAAGTTGGCGCCATCGAGGCTTTGCTGCAGGGTGACGGTGACATTTTCGTCGAGCCCGGTGTAGGAGAGCTGTGCGGTGATATTAAGGGCGCCATCGGGAACCTGAACATAATCGAGAAAGGCATTGCCATCGGCAATATCGCGGTTGCAGGAGATTTTGGTACGGGCAAGTGGCATGATGCTAATTTTTTTAATGGTTACAGGAATGAAAGTTCGAGCATTTCGACATGGGCGATCCAACGCACCGGCATGGTTTCATGACCTGAGACGGTGATCTTTAGTGCGCCATAGGTTGTACAGGCCGCGACTACCGCTGTAAATCCATCGCCCATATCCAGGATGACCGATTCGATGACCGGGGCCAGCAGCGCAGTGGCAAAGTTGTTGGCTCCTTTGTAGATGGCGCCTTTGACCTCCTTGACATAGCCGCGGTTGAGGGCTTCAATCGTACCAAAGATGCGCACTGTAAAGGCGTAACCTTTGTTTGATGCCAGCGAAACAGGGGACCAGGTATCGACCATCAGATCGACCGGAGAAAGACTGGTGGTGATGCCTTTGGCAATGATGGTTGTAAACTGCGCATTACCGGCAGACCCGAGGGCAAACTTTCCGGCCGCATGAACACTTTGGCAGTTATTATAGCAGGCTGCCTGGTGGCCATGGATCAGGGAATGATTTCTGGCCTCGGGAATGGCATGATCCTGGCCCGACACCTGGTTGAAGCCACCCTGGATATTATGTCCCTTACCGGCTACCTGGTTGTAGGTGCCGGAAACAACCTGATCCTGGCCCGATACCTCGTTGCACAGGGATGACAACACCTGGTTGTGCTCTCCCGAGACATTATTGCGCTGACCCTGCACCACGTTGTTCAGCCCGGAGACTGCATTGAACTCACCGGTGATCACATTATCGCAGCCTGCAACAGCGTTGCCATCGCAATAGGTTGCTGCGTTGATGGTGTTGTTCTGGCCTGTGAGCAGGTTATTACGGGAAGATGCCCGGCAGCCGCTGCCAGCCACCAGATTATTGCTGCCAGCAGCTACGTTGGCGCAGCCACCAACCACATTGTACTGGCCCGTGGCTGAGTTGGGAAAACTTCCACCGGAGCCGACAATGACCGAGTAATCGCCTGCACCCGGTTTAACGGCAGCAATCAGTTTATCGTAGGTTGCCTGGATCCCGGTTAAAAACCGGCCGATGATATTGTATGATCCATCGTGAAAATTAAGGAAGCCATCGCCGTCGGCCCAGGTACGAAGAACACCAAAGGGCGGGCGGCTGGGCGGGGTTGCCATGGGGAGCCGGGCGTAATCCTTGTAGTTGGTTACGCTGGAGCGCATGGAGTTGGACTGAAAATATTTTGAGAATCCCATTTTATGCAGCGAATAAGACCAGAAATTTTTCGAGCGTTCCTTGCATGGAATATCCTCTTTCGACTTTAAAACGGAGCCAGGTTGTAAGCAGCTCGGTGATAAAGAGCGTTGCCGAGGTAGAGGCCACATCGAGCTCGATGGCGATGGGCATTTCGTCGATGGTTTCGCACTTATCGTAGGTGAGGCCATCGAGACTTTGAAACAGGGTGATCATAACGGGACTGCTGATGAGCTTGTATTTGAACTGAACCGTTATTTTGGTGGCGCCATTGGGTACCTGGACTGCCGGGGTGTAGGCGGCCGGGCCAATGGAGGCGAGATCCATGTTGCATAAAACCATTTTCCGTGCGATCTGTGCCATGATTATGAATTCAAAATTTAAAATGCAAAATTCAAAATGCAAAATTGTTAGGTGGCTGGCTGGATAATAAATCCATTGATTCGACGTGTCGTTGGTATGGTGTATAATGGAAACTGCTCCCTGACCAGGTAGGCAATCAACAGATCGAGCTTGTATTTGGCCATGGCGAATACCTCTTTGACCACATCGCGGCGATGTTCGGGCGAGATCATGACGGCAGTGGAGACATCCATGAGCGACTGGGCCAGGGCCGGATCGCTGCCGACGGTGTATTGCGAAGTTTCGAGCAGCTGCTGATTAAGCATGTTTGCCTTGACATACCAGGCCAGACAAGGCTTGATGTAGTCTTCGACCAGGGTGAGGTAGAGGGCAGATTCAGGATCAAGCACCACATCGTCGTAGAGTGGGGCGGTGAGGGCTGGTTTGATGTATTGCGCCTGGGCGGTGAGGATGAATGAATCTTTGATCATGGCCGGATCAAGCTCGGTGATGTAAGCGATGGAGATGATTTCGAGGGGGGACATCAATGCGGCCATAATTCAAAATTCAAAGTGCATAATTCATAATTCAAAATTCAAAGTGCAAAATGCAAAATGCAAAACACGGGGGCGGTCATGGGCTAAGGGATTGAAATGGATTTGTTTACAGAGGAGAAAGAGTTTTGAAGCTGAAGCACCAGTAGTTGTTGAGCGGGGTCGTTCTTATCGAAGTCGAGGCCGGAGTCGCGGCGGACTTCCCAGACGAAATTCATCGGGTTGATGCGCGAGACGGGCGGAGAATTGATAAACTCGAAGTCTTTGAGCTGTAACCCGCACACGGCAAGGGCTGTTTGCAGGGATTGGTGAAAGGTTTCCTGGATGGGTTTGATGACGGTGGCCATGGCCACTT
>Ga0247840_10001957_pt1 | contig 37979 bp, 34 predicted proteins | sample LaCruzMarch2015__FD_192404 | JGI IMG/M metagenome (GOLD analysis project Ga0247840, IMG submission 192404) | Freshwater microbial communities from meromictic Lake La Cruz, Castile-La Mancha, Spain - LaCruzMarch2015_17m | ecosystem: Environmental > Aquatic > Freshwater > Lake | place: Spain...
GCCCTCGGCGTCTGCACACGCCCCGCCTCATCAACTTTCAGAACCTGCGTCGATATTTCCTCGCTCATGCCGGGAAATTTACCCAGCCGCCTCGTTATCGACTAGATGTGGCAGCGGTGACGCTTACCCTGCGGGTGAGCCGTTGTGATCGGCGAAACCGCCCTACCACCCACCGGTGGGGACGGCTCGCCGAGCCGTCCGACGATTCCATATGTATCAGCGAAAGCCGCTCAGCCGGTATATTTCGGATTCAGGACGTTCCAGGGCTCGCGCATCGCGCGCCGCATGAGGGGGACCGCCTCCGGATTGCCGGTGATCGTATTTTTCTTCGCATCCCAGACGACCGGCTTCCCGGTCCGGATAGCGAGGTTCGTGAGGTGGCAACAGATGTCCGAGCGGATGGCGGAATCGAGCGGCGACACCACTTTGTTTTTGCCGAGAATGGCAGCGAGGAAGCTCGCCTGCTGGGAAGCGCCCGCATTGACAACGCGGCGCGGTCCGGGGTCTTTGCTCTTTTCCAGGATCTCGCGTGAGGAAGCCTGAAATCCGTTCCTATGAAAATAGAGCCAGCCATTCGATCCGACAAACACGGTTCCGTGCCCGAGGGGCTTGAGACCATCGAATTTTGGAAGATGTTTGATGATCGTCTCAAAATCCGCGAAGCGGACTTTTGGCAGTCCGGGATAGGTGATGGTCGCATCCCAGTGGGTGAGTGTGTTGAAGAGCCCTTCGGTCGGGATCGTGCCGGTGGCCTCGACGCTTTCCGGCATTCCGAAATTCATCTCGTCCAGCCACCACTGGAGCTGGTCGTAGGCGTGCGCCCCCCAGCCCGCGACAAAGCCGATCGCGTAGTCGTAGATATGAAAAATCCCGTTCCGTTTTCCTTTCGTCAGCACGCGGTCCTGGCAGAACGGCGCTTCCGGCGCGGGGCCGAGCCACATATTGTAGTCGAAGCCCTCCGGCACCGGTAGCACCGGGATGGGAGAGCCGCCGGATTCGCCCTGCGGGGCAAAAACATAAATCTCTTTGATGTCGCCGATATGGCCGTTGAGGAGGAGTTCGATCCCGGAACGCACATAGACCTTTGAGCGGTTCTGGGTGCCGTATTGGAAGACGACCTTGTGCTCGGCGGAAATCTCGCGGCAGGCGAGGCATTGCTCGATGCTGAGCCCGAGGGGTTTTTCGACGTAGAGGTTTTTTCCGGCCCTTGCGGCGAGGAGCGCGATCGGCACATGCCAGTAATCCCCGGTCGAAATATGCACCGCATCCACGTCGCTTTGCAGAAGCTCGCGGAAGTCGGAATACTCGCGGACCTTCGCACCTTTCAAAACGGTTTCGGCCCATTTGCGGGCCGCCGATCTGTCCGGATCGGCCAGCGCCACAATCTCCGCGAGTCCGCCCGGCAGATAGTTAGTGGCCGCACGGCTTTGATTCCCGCAACCGATCACGCCGATGCGGATACGCTCGCTGGGCGGTGCCTTGCCATCCAAACCGAGCGCGGAGGAAGGAATGATCGTCGGAAAGCCCAGCGCGCCGACAAACCCGATGGTGTTCCGGAGGAACGTCCGGCGGGAGAGCCCGGTTTCAGAATGGTGGGGGGTTCGTTTCATAGATGTGTCAGGCGAGCCACTTGGCCAGAGCTTTGTTCAGAAAGGCAAGACTGCGTTCAGCCTCATCGATTTTGCCGCATTCCACGCTGAGGAAAATCTCCCTGTCCACAGGCTCCATGATCTTCGCCACGCGCTCCCAGTCCACGACCCCCTCGCCACAGGCGCACCCGACCGGAGTGCCAGTAACCTTGCCCCGCTCGCCATCGCTTTGCGCCATCGAAATGTCCTTGGCATGGATATGAAAAACGCGATCCCTCACCTTCTGCAGCCCTTCGTAGGGATCCTCGATCCCGGCGAGATAGCTGTTGCCGGTGTCCCAGTTGATTTGGATCCATGGGGATTTCACGAGGTTCGCGATCTTGAGAAGTCCGTCGGCAGTCTTCGTGTAAATCCCGTGGGGTTCGATGCAGAGATACTTTTTGTGACGGGCGCAAACCTGGGCAACGCGAGTCAGCGTGTAGCGCATCGTCTCGTGGGCAAACGCGTCGTCCATCCAATCCGGCTTGACCATCTCGTCGGAGTTCAAAAAGTCGCAGCCGACAAACGACGCGAGCACGGCGGCGCGGGTCAGGCGGTCCACCGCCGCCTCGGGCTTCATCAGCGGGGAATGAGCCGAGAGGCTGGAGACACGCACGCCGTATCTGTCGCAGATTTCCTTCATCAGAAGCGGGTCTTCCTCCATGGAGAAAGAATGAAAATAATTCACCTCACTGAGGAGTTCCCATCCGGTGTGGACCATCGGCTCGACCCACTTGTAGCCGAGTTCCGAGGCGATCTTGACGCCGCTTTCGAACGATTTGTCCGCCGAACGGCAGAATTCCATGTTGAGGGAGATTTTGAGTTTTGCCATGTGGAATCGAAGTTTGAGCGCACCATGGCATGACGAAAAACTTCCGGCGTGCTGTTTTTCGCGTGAAAATTTTTGAACATGGAGTCAACGTTCGCGGGATTTCGCTCGCTGATGTTCGGATTTTTTCGCGGGGGATTCCGAACGCCATTCGAACGCGTCCGTCCGATGATCGTCCTCTCATATTCTCCACACCCATATGCGCATTTTCCTGCTTCCCGCCATCTGTGCCGCCTCGATGCTCACGCTCTCCGCAGCTGGTCCCGTCCGGGTCCTGATCCTTTCGGGACAGAACAACCACAAGTGGCAGGAGACAACGCCTGCTTTGCAGGGCGCGCTCGAGTCCGATGGACGCTTCAAGGTAACCGTCTGCGAAACCCCGTGGATGCTCACTCCGGCCCAGCTCGAAAAGGTGGATGTCATCGTTTCGAACTGGAACGCCTTCACCAATCCCGCCAAGGGGGTGGCCCCCAAAGTGGCTGAATGGTCCGAGGCCTCACGATCGGCTTACATTGAGTTCGTCCGCAAGGGCGGCGGGCACGTCGTCGTTCATGCAGGCTCCGCCTCATTTCCCGACTGGGAGGATTACCAGGAGATCTGCCTGGCGACTTGGAAACTCGGCGCCACCGGGCACGACGCAAAACACGAATTCGAGGTGCGCATCGAAGAACCTTCGCATCCGATCACGGCCGGACTCTCCGGGTTCAAGACGCTCGACGAACTTTGGATCGCCCCGAAAGTCACCCCGGGAGCGAAAGTGCTCGTTTCCTCCTTTTCGGAAAAGGGGCGGCTGGGAACGGATACGTGGGAGCCGTCCGTGCTCGTCGGCGAATTCGGAAAGGGCCGGTGCTTCACGATTCTCCTCGGCCACGCAGCTGGAAAAGATGGCCAGTTCATGAGCAACCCTCAATTCATCGAACTCTTCAGGAGGGGAGTGGAGTGGGCGGCCATCGGAACCGTCTCCCGGAACGCATCGCCGGATGCCGGGCATCCCGCAAATTCGGGAGCGAAATAAAACAGCATTTAGGCTAGGTGCGTTGGAGGCGGTCGAGGATGTAGGCGTTCAGGCTTTTTTTCTGTCGTTTCGCCTCGGCGATGAGGAAGCGATGGGTCGAAGACGGCACCCGCAGCACAAATTTCCCGCTCGCCGGACGCTCCGGCGACTCACCCCGTTCCGCGCAGAAGGCGAGGTAATCCTCCACACTCTCACGGAACGCCCGTTTGATTTCCTCCACTGTCGTGCCTTGGAATGTCACCACATCCCGCAGCCCCTCGACCTCGCCGTGGAAAATTTCTGCCTCCTCATCGAAAGCCACCGTTCCTGTATATCCTTTGTGTTTCATGGTTTGACTCCTGCCTGTTCGAGAAGCCGCCGCACGCTTTTGAGCGCCCCTTTGTCTGTGGCTAGCGATGGGTGCGGCCGGTGAAAGACAGCCCTCAAGCCGCCCAAAGCCACCCGCACGCGTGATCCCGCTCCCTCGCTCAACTCCGCTCCCAAAGCGATAAACAGCTTCTCCACATCCCGCCACGCCACATCTCCGCGAACAGGGATCTCAAAGATCCTCCGCAGCGTGGCACGATGCTTGTTGTTCATCTGCAGATGATACTATCGGCATATACTATCATCAGGCAAACGGAATCTTTGAAAAAGCCACCAGCAAAGCCGGAGAGTTCTGCCTTCGTTTACCCCGGCTGCAAATCCGGAGGCTCTTGACCGGATTTCCATCCCGTGAAAGATTTTGCACATCATGGGCTCCCCTCCCACCACCCGGCGCAAGCCGGACGACTGCCTGCCCCTTATCAGTGCCATCAAGCGCGGACGGGTGGCCATGCGGGCGCGGGCGCGCGGAACATATCCGGGAGATCCGTTGCCGTCGGGCTGCCTGTCCGGCCTGCAGACGATCGGGTATTGGGATGCTGTGGGCCCGCAGGATTGGGGCCTGCCGATGCACCGCAACGAGGGGATCGAAATCTGCTGCCTCCTCGCTGGACAGACCGCGTTTGCCACGGATTCGGAATCCGCGGTGCTACGGCCCGGCGACGTGAGCATCACGCGACCGTGGCAGCGACACCGGCTGGGCGATCCGAACGTGCGGGCCGGACGGTTGTTCTGGATCATCCTTGACGTCGCAGGCCATCGTGGTGACAGGGCATGGGAATTCCCCGAATGGTTGGGCTCCGACGACGATTCGCGGCGGGAAATGCTCCGGGTTTTCCGGGCGAACCAGCGCTGCCACATCCCGGCGAGGGATTTTGCATTGAGGGACTACCTGCAATCGGCCATCATGCGCATGGACGATACCGGCCCGCTGGGTCAATCACGTCTGGCCGGAATCGTCAACCATGTGGTGCTCGAAATCGTCACGATGCTGTCCAAAGGAATCGGACACCCGACAGTGGATCCCCACGGTTTCAACCAGACGATCCGCAGTTTCTTCGACGGTCTCGAGCGCAGTCCCGACACCGCCGCCGAACCCTGGACGGTAACTGCGGTCGCCAAGTCCTGCCGGGTGGGTGTGACCTACCTCACCCGCATCACCAAGGAACTCTACAACACGACCCCGTCGGAACTGGTCTGCCACATCCGTCTCGGGCATGCGGCCCGCCTGTTGACTTCGTGTCCAGAGCGGGCGATCACCGATATCGCATTCGCAACCGGATTCCATTCGAGCCAGTACTTCGCCACGCTCTTCCGCAAGGAGTTCGGAAAAACGCCCGGCGATTATCGCCTGGGGTGTTGAGCTCTGATCCAGCGATTCCTCACGCAAAGGCGCGGAGTCCGCAGAGAAAAACGATTTCGGGTGACCTCCTATTGTTTGGCAGTGTTCCGCGTATTTTCCTGCCACTCACGGCAGGCTTTCTCGATTTGTTCCGACTTTACCGCCCCGTCCCACACTGCGACACCGTAGCAGAGATCCAAAGGCTCCCCCGCTTTGATCGGGAACGGCTCCTTCCAATTCAGTGTCGTGGCGATATAGGCAAACGGCACCGCCATGGTGAACTTTTGGGAAGGATAGCGGAAATTGCCCTGGTGATCCAATATCGCAATGGTGACCATCCTGCCGTCCGCTGTCGGCCCGGTGCAGGCAACCCATGAGGCGGGAGACAAACGGTGGTCCCCTCCAATGCTCTCGCCCGGTTGACCAGTGGAGTTCATGAACTTGCCAACCTTGTCCATGGACTCAAGCAGTCTTGCCCCCAATCCGTAGTAGGGGTGGCCTGACAATGTCACCGCCTCCTTCCCTGGTGGAGTCTCCAGCCGGCAACGCCATGTCAACAACGTGGCATCCGGATTCGAGAGAGGCTGGATCGAACGTTTTTCACGCAGCACGAGTTCCCCTTTCGGCGTCTGCCAGTCAAGTTGCTGCCTGATGCAGCCGCCGGTTACCTCCGTTTGGCGCGGAATCTCACGACCGCCGATGGTCTCCTTCTTAATGACCTCCTCCCAGAACGTCACACCGTTCACCGCGACGGCGAACATCAGTCCGTGGTGGTGGATGTGATCCACCGGGGCGTCGCGGAGGATCGGCACTCCGCCCGGCGAATACAGTTGGAAAATATACGGCTTGAATGCCACGTCGGGTGCAAACCGGTATTCAAACATCGGCCGACCGTCGGACGTGGCTTTGATCGCTGTCTCTTCCATGAAGAGGCCGGGCTCGGCGGAAATCCCGCACGCCAGAGTCGATGCAAAAATTCCAAGCAGAATGGCCGAACTTCTGTTCATGGATTTATACAAGGAGAAAGCCCGCTTATTCGTCGGATGAAGGCTTGGCGGTGTGTTTGGATTTTTTTTCCTTCTTTCCCGGAGCGGACGTATCCCCATTGTTCGGACCGGGCATGGGAGCCTTCACCTCTGCCCGCCAGGCGAGCATTTTCGCTTGAAGTTCCTTCGCCTTCTCCGGCATTTCGGCGGCGAGGTTTTTTGTCTCCCCGATGTCGTCGCGCAGGTTGTAGAGCTCCAGGTGCCCGTCCTCGAAAAATTCCATCAGCTTCCAATCGCCGGAGATGATTGTCGCCACCGGAGTCGTGCGCCAGAAGCCTTTCCCAATACCCAGATACCCCGGAAAATGCTGAAAAATCGCCTCGCGTTTGAGACCTGCACCCCCGTCTTTCAGCAACGGAACAAGGCTCTCCCCGTCGAGCTGATAGTTGGAAGGCGGCTGAACTCCGGCAATGCCAAGCAGGGTGGGATAGATATCCACATGTATCGCAGGCACACCGCAGGTGGAGCCGGGCTTCACGACGCCGGGCCAGCGGACAATAAGTGGCACGCGTGTGCCACCTTCGTAGAGGCTGCCCTTGCCGCTGCGCAGAGGTGCGTTGTCCGTGATGGCTTGGGACGCACTAATGCCCTCACGGTCGTAACCGCCAACTCCCCCGTTGTCGCTGGAGAAAACGACTACCGTGTTGTCTGCTATTTTGAGCTCGTCGAGCAGAGCCATGATGCGGCCCACGCTTTCATCGAGGCTTTGGATCATTGCCGCATACGTCGGGTTCGAGTGCCCGCCGACCGCTGGCTTGGCCTCGAACTTCCCGATCAACTCCTTCTTCGCCTGGATCGGGCTGTGAACCGCCTGATGCGGCAGATAGAGAAAAAAGGGACCGTCCTTGTGCCGGCGGATAAAGTCCTCCGCGCGACCGGTGAGCCAGTCGGCTTTGTAGATGCCCGGGGGGACGTCCACCTTCGGAACCGTGTCGAAGTCGAAATGGTCGCCTTGCGTCACAACCGCCTCGTCGAATCCGCGCCCCGCCGGATGATACTCCGGTTTCGTGTCGTTACCGAGATGCCATTTGCCAAACATGCCCGTCGCATAGCCGGCCTGTTTGAGCGCCTGGGCAATGGTGATTTTATCGAGCGGCAGCTCGGTGACGTTGTCCACCGGTTTCAACGGGCGGCTGCGCCAGTCGAAGCGGTCGATGCTTCCCACAGTATAGATGCCGGTCCGTGCTGCATATTGACCGCTCATCAGCGCGGCACGAGTCGGGGCGCAGTTCTGGCAGTTGTGGTAGTTGGTGAACCTCATTCCCTGCGCAGCGAGCCGGTCAATATTCGGCGTCTCGTAATACTTGCTGCCGTAAACCGCCGTATCCGTCCAACCGAGGTCATCGGCGAGGATGTAAATGATGTTCGGCCGCTGCTCTGCGGCAAACGACGTCGCGATGAGCAAAAGGAACGGGAGAAATTTAATTCTCATCGCTGGCTTTCCGGACTTTTCCCTCGGCGGGATACGGCTTCGCATGCACCCGCAGTGCCCAGTCCTCCCATTTTTCGGCCAGTTCCTTAGCCTTCTCCGGTTTCTGTTGCGCGAGATTGTTCAACTCCGCGCGGTCGGTTTTCAGGTCATAGAGTTCCCATGGGCCGTCGCGGCCAACCCGGACGACTTTCCAATCCCCCACCCGCGCAGCGGCATTCCCCTCGTGCTCCCAGAAGATCCCGTCGCGCTGGAGGGGTTGGTTTGCGAATGCCGGCACCAGGCTTTTTCCTTCCATCGGCGGGATGGGTTTTCCGTTGAATTCCGCGGGGTATTTTGCGCCCGCCACGTCCACGCACGTCGTCATCAGATCTACGATGTGCCCGACCTGCGGACGCAGTTCCCCCTTTGCGGAGAAGCCCGCAGGCCAATGCACGATGAACGGCGTGGAGATTCCGCCTTCATGCGCGAAGCGCTTGTAAAGCCGGAACGGCGTATCCGAAACCGTCGCCCACGACGCACCCTGATACACCACGGATTTGGAATCACCGGGGGAATCCCCCTCCAAGCTGCCGTTGGGATCATGGTTTTTGTCGCTGTTGCTCGCGTGCTCCGCGCCATTGTCGGAGAGAAACAAAATCAGCGTGTTGTCGAGGACACCTCGCTGGCGAAGATCCTCCACAAGCCGTCCCACGGCGCGGTCCATGTGATCCACGCATGCGGCGTAGATGGCCATGATGTGGTCAAAGCGATCCTGCTCCTCCGTGGTGAGGCTGTCCCACGCTTTGATATCATCCGGGCGTGGGGTAAGGGGGCACTCCTTGTCCACGATGCCGAGGCTGACTTGCTTCGCCAGGCGCTGCTCGCGCACCTTGTCCCAACCGGCCTTGTATTTGCCGCGATACCTGGCGATATCCTCCGCAGGCGCCTGGATCGGGGTGTGCGGCGCGTTGTAGGCCAGATAGAGGAAGAACGGCTTTTTCTCGTCGAGAGCCTCATGGATCCACTTCATGCCGTAGTCCGTGAAGACATCGGTCGTATACCAGTCTTTCGGCAGAGACGGGTCGTCGTTGGCCAGCGGTTTCCCGTTCAGGACCAGCCGCGATCTCGGCCCGTCCAGGTGATAAAATCCAGGCGCGCCGCTGACGTTGAGGCTGCGGTCGAACCCGCGGGTCCACGGGACCACGCCGGCATGGTCCCCCACATGCCACTTGCCCGCCATGGCTGTGAAATATCCCGCGCCGCGCAGGACATCCGCGATGGTCACGCACTCATCGTTGAGATACCCGCGGTATCCCGGAACTTTTTTGTCTTTGGAAATCGTTTGTCCAAGCCCGGTCTGATGCGCATAGAGCCCGGTCAACAACGAGGCCCGCGTCGGACAGCAGCGCGCTCCATTGTAGAATTGCGTGAAGCGGAGCCCGTCCGCGGCAAGCGCATCCAGGTTTGGGGTGCTGATTTCGGAACCATAGCAACCCAGATCCGAAAAGCCCATGTCATCAACGAGGATGACAAGAATGTTGGGCCTTGATGCAGCACCATACAGACTACTGCAGAGCGCACAGAGGGCGACGGTAAATAACGTGAGTTTTTTTATCATGGGGATTTGACCTGTCCGGTTTCTGGCCACCGGGCCGCGACATCGTCGAACCAGTTATCGTATTGCTTCTTCATCTTTTCGACAATGTCCGGATGCGCGGAAGCCAGGTCTCTGGTCTCCCCCGGATCGGCGGCGATGTCGTAGAGTTCGTACCGGGCGGGGCCCTCGATGCTGCGGTCTCCCCGCCCCTGCAAACGACAAATCTCCGTGTAGCTGTCGCAGATGTGCTTCTGGCCCGGCTTGTCCATCCCGCATGGCTGGACCAATTTCCACTTTTCGGTGACGACGGCAAAAGCGTGTCCGCGGCGCGGCACCTTGCCGCTGTCCCACTGGAAGAACAGGGAGCGGTCCGGCCAGTCGGCCGAAGGGTTCCGGAGCAGCGGGAGAAAGCTGATTCCGTCCAGTTCCACCCCCGGCGGCAGGGAAGCCCCGCAGGCATCAAGGATGGTCGGCATCACGTCAATGTGCGCGGTCAGCCGCGTGATTTTTTCCGGACTGGAAAACCCGGCCGGCCAGCGGGCAAAGAACGGAACACGGATGCCATTGTCATAAACCGTGCCCTTGATGCCATGGAGTCCAGCCATGAAGCGGTCAACAGGGTTCGAGCCGGAGCACGGCCCGTTGTCGGAGGTAAAAATCAGCAGCGTGTTGTTCTCGAGCCCCAGTTCTTTCAATGCGGCCCGCATTTTGCCGAAGTTGTTGTCCACACTCCTGAGCATCCCGTAGATTTTTTGGGTGCTGTCCCGAAGTCCGAGCGCATCGTATTCGGCGGCCAGTTCCGATGGAACCTGGAGCGGAGTGTGGATGAGATTCGACGGCAGATAGACGAAGAACGGCTTGTTGCGGTTCTTCTTCACAAATTCGATCGCGGCATCGGTGAAGATATCCAGGCAATAGCCGGCATGCTTTTCCTTCACTCCATTGTGCAGCAGTTCGGGATCGAAATACTTCCGCAGTGCAGCTCCCTCGAAGCTGAGCACCTCGTCAAACCCCTGGGCATTCGGACTGCATTCGAGCGTGTCGCCGAGATGCCACTTTCCAAAAATGCCGGTCGCATAACCAGCAGCACGCAATACCTCCGCTACAGTCACCTCGGCCGGATTCATCCGGGCGGCCGGGCCGAAAACATCAGCGACACCGGTGCGGAAGTTGTAGCGGCCGGTCATCAGCGAAGCGCGCGTCGGAGAACAGACCGGACTCACCCGGAAGTTGGTCAGCTCCGCCGACTCCCGCGCAAAAGCGTCAATCTGCGGAGTCTTGACATGCGGATTGCCGTGGATGCCCAGATCCCCGAAGCCGGCATCGTCGGCGAGGAAAACGATGACATTGGGGGTCGCTCCGTCAGCAGCACGGAGCGGCCAGCAGGCCATTCCGGTGAAGAGAAGAGCCATGACCGGACGCTTCATCGCAAAAAAACCAGTATTTTGTCGGGGGTGAATGAGAGACATCTCGCACCATCAGCAGAGGCTGTCGTTCAACATTCTTCAATGAAAAATATTCGACATGGTTCGCCCAGGGCACCGGCAAGATGCGCCCCCGGGATCCGCCCCCATCACGGCTTCACCTCCAAGCCTGCCGCCTTGGCAAGTTCGCGCTGCCGCTTGTCGAACGAGAGGAACCGCCGTGTTCCCGCAAGCATCGCCGCCGCAACGTGAAGAATATCCGCCGACCTGCTCCCGATCTGCTCCGAATGGGCTGTGCTCAGTTGCTCGGCTTTGCGGAGGGCATCCGTCCAAGGAATCGGAGAATGGGCCAGCTTCCCGCCTTCGATGGCATCATCCAGTTGGCGCAACGCCGCCGCCCGGCGGGGCTTGTCAATTTCTCCCCGGTGAACGCGAAGCCGCATTCCATTGCGGACTTCCAGCCGGTGAAGGGGATTGAAGGCGAGAACGGCGGGGTTCCCCGCCATAAACCGCTTTGCAGCATCCGTGTTCCCGTCCTCAATCAGCAAGGACATGAGAAAAGAGGAATCCGCATAGTCCTCCGCAGGGGTCATAGCTCGCCCCTCATGGCATCGTAAAACGCCTGCGTTTCCTCCCTGGTTAATTTCCGGTTCGCCGGAATCGGCGGATGCGCCTTCAACCAAGACGCCCAATCCGGCTTGCGGGGTTTCTCAGGCCGCGCCGGGGCCAGTGTGGCGAAGGCCGCGCCGTGCCGGGTAATGGTCACTTGCTCGCCATCCTCAATCCACTTCGCCACGTCAGCAAAGCGGTTGCGGAGGTCGCGGACGGTTGCGGTTCTTGGATCCTGTGTTGCGGTCGCCATAGTGTGATACGAGAAGTGTATCCATCACATTTCCCCGTGTCAAGGGGGCTTTCCAGAAAACTCCAAGAGGTGGTATCACTCGGAGAAGTGGGATTTTTCCACCATCTCACTACTTTTGCACATAGGCACGGACTGACACTTTTTCCTACTTTTGCACATAGGCACGGACTGACACTTTTTCGTGAATCAATCTTCCAATGTCCCACCTGAAAGGCATGACTTTTGCCAGATCGGCTGAAGCTCGAATGCTTCGAGCCGGTGAACTTCAACAGCTCCGCCCTTGAAGTCCACCCGGACACCGAGGTTGTCAAGACCGGGAGTCGCACAAAACGGCACGAGCGGCAGTCCTGATGATTTACTACGGACGTTTCCGATCGGATTATTGGCCCAGTTGTAAGCAACGGCAGAAGGATGTGGCACCTGATCGCACTGCAGGCGGATTTCTTCTCCAACAATCTCCGCCTGCGCCCAAAACCATTTTCCACCGGAATCACAAAGGGCAAACCCTCCGGGCATATTTTCACTGCTCTCCAGTCCTCCCTCGGCAAAATCGAACTTGAGGATCGCCTTGTCGCCATCCCGCCTGCACGACCGGAAGACCGGACCGGAAACCGTGACGTTCTTTCCGTATTCATTTTTCAATGCATGCAGCGCGAGCCTCCTGCCAACCTCCTGCTTGTTCAGCGGGTGGATATTGTCGGCTTCGCCAAGATCGATGGCAGCAGCCATCCCGGTGTGTGGAATGTTCTTCCATGTTTGCAACTGCATGTCCCTGAGCAGCGGCCACCCATTCGACTCATGGGGCTCCTTCTGCGCGGCCATATAGTTTGCAATCTGCACAAAATAAAAGGGGAGATCCGGCCTGCTCCAGCCTTCCCTCCAGCTCTCGATCAGCAATGGCAACTGCTTGCCATAGAGTTTTGCGCCTTCGAGCGAACCCGCGTTGGATTCGCCCTGATACCAGATCACCCCCCGGATCGCAAAAGGAGTCAGCGGCGATATCATGGCGTTAAACAAACCTCCAGGAGTAGTCCAGTGGCCGGGCGCTACCGTCGGCTCGTCAAATTTGGGAGCCGGCTCCGCAAATGGCGTGCCGGATTTTTTAGCCTCCTTCTCCCGGAGAACCCATTGCCAAAGGATACGATTGAACTCATCCAGCTTGTTTTTTCTTTCCTCCACGTAACTGCGAAAACGGGTCTCGTAGTCCGGCACCTTGGCGCGCAATTCATCCCACGGTTTCATCACCGCTGCACATTCGGGGTCGGAGTTCGTTGCTGATACCGGTGTCCACGCTGTAATCGGAGTCCCTCCCCACGTGCTTTGAATCAGTCCGATGGGCACTCCGGCCTCGCGATGGATTTCCCTGCCGAAATAATAAGCCACCGCGGAGAAATTTCCGACCGTGTCGGGAGCACAGGAAATCCATGCGAGGTCAACCCGCACGTCCTCCTGCCCGGAGAGAGCGACATCGCGTTGCACCTTGAACAATCGAATTTCCGGATGGTTCGCTGCCGCAATTTCCTTCTCCGGGTTGAGAGCCTGGCTGACGGGGATTTCCATGTTGCTCTGGCCCGAACAGACCCAGACATCGCCAACCAAGATGTTCCGGAACTCCCGTTTTTCGTCGCCTGTCGAGGCCGCGACAGTCATCACCCCCGGGACCGCCGAAGGTTTCAACGGCTCCAAAGCAACATGCCAGTTCCCATGTCCGTCCACCGCCGCCGAGCGCTCTTGGCCGGCAAAGGAAACTGTCACCGTCGAACCGGCCTCCCCCCGCCCCAAAACCCGGACCGGCATATCACGCTGGAGAACCATGTTGTCGGAAAACAGGGTAGGCAGCCACAATTCCGCCCGGGCACAAGGGAGGAGACACAGAAGGAGAAGAACCGTTTTTTTAATCATCGTTCCGACCTAGCCGACGGCATTTCGGGCGATGACATCGCGAAACTAGAATGCGGAGTCTTTCGGCGTTCTGACCTGGGTGTCGAAATCCACATGAACGAGCCCTAAGCGTTGTTTGTAACCCTCCGCCCACTCGAAGTTGTCCATGATGCTCACTGATACTCAAATTCCAGAGTGATATTCGTGGGACGATACATGATTTGCGACCAGAAGCCCATTTCAGGTTCGGCAAGGATAACCAGCCCATGATTTTCGAGGGATCCGTCGAGCCATTTTCTGACAAGCGGCGTCACATCGAACTCCTCGTATTCCTGGTCTGGTTGCACATCCTCCGGGTCACAACCACAGTCACTGAACTCCTCATCCCACTTCGGGCGGGTGTCCCATGTGACGCTGGCAGCATCCCACTCTTCCATGATCGGACAAATCCGGACAGCCGAGCGGGCAAGGTTCGCATGCTCGGGATCGAAAATCCGCAACCTCAACTTGGCAGATTTGATGTTCGCGCCGTTGGACAAATCTGACAAATCGAAATGAATGAGTGGCACCCTTACGACTTGACTCAACTTCGGGTTGTCGGAAATCCACGAGAGATTGCGAACTTCAAATGGCTGACCTGGCTGCAAAGGCTGATCTGGAAGGTCCTGGTATACTGCGGCATGTCGTGTCGCTGAAATGGCATCCGCATTCTGTGCAAACGCCAGAACGGGAACCAGGACAGCAAGCGACTGTGATAACAAAACAAGGTTGAAGACTCGATTTTTCAAAAGCTTGTTGGATGGATTTTGCCGACTGGTTTCACTTACTCCTTCGCGGCCTGCAGGTCCAGCTCCCATCGACCGATCACATTGCGATCCGGACAGGCCGCCGTAGGTTCCCCACGTTGCTCGATACCCCAAGTGATCCCGCGGCCGGACTTGGTGTCATTATGTGCGTCGGGATCATACGGCCCGGGGCCGGCACCATGCCAAATACCGCGCTTCACCATGACGAAGTTCAAGCCATTCGCCGCCCACAAAATTTCTCCCGGCATATCGGCGATCGCCGCCACGCCGCCCTTGTGCGGCCACACGCACACGCAATGCCCGCTCTTGAGGACCGGGTTTCCGACATATTTCACATATGGTCCCTCGATTTTGTCTGCGATGGCTACTCCCTGTTGCGTCTGATACCACGGCCGCCCGTTGGGGTGTCCTTTGTAATAGAGCCAATACTTCCCGTCCCGCACGATGAGATGCGCATCGTCATTGATGTGGCTGTCCCAGTCGGTTTTGTCGTGGGATGGCGTCAGCACCGGCTTGTCGGAAACACGCGTCCAAGGGCCGTCCGGGCTATCGGCCACAGCCAAGCCGATGGAATTGCCGGTCCCCTTGGGCCAATTGATGTCGCTCCCAGTATAGAACATATAGAACCGCCCGTTGACTTGTGCAACGTAGGGAGTCAACACACCATAAGCATCCCAACTGCCCTCAGGGCCTTTTCCGAGAGCCTCCCCCTTCAGCTCCCAATGGCGGCCATCCTTCGAGGTGATGTAGCGAATCACCGAGTTGTAAACATGCACATTCACTGGCCGCCACGACACCCAGGCGTAGTAGGTGTCGCCCACTTTGATCACGTTGCTCGGGTCTTGCATGCTGTGTTCCGGATCGTCAAACCCGATCCCCTCTTCGAGGCTCATTGTTTTTTTCGGGTTCGGATTACTGAAAAGCTCCGCGAACAAAGTCTCCGGAGCGGCGGGCGCGGCGGTCCGGATATCGTCGGGAAATTTCGGGTTCGCGACCGGAGCGACCGGCTGCGCGGGAGCGCCTTGATCCAGGGTCGGAACTTTCTCTTCAGCCGATGCTGCGATAGTGCCGGCGAGTGCCATATAGAGGAGGATTTTTTTCATTTTGCGTATTTGATTCGTTGAATGCTTGGAGGAAAATGCAGGCTGACATTGTAAACCGCACCGACAGCCAGCACCAGACCCACAGTGACAAAAATCAGCACACCAGTGCCTAGCCCCCCGTAGCGCGCGCCCGTTTCATCCCAATGAAAATCCGTCCCCGGATCCGTTGACGAACGAAACACACCAGACGACAGCGCGCAAGATTTTGATGAGGTGACTTGCTCCGGGACACCTGCGTTCCGGCTATGTTCACTCCGGAACCGGCCAGTTCGCCCCGTTATCCGGGTTTCTTGAGACGGGCCTCGGATTCTTTGTTTGATCGTCTTCCCGGAGGTCATTTGGCAGTAGGGCTCTCTCCCCCTCGGCGGCGACCTGAAAATTGGGATTGGGGGTCGGCATCTGTGCGCCCAAGTTTTGCAGATGCTGAGTCAGATATTCCCGCATGGTTCTTACGACGTCGGGACGGGTTGAACCCAGATTGTTTGTCTCACCTGGGTCGCTTGCGAGATCGAAGAGTTCGGAAGTGTCAGATTCGTAATTGACGATCAGCTTCCAATTTCCCGAGCGCACAGCTCCATGGGGAGGCAGGGAATGATAGTGAGGAAAGTGCCAGAACAGGTTGTTGCGGTCCAATTTTCCGCCCGCCAACAGAGGAGCCAGGCTCAAACCATCCAAATGCTGTCCGGCCAGAAGCGGCAGACCGGCCATGTCAAGAAATGTCGGGAAGAGATCCATGCTCATGACCGGCGTCGCGCATGCGGTATCCGGTTTCGTCAAGCCGGGCCAACGGATGATGAGGGGCACCCGGATACCGCCTTCATAGGACTGGGACTTGCCTCCACGCCAAGGAAGATTGCTGGTGGCAGTGACCACCTTTCCGGTTTTCTCATCCTGCACGTTTGTCAGCCCCCCGTTGTCCGAATAGAATACAATAGCGGTCTCCTCCTCGATCCCGAGTTCCCTGATCTTGTCGAGGATACGACCTACGCTATCATCGAGCCGTTCGATCATGCTGGCCATCACCGGGTTGTTCTGGCCGTTTTTTCCGGGAGGTTTGTCCAGCCAGGGAGCAATCCGCTCGTCTTTCCCATACAATGGAACATGGACGGTGCCGTGGGAGAGAACAGCCAGGAAGGGACGATCTTTGTTTCGCTCCATGAAGTCCTCGACGGATCGGGTATAAGAATCCACATACCAAGGGTCCTCCATGTCTTTGCCTTTGGAGGAAAGATCCGGCATCACCTCCTGGAACCCATGATCGGCGGGACCGGTTAATGTGGAGACATGCCACTTTCCGGCATGGAAAGTTTTGAATCCGGCATCACGCAGGGCTTCGGCATAGGTGATTTCCCCTCTCTGTATATACGGCGTCCAGTCGGGAGCGAGGAGCTTGGCATGGGGAAGCTGGTAGCCCGGAATATGAGCGGTCATGTGCAAACGGGCGGGATAACGACCGGTCAGAATGCTGGATCTTGTGGGGGAGCAGACAGAGCCTGCCGTATAAGCGTTGGTGAATCGGACGGCTGTTCTCGCAAACGCGTCAATGCGGGGGGTTTTGTAATAGTCGCTCCCCTGACATCCAAGATCCATAACCCCCAAGTCATCGGCCAGAATGAACACGATATTGCGCACCCTGGGAGGCTTGCCATCGTTCCCAGCCGAAAGAATTGCCGCTGTAAGAAGCAGGAATATCACGGGTAACAGGATGTTCCCGGACCGCAATGGAACAAGGCGGGGAATCATTCGCATGAAAAATTGTCTCTTCAAACCGGATCAAAGGAAATCATCTTTCAGAAAACGCGACTCCGGATTCCCTCGAAAAGAGAAGAGGAGAGAGCCGCGCCCCCACGCGAGGCTCTCCCCTCTATTACCCAAAAATCGGAGTCCGTGAACTCTCAGCGCAGCCTGCGTCGGCGCATGACTGTGATGAACGTCATTCCTGCGGCAATGAGCGCCCAGGTTGTTGGCTCCGGCACCACCTGCAAATCCACACTGTTGACCTTGAAGCTCGTGCCGCCCCACAGCAGGTTTCCAATGGCGATCTTGTTGAATGTCACATTGTCAACGAGTCCTGCATCCGCTGACAGAAACGTGGTCGTTGCCCCACCGTTGGGTGCGGTGAATGAGCCGCCAAACGTGATCTGCCCGCCGACATTCGAGATGTCCCATACAAGAACGGCGTCCTGGGTGTAAGTTCCGAGCGTGAAAAATGTTTGTGCAGTGCTCGTGACAGCCAACGTCTGATTGTTGGCATCAGCAGCAGCATTTGCAGAAAACAGGTTGGTGCTCAGTTGTTGAGATGCATTCGAGGGAGTAGTCCCATTCATCGTATACATCTGGGTAATACCCGTGGCACCGTCCCCTGTGCCTCCGGTTCCCCCGGTGGTGGCCCCTCGAGGAAGGCTGATCCTGTAAGCATAGCGCGGCAAGTCGGAGGAAACGATATAACCACCGTCCGCACTGACAGCTGTGCTGGAATTTCCCAATACGATAGATGGCCCAAAAACTCCGTCGGAAAATGCCGTGTATCCAGAAACGTTGAGCGTCAGACGCAGGGTTTGTCCCGAGGCCAATGTGGTGGAGTTGAAACTCTTCCACACAGCGCTTGATCCGCCCATGGCGGTTCCGTTGTTCGAGAGAAGCATATTTCCCCCGGTGACCGTGTTGCTGCCGGTCAACTGGTTGGTACCACGATAATACCAGCCGTAGTCATTGGCGTTTCCGGCCGTGTTGAAAGTATCGCTAAATACCACAGTTTGAGCATGGCCGAGTTGTCCGCCCAACGCACACAGGATGACACTCAGAAGCAGTGAGTTGATGGATATTTTCATGATGATTTTTGGTTTTGTTCCGCAGACCACCTCCGGATGGACCGCTTAGCGTGGGCAATATGCAGCACCGATCAATTCTTCACCTTCCTCCCAGTGCCTAAATGCTGTCTGTCAGTGCCATGCCTCCGCGCCTGCGGCGCGAAGGGAGAATGCAAAACCGCCCCGTTCACCACAGAGATCGGGATTTCTCGTTCATCGAGAACGTCTGTCGCCTCAACGTTTACAAGTTCGATTCCTGACTCCCCGGCGGGCTTGCCATTTTTTCGGAGATGTGCGAGTGAGTGGCATTGATGAACTCCCCGTCCCGTTCTTCTCACAAGTCGAAGGAGCATCACATTTCCCGCGGGCGCGATGCCTACAATGAGATCGTTAGGATCGTCCAATCCTACCACAAGGAGACGAAGCTTCCTTTGGCCGGACATTCGATCCGGCGCGGCAACCTGGTCTTGGAGAGGGACTGGGTTTACACCGAAAAATGCCCGATCGCGGTGATGCGGATTCCGGAACACCCGGCTTATCCGGTCCACCGGCATGATTTTCATGAGATCACGGTTATTCTTCATGGAGTCGGCACCAATGTCGTGGATGGCAAACCGTTCGAGGTGGGCACGGGGGATGTCTTTGTGCTGCAGGGATCCCATGAGCATTGCATCGAAAAGCCGGAGGCGCTGGAGGTTCTCAACATTTGCTACGATCCGGGGCTCCTCGGTATCCATGCCCGCGAGTTTCCGGATTCGCCGGGATTCCAGGCACTTTTCCAGATCGAACCGTCTTTGCGGCGAAAGGGATTTTTCAACAAGCACCTGCGATTGAACTCCAAGCAACTGGCCAAGATCGAGTCCCTGGCCACGGAAATGGATGCAGAGATCCAGCAGGCGCAACCGGGCTACATCGCCGTTGCCAGATCGCAATTGCTGGAGATCATCGCCCTCCTTTCGCGCTGGTATAGCAGCGTGGACCAGAAGGATTTGACCGACACCCGGCGGATCGCCAAGGCCCTGCTCTGGATCGAGCAGAATCCCGAGGAGAATCTGAGCATCCCGGATCTCTATCGCATCTGCGGGCTTTCCAGACGGCAGTTTTTCCGTGTCTTCAAAGCGTGCACGGACCAAACCCCGGCGGAATATCTCCTGAACCTCCGCCTGCGGAAGGCGGAGGAGCTTCTGCGCGATCCCACCATGAACATCACCGAGGTCGCCTTCGCCTGCGGGTTCAACGACAGCAACCACTTTTCCCGTTCGTTCAAAACCTTCTCGGGATCCTCCCCGCGTGAATACAAGAAAAGCCGGGAAGTTTTCGGCGGCTACCAGCCCTCCAGAACAAAGCCGCCGGAATAGGAGAAAGGGTTCAGTGATTCAGTTTTCAGGGATGCGTGCGTCCCTGCAACGGAACGCTTCTCCTGAGGGACAGCACCGGATCACTTCCGCTGTCCGCGCAGCCACTGGGCAACTTCGTCGTGAGTCATTACATCGTAGGCGATCAGGGCATTGTCGTCGTGAAGAAATACCACCCGCCAGTGAAGGTGAACACGGATTTCGTAGGATCGTCGAGCCAGTTTGCGAAGGCCGAGCCCATGATGACGGTGCGGATTCCCAAAAGCTTCCCCGACATCGGCAATGCTCCGGGAAACCCTGTCGCGCAGTTCGGGGGACAACTTGGCCGCCGTCTTTCTGATTCGCTCCGAGAGGAGAATCCGGATCACAGCTTTCCTCTGAAGGCTTTCAACCTGCCCGACTTGCGGGAGGAAGCAATCTCAGCCAAGGCCGAGTCCTCGGCCACGGTTGCCTGGGCCAGTGTCACACCGTATTCCTCCAACGCTGGAAAATCGCTCGGACGGAATGGCAGCCCGCGCAACTTGACCATCTGCGAAAAAAACATGGAAACCGCCGCAGTCGGCGTGATTCCAATCTCGCGACAGACAACATGGGCTTCATCCGCCAAACGGCTGTCAATCCGAAGTCTGATCTGCTCAGTCATGCTTCAAATGTGCTCGCATCTCCCTCGATGTCAATCTGATTTGCTCCCCACTCCGCATTGACTCCCGATCTCCCGAGCGTGTCGCCCCTTCGGGGCAATCCTTCGGACTGCCTACCCAAGCCGTCCCCATGGATTCCCCATTCCCCCATTTCGCATTCGCTTGCCGCAGGCGCGCTAATGGCACTGTGAGGCATATATTTGTCGTTCCTGTGAAGGTTGAGGTGCGTGGTTGGGAGTATGATGTCACGTTACATCCTGATGAAAGCCTCGACTAAGTCCTCGAACCGACCGCTTGTTGCCGCCTACTATTTTCCGAACTACCATGCGGATCCGAGAAATGCGGCGGTTCACGGGGAAGGGTGGACGGAATGGGAGTTGGTCAGGCGCGCAACTCCCAGATTTCCGGGGCATCACCAACCCCTGGAGCCACTCTGGGGATACGAGGACGAGGCCGATCCGATGGTCATGGCCCGCAAGATCGATGCGGCGGCCGACCATGGGGTGGATTGCTTCATTTTCGATTGGTATCACTACAACGACGGGCCGTTTCTGGAACGTTGTCTGGAACAGGGATTTTTGAAGGCACCCAACGCGGACAGGATGAAGTTCTGCTGCATGTGGGCGAATCATGACTGGTATGACATCCACCCGGCGAAACGCGGAGAACTGACAAATCTACTCTACCCCGGGACTGTGACGCAGTCGGTTTTCGATTCGATCTGCGAGCTATTGATCGAACGTTACTTTTCGCATCCATCGCATCTGTTAGTTGAGGGAGCCCCCTATTTTTCCATCTACGATGTGTCCACGCTCGTCAAAAGCCTCGGGGGGTCGGTGCTGATGGCCAGAAAGGCACTCGACCGCTTCCGGGCGAAGGTTGTTGAAGCTGGCTTCCCCGATCTCCACCTGAATGCCATCGGATGGAACTGCGGAATCCTGAAGGGAGAGGAGGGCGCGGCGATGCAGGTGGAGGATTTTCAGAAACTCGGCTTCGATTCCATCGGCGGCTACATTTGGGTCCACTATGCGTCGCTGAACAACACGGGGAAATCCGTGGCTGATTACGCAAGCCTCAGGGACGCCTACCTCCAAGCTTATGAAAAGCTTCGGAACGGAACGACACTCCCGGTTTTCCCCAATGTGACGATGGGATGGGACTCCACCCCGAGGACCGTTCAAAGCGACATCTGGTCGCCGGATCTGGGCTATCCTTTCACTTCGATCATGAAGACCTCCCCCGAAGGCTTTCGACAGGCCCTCACCAAGATCCGGGAGTATGCTGAGGCCGATCCGGGTTTTCGAATGGTCAGCCTGAATGCCTGGAACGAGTGGACCGAGGGAAGCTATCTCGAACCGGACGAGCAGAACGGTTTTGCGTATCTGGAGGCCATCTACTCTGCATTCGGGCTCGCTGACAAAGCTAATCTCGTGCCGGAAGAAGAGTTGGCGTCTGCCGTTTAGCCGGAAATATGCCAGAAAACATTTCCCTCCAAACCAAACCGCCTTGCATGGAGAAAGCCCCGCATTTGGTTGAAAGGACACCGAGAGCGGACCGGATTCCCCTTGTGGGAAAGCTCGGTTACGCGTCCGGTGGGATGGCCTACAATCTGATGATCAACGGCATCGGAAACCTCGCCATGTTTGTTTTGAATATCGGGCTGGGGGTGAATCCGGCCTTGGTTGGTTTGGGACTTTCGCTTCCTCGTTTCTATGACGCCATTGCCGATCTGGCCATGGGACACATTTCGGACAATTTCCGCTCACGCTTCGGCCGCCGCAAACCGTTCATGTTTGTCGGCGGAATCGGAGCCGGGCTGGCGTTCGCGGCCATCTGGTTCATGCCGCGCGGCTGGAGCGAGAACGCCTACTTTGCCTACTTCCTGGGATCCTCGCTGGTTTTCTATACCTTCCTGACGCTCTTCGGTGTCCCATGGTCGGCGCTCGGATTTTCGATGACGGCGGATTACAATGAACGCACCCGGCTGATGGGGTTCAACACGTTTTTTTCCTCGGGGATCCTTCTTCTGCTTCCGTGGCTCTATGCGCTGACCAAGCTGCCGGTGTTTCCGGATGCCCTCACCGGAGCGCGGGTTGTCGGTTCCTTCGTCGGAGGCCTGATCATCCTCCTCTCCCTGCTTTCCACCTTCCTGTGCCCGGAACGTGTGATCCAGGAACAGATGTCAGCAGAAAAGGAATCTCTGAAGGCCCAACTCCTCGGGGCGCTTTCCAACCGGCCCTTCATGATCCTTTCCGCAATGGTCTTCGCCATGTGCATCGGAATTTTCACCATCTCGGGCATCTCTCCCTATATCGCGATCTATTATATCTATGGAGGAAGCGAGACAGCCGCTTCGGTGTTGATCGGCCTGGGTGGTTCGGCCTGGCAGATCAGCAGTATCCTCTTCATCCCCCTTGTCACGGTCTGTGCCACGAGGTTTAGCAAGAAGCGGGCGCTGATCATTTTTCTGGGCGGCGCGCTTTTAGGGAATTTGATCAAGTGGGTCTGCTACACCCCGGCCTTCCCATTGCTTTCGCTTCTCCCTTCGGTCTTTGTCGCCATGGGATTCTGCGCTCTTTGGGTCTTGGTGTCCTCGATGATTGCGGACGCATGCGATTTGGAGGAATTGCGCTCTGGAGCGAGGAATGAGGGGACCTTGGGCGCGGTTTACTCCTGGGTGATGAAACTCGGCGGCACCCTTGCCTTCGCGAGTTCCGGACTTCTCCTCAATGCCACCGGCTTCCAGCAAGCGCTCGGAGCAAACCAGTCGCCCCAAACCATCCTCCACATGCGGATGATGGATGTCGGGATCCCCGCCGTGGCTGTTCTCTGCGCGATCGTGCTGGCAGCGATTTATCCCCTGACAGAACAACGCTCCCGCGAAATCCGGCAAACACTGGAGGAAAAACGCGGGGTGCTGGAGGAAATTTCGTGAATACAGAAAATCTCGCGCACAGCCCGCGAAGATCGCGAAGAGGAAGAGGCTTCACTTTGGTCGAACTTCTGATCGTCGTGGCCATCGTGGCCGTCCTGGCTTCACTGGCCCTGCCCGCATTCAAGCGATCCTTGGAAAGCGCCAAAACCGTCAAATGCCTGGCGAACTTGAAACAACTCGGACAGGCGACATTGGCATATAATGCAGACAACCAACAATTGCTGCCGCCCGCCGCCGTCCAGTATTCCGCTGGAGGCATGACACTCTGGTATCTCGAAATCCGCCCCTATCTGGGTGCCACGAACACCTCTCTGCCGACAAGCAAGCAGTATCCCTATGGGAGAAACCTGGATGTTTTTTATTGTCCCAGCGTCAGCTACGACCGTGCGTATCCGCACACCCAGTATGCGTGCAATAACAATGTGTTCATCAACACAGGGAGCGCTCCGGATGAGATGCGTCAGACAATGTTCATCCGCATCGAAACCCCGGCAAAGATTGTGATGTATTCTGAGAATTTTGCAGGCATTGATAGCCCCAACTGGCCGGAAGGCGGCTGGCAACTGCCGGCCAATGTCGTCAAAAGCAATCCCGACCGATGGTTCCCCCACAGGCACGGGGAGACGGTCAACATGGTCTTCTGCGACGGCCATGCGCAAAATCTGCCGCGTGCCGATGTGGTGACGAACTTCAAAAAGTATTTTGGCGACCGTGAACTCTGGAAATAATCGCTGTGATGACAAAATGGAATGCATCGAGGGGGGATTCGCAACCGGCAATGGAGGGATGGCCGCCGTGCCGTCCCTCTTTTCGAGAGGAAAATCAAATGGGCGCTGACAGCGCATCGCCCTCCACCCGGCTTGGAGCGGCTCTCCCCCTGCTTTTTGTGCTGGCGGCAGGATTTTTTCTGAGTTCCTCTGAGGCAAAACCATCCGCGCTTCAATTTCCAGTGCGCGATTTTGGAGCGATCGCCGACGACGGACAGTCTGACGGAGAGGCCGTGCGAAAATGCATTCAGGCGGCAGCGGATTCCGGGCAAAAAGCGGAGGTCGTCTTTGATGCCGGAACCTACCGGATCGATCCTGCACCGGGAGCAACCGCTATGGGCGAGTTGGTCTCCCTTCCGATCAACAAGGCGAACGACCTCACCTTGAGCGGCACCAAGGACGGGACCACTCTGGTCTTCACAAACCCTTCGGCCAGCGGACTCGTGCTGGAGGGTTGTGGAAATGTTGTTCTCAAAAACCTCCGGATTGATTATGACCCGCTGCCGTATGCGTTCGGGACCATTCGCACGATGGATCTGGAGGCCTTCGATTTCGAACTGGATGAAAACTCCATCGATTTGCAGCACCCCGCTTTCGCAAAGGCCAAGGGCCTGTGGGGAATCATCGTCAGGCCCGACCCGGAACACGGCACCACCCGCTACGGACCGACGGTGATCGGAGCGCAGGCCACAACCCCTCTGGGCGGAAAACTCTGGCGGCTCACCGTGAAGGAAGGCGCGGGCGGCTATGCCAACGCCATGGCGACTTCCGGAATGAAGCCCGGGGACCGGTTCGTCTATATCCCGAGAACCTACGGGTGCGCGGTTGGCATTCAGAATTGTGACAATGTCAAAGCCGAAGGGATCACGGTTTTTTCCTCTCCCGGACTGAATTTCTTTCCCTACCTGAGCCGTGGGATCTCCTTGGTTGACTGCCATGTGAAGGTGAGAGGCGACCGTCTTCTCTCGGGGAATGCCGATGGTATCCATGCGCGCGGCCAGCGCGGGGATCTCCTCATCGAGAACTGTTCGTTTGAAGGCATGGCAGACGACGCGATCAACGTCCACAGCAATGCCATTGTGGTGAAGGAAGTCCGTTCACCCACCGAAATCATCGCGCCGCAACACACCTGGAGCGCGCGTCCGGGAGATCAGCTTGTGGCCTACGATGTCATGACAATGACGGAAAAAGGCCGGACCACCGTGTCATCGGCCGAGCAATCCGGCGGGCAGGCTCTCATTCGTTTCACAAGCCCTTTGGAAGGGCTGCGTGCCGGGAAGGGATACGAGGACGCGGACCGCCTCTACAACCTCTCCGAAGCCGGCGGGCCATTTATTATCCGAAAATGCAGATTTCTCTCCCATCGCGGACGCAGCATCCTCGTCAGTGCGATCAACGGGATTATCGAAGATAACGTTTTCGAAAACAGCGAAGGCTGGGGGGTGGTCCTCAGTTTCGGTGATGCCAGGTGGGCGGAAGGCCCGCCAGCGCAGGGCCTCCGGATTGTTGGGAACGCCTTTCTTGGAAAAGGCGGACGCTCAGCAGCCATCATTGCTAACAGGTCACGCACTGCCGAAGACCCTTCCTCCCGATGTTTCTCCAACCTTCTCATCGAAAACAACCGGTTTATGGATCTCTCCGCCCCCGCAATGCGACTAATCGGAGTTCATGACGTCGTCATCAGGAACAATACTATCACGGCCAGGAATTCCGCGCATGGGGAACCAAGCTTCGCGGCTGCGGAGATTGAAGATTCCTCCGGTGTGTCCATCGAAAGCCTGAAAGTGGACGACAACGCAGTCAAAACCGATGTGGTCATCGGCGTGAAGGTCGCCCCCGGGAGCGATGGCGTCAGATCATCAGGGAAACCGTTGAGAATTGTGGACAAACGGCCCAATTCAAAAAACTAAGGAGCCTGCCACGGCAAGTCATCGGTGCGGAACGGATAGGCGGCGAAACCTTCCCTGTTATAAAGATTACACAGGGGAAAGCCGGCCCATGCATAGCGAACGGCAATGGGAGAAGGAACCTGCGGGCACTTTGCGACAACGGTGTCACTTTCCGAAATGCTGGCGGTGGCCGGGAAAAACTTTTTGTCCTTTCCCGCGAGTTCGAAACCGTGCACGGAATCGTCCCCCACCCAGTGTCCTCCCAGATTGACAGCCTTTGCAATCAATCCGCCACCGCCCGAATCGAATTTGATCTCCGCCCCGCCATCAACCGCCCTCCATGATTTGATCACCGGGCCATGCGCGACTCCCTCGCGCCCGTAAACCTTGGCAAGGGCCATCGCCGCGAAGCGCTCGCCGGGGATTTCTTTTTTCGCGGGATGAATGTTGTTCGGATCTCCTCCATCCACAATCGTGATCACCCACGCGTTGCCGTCGGCTTTCGCGGTTTTTGCAAGAGCCTCCCCGAATCTGGCACGGGCGCTGTCCTCGGGAGCCGCCGCCACCGGGCCGAGCGGGGCGAGTTCGGTCATAATGAACGGGAGCTTCGGCAAACCGAACAGCCCACGCCAGAGCTTCATCAGATCCGCCATCTGGAAGGGATACTGAAGAAAGCCGTTGACGTTGCCCTCACCCTGATACCAAAGCACCCCCTTGATGGCGAAGGGCGCAAACGGGGCGATTTTCCCATTGAAGCATGCCGCCGGATTTCTCGCGGAATCGGCGGCTCCGTCAGGCTTCCGTGGTTCCCGCAACTCCGGTTCGCCGCGCTGCCTCCTCGCGGCATTTTCGGCGACCAGAGAAGGAGTGTCCGGAAACCGTTCCTTGAATGCGGCGAGTTCCTTTTCAAATTTCGGAAGGGTTTTCGGTAATTGCTGGACCGCTGCCGCGTGCTTTTCGAGGTAGGGCTCATTGGCGGGTCTCGCCAGCAGCACCTCACGGGACATCCAGCTTTCAATCGGAGTCCCCCCCATCGCACCGCCAACAATCCCGACCGGCACGCCGAGTTCTCTCTGGATTTTGTCCCCGAAAAGATACCCGATCGCAGTCCACCCCCGAACGGCATCGGGCTTGGCCATCCGCCAACCCCCTTTCACATCCGCAGCAGGCTGGTCGGGAAACTGGTGGGCAAGCTGGACGAAGCGGAGTTGCGGATTGTCCGCCTCGCGAATCCGCTGCTGGAGGAATTCGTTTCCCGGCACGTCCATCGGGATCCCCATGTTCGACTGGCCCGAGCAGAGCCACACATCGCCGACGAGAACATCGCTCAGCGTAAGGGAGCCGTTGCCGGTCACCGTCAGGGTGCGGGATTCGGTGCTGGCCGCCATCGGATCCAGCTTAACCATCCACTTGCCGGATGCGCCGACCGCAACGGATTTCTTCTGTCCGGCGAACTCGACATTCACCTTCTCGCCCGGCGACGCCCACCCCCAAACCGGAACCGGAACGTCACGCTGCAAAACCATGTGGTCGCCGAACATTCCGGCCAGGCGAAGGTCCGCCGTCGCTGAACCGCAGAGCCAAGACGGGGCGCAGAAAAGAATCAGGAGAGTCTTGATCATGCGCGTGAGGTGAGCGGGCATCACTTCTTGCCTCCATCGTTCGCGGGCCGCAAGCGCTCCAGAATGTATGCCTGAACGCTGGCATCCTCGAGTCCGGGAGCTCCTGGATAGGCAAGGACGCAATCCACTCCGAGCCCGCGCAGTTTTTCCTGAAGCTTCGCACCGAAGTTCGCGGTATGCGTCGGATCCTTTTGGTTCTGCCCGAGGGCGGGGGCACCGGCGTAGTAAAGAAAGACAGGGGGATCATCGGGCGTGGCTAGAGCGATGGGAGAATATTCCGCAATCCAGGGCAGAATGGCATCTCGGTTGGCTAGAAACTGCTGGAACGATGAGATCTTCTTTTCCTTGTCACCTTTGAATCCGAACGCATGCCCGCCGTATCCGCTGTTCGGCGTCCATTCCTTCATCTGCTGCGGATCAAGGGTTGTCTGGGCACCATGCACGGCGGCGAAACTCAGGCGGGTGGACTCGTGAGCCACAGGATCATCGCTTTTGGGATCGGCCATGTCGGGATGGAATGCGAGCCAGAGACTCGAGCACGCGCCCGCTGAACCGCCCGAGGCAGCGATGCGGTTTTTATCAATGTTCCACGCGGCGGCCTTGTTGCGAACCAGCTGCAATGCCCGGGCGGCATCTTCGAGCGGCCACTTCACGGGGGGCTTCACTCCGGCTTCCTGTGCCTGCGAAACATAGCGGTAGTTGATGGAGACAACCGAAATGCCGGCCGCGAGGTATTTTTCGAGAGCGGTCGTCTTTCCTCCTTTTCCATCAGGCACGTAGCGGAGCAGCTCACCGATCTTGCGCTTGTCCCCGACCAGCCAGCTTCCGCCGTGGATATAGAAAAGGAGAGGCGTGGGCTTGTCGGAATCCGCCTTCCAGAAATCAAGAACCTGCCGCTCGTGCGAACCGTAGGCGACATTGCCCTCCGTCGGCTCCGGCAGGGCGGAGGCCATACCCATTTTGTCTCCGGGATCCTTGGCCTGCGGGGGAACACCCGGCGCTCCCTCACCCCGGGCAAAACCGCTAAAAAATGCAACAGCGAGCACGACGGACAGGATGGTCTTCATGGGATGGATCGGGGAAAATGTCCGATGGGAGAATTTCCTCAGCGGACTGAAACAATATGATTTTAGCGTGCGTGATCGGCAATACCGAAATGGGCCTGATGCCCATTTCCGGAGATCGATTGCTGACTGTTTATCGTTGGGAGTCGGTGCTCCCGCCAACCGGGCGCGGCTGCAACCAGCCCAGCGAGACGAAGAATTTGTCGCAGTCCTCCAGCGTGGAGGCAAAATCCTCCGGGCTGTTTGCGAGGTTGAAAAACGCATGGCTCCGGCCCTGGTAGGGCACAAGGTCGCAGCGGTTTCCCGCTTTCTTCATCGCGGCACAAAACAGTTCGGACGTGGAAAATGGAACCGTCGTGTCAGCGGTACCGTGCATGATGAGCGCCGGTGGAAGCCCCGGGCGGAGATGGTGGTAGGGAGAAATCGTTTCCGGGGATGGTCCCAGGATCTTTTTCAATTCCGCCCAGCGCTCACTGCCACCCGCCAGTTCGAAATGGAAGCCCTCGACTGGCGCCAGCACGAGGGCTGGGTTAAAGAGGACCATGGCATCGGGACGCGCACTGGTTTTTGCATCCTCTCCGGGCTCGTCGACCCCCTCCAAGATGCCAACTGCCGCGGCAAGATGCCCTCCGGCCGAGCCGCCACCTACAGCAATCCGATTCGAATCGACCCCCAGTCGCTCGGCGTTTGACCGGACCCAGCGCACAGCGGACACCGCATCGCGGATACAGCCTTCAATCGTCACCTGCGGAATAAGCCGGTATTGGACGGCGATCGCCACCATGCCGCGCCCGGCAAAATAGCGGCATTGGGGAGCCATCGCATAAGGAGCTCCATTGCGCCAGCCCCCACCGTGAAAAAGCAGGATGGCTGGCCGTTTTTCACCCGGTTTCCGGTCAGTCGGCTGGAAAACGAATAGCTCCTGCTTTGAATCGCCCGCAGTCTTGTAGGTGAACCCTTCTGCGCCAACAATCTCAGCAAAGGCCGGTGAAAGCAGGCAGCTTGAAATCAGAAAGGCAAGGAGGGGCTTCATGGGGGGTGCGGGTGCGTGGAAAGCTCCACGGCTTCAAAGTCAACAACCCCGCACCGGCGGACGCGAGGCCAAATCGCGGGATTCCACTTTATCTTTCCATCGCCATGGACGACCTTGAATCGCATGAGGCGTCTGCTCCCCGGACTTTCCCTGATCATTCGGGCTGCAATCCTTGCGGCGGCTACCCCGCCGCTACACGCAGGATCTCCCGCACGAGTCAGCGTGGAGGGCAGCCAATTGTTTGCGAACGGGCATCCGGTTCTCCTGAGAGGCGTGAATGTGTCCGCCTATTCGGATGATGATTCCGATGATGTCGCGGAGGTGTTGGCAAGGATATCCGAGTCCGATTACAAGGCCATCGCGAGGGAGGGGTTCAATGCCGTGCGACTGAATCTTTGGAGCAAAGCATTTGCCGGGGAGGCCGGGTGGGCATGGCTCCGCCGCCAGCGGGAATGGGCCTCAAAGCATGGCCTTTGGATCATCCTCGACCTCCATGCACCGCCCGGGGGATATCAGGGACCGGAATACAAGGGGGCCTTCTGGAAGGATCCAGCCCTGCGTCGGGCTACCGTGGCGCTTTGGGAAAAAATCATCGCGGAGGTCAGGGATGATCCCGCAATTGCCGCGCTGGACATCCTGAACGAGCCGAACCCACCGCACGATGAGGACTGGCATCGCTTTGTGGCAGCCGCTCTGCCGGCAATCCGCAAGGCAGGATGGAGCGGACCTGTCATTGTTGAGAAGAGCCTGGCAAAAGGGGCCGGGCTGAGAAAATTGAACGATCCGGAGATCATCTACGATGCTCACTTTTACGAGCCATGGGAATTTGTCACCGGGAGAAAGTATTGCTACGGCGTGGCACCGGCACCTTATGAAAGGAGCGGGGTCTTCGACCGCGCCTGGCTGGCAAGAACCCTGCTTGAAGAACTCTCCGCTTTCGGAGAGCGCCACCGGGTGCCTGTCAATGTTGGGGAGTATGGAATGAAAAGAGAGGCTGAGGGGCGCGGCGGCCTTGCATGGCTGGGCGATTTGGAGGAACTGTTTGAACAAAATGGAGTCAGCCGCCAGTTCTGGTGCTGGCACACCTTCACGGGCTGGGCGCTGGACCACAGCGCATCAAGCTCCGTCAACCCGCAAAGAGTGGAGGCGCTCGCTGTGCTTCAAAAGTCCCGCTGAAACAGCCCACATTGCGGTTGCCGGGCAGTCTCAGGGTTGGTTACTCTTGTCAGCTGCGAAGCCCTCACCGCCTTGGGCGGCGAATCCAACCCCGATCCCGATGAAATTCTCTCCTCTTCTCCTTGCCCTGCCCACTGTCCTTTCACTGCATGCCGCGCCGCTTGACCCGATCCCGCTATGGCCAGGCGGCGCTCCCGGCGCGCTGGGGACGGCGGATCAGGACATCCCGACGCTGACGGCCTATCTGCCCGCCCCGGAGAAAGCCACCGGAGCTGCCATCGTCATCTGCCCCGGTGGAGGGTATGGCGGACTCGCCGCGCACGAGGGAGCCGGTTATGCCGAGTGGCTGGCAGAAAATGGAGTCGCCGGGATCGTTCTGAAATACCGGCTTGGATCGAAAGGCTATCGGCATCCCGCGATGCTCAACGATGCGGCGCGGGCCGTGCGCCTCACGCGGTCCAAGGCCACGGAATGGAAGATCGATCCCGCGCGCATCGGCATCATGGGCTCCAGCGCTGGCGGGCATCTGGCCTCGACGCTTCTCACCCACTTCGACGCGGGCAAGCCGGAAGATCCCGATCCGATCGAGCGGCTCAGTTCGCGCCCCGACATCGGGATCCTGTGCTATCCGGTCATCAGCATGGGAGGGCCGCAGGCCCACACGGGATCCAGGAAAAACCTGCTCGGAGAAAACCCCTCTCCCGAACTCGTCGAACTGCTCTCAAACGAAAAGCAGGTCACCAAGGACACCCCTCCGACGTTCATCTGGCACACCTGGGAGGACAGCGGGGTCAAGGTGGAAAACTCCATGGAATTCGCCGCCGCCCTGCGCAGGGCCGGGGTCCCCTTTGATCTTCACATCTATCAAAAGGGAAAACACGGACAGGGTCTCGGCCGCGATGGCGTCATCCTTCCCTGGGCGGCCGACTGCCTCTACTGGCTCAAAATCCAGGGCTTCATCAAGTAAGAAGCCTAAACCTCTGGCGCATTTGCCTTCGGAGGGCGGTTCTTCTTTTTCTTCCTGTCCTTTTTCGGTGCAGGAGGTGCGACTTTTCCTGTGGCGGGGCTGAGTTTGTCGAGCACGGCCTGCAGGCGCTGACGGGCGGCTGCGGCGGCAGGATCCGTCGAGTCCGCGGCGACAGTCTTCTCGACGAACGGAGCATCGCTCATATCGAAGAGCTCACCGCTTTCGGTGAGCTTGAATCCCTGCTCCCGGACATACCATTTCGGGCCAAGCTGCACGAAGACCCATTCGCGCGGCGTGCCTTTCTTGCCGAGCAGCTCGGGAGCAAAGCTGTAGCTATCAAAGGCAACTCCCTCCGGCATCTTCGCCCCGGCCAAGCTGGCAAAAGTCGCGTAGAAATCGCTAAAATCCACCAGATCGTTAGTCACCCGGCCCGCAGGGGTTGTGCCTTTCCAGTTGGCAATCAGGGGCACCCGGCTCCCGCCTTCCAGCAAGGTTCCCTTCATGCCGTTGATTTTGCGTCCGTTGATGACGGACTGGTCCGCGCCGTAGCGTGCGGTGCCATTGTCGCCCGTGAAAACGATGAGCGTGTTCTCACGAAGGCCGAGCTTGTCGAGCTCGGCAACAATCTGCCCGACCTGCTTGTCAAGATAGGAGACGTTGTCCTCGTAGAAGTCCTTCGTGTCTGCCTTGCTGTCCGGCGTTTTCAGGATCGGCCCATGGATGAGATGCGTCGGGTAGTAAATGTAGAACGGCTTGTCTTTGTTGCGGCGCATGAAGTCGAGCGTGAAGTCCATGCACGCATCCGGGCAGTAAACCTCCTGCGGTGTGGTGATCTCCTCGCCATTCTTCGTGTAGCTGTTCTTCCAATACCATCCGCCGGCGGTCGGATCGGTGAGCCATTCGTCGAAACCCCACTCGCCCGGCGTGCCGCCCACCTGCCGCCACTTGCCCGCCATCCCCGTGGCGTAACCGGCCTGCTTGAGGGTTCGTGCGATGGACGGCTCGTCCTTGAAAGAGGGGTTCCCGGCCGAACCATTGGTTGATCCTCCGGTGCGAAATCCATACCGGCCCGTGTTGATCGTGCAGCGGGAAGGACCGCACAGCGGCATCGCGTAGCATTGCGTGAAGCGCATCCCCGATTCCGCGAGCTTGTCGAGATTCGGAGTCTTTCCCTTGAACCGGTCCGAACCGTAACAACTGACGCCATCCAGACCAAAATCGTCGGCGAGGATGAAGACGATGTTCGGTTTTGTAGCCGGCTTGCTCTCTTTGTCACAGGCGGAACCGCAAAGCAGCGTGAGGAGACAGAGCAGGGGTGGCATTTTCATGGTGTGATTTTAGTCGTGGAGTCCTGGCAGAATTTTGAAAGTTGTTTCACCCGAAGCGGTGCCCCAGCTGTCCACAAGCAGGCGGTTCCGCTCCGCATCCCAGTGAAAAGCAGATGCGGGAATCGTGGCAGAATCGGTGATCACTTCAAAGCCGGTCGGAGATTTTGGCGCAAAGGCAAGCGTCAGGTCGCCGCAGACGATCCGGAACCCGTCTGGAAAATGCCGGTCCGCCGGCACGAAGATCTCGGAGGAACCCTTGCCGGGAACGAACGTCATTTCAAACGTGCGGGTGGCAAAATCGAAATGGAAGCTTTTGACCTCGCCGGCGATTGCCAGCGGGCGCGGACGGACGATGACATCCATGATGTATTTTCTCTCCGCGCTGCCGAACGGAGAGTCACCATAGAACACCGCCCACGTCACGGCATGGGGTTTGACTGCTAGGGCCTTGTTGAAAACACGGCTGCCACACCACCATGCCTTCACGCAGCCTATGGCACGCTTGTCGAACTCCGTGACCGTGTCGATCAAGACTTTCTCATAGGCCTGCTGTTCGGCAAGATCGTGATCCGTCCCGGCCACGGTCGCCTTGCCGTATTCGCCGAACATCATCGGCGCACCGTTCAATTCCGCGTCCGCAGTGTAGCGCTTCAGCGCAAGCGCCGGATCGTCGTTGTAATAATGTGGAGCAAAGACAATGCCCTCGCGATTCAGCGGCTCGCTCAGCGGCAGGCAGGGAAAGTCCGTGGCTCGGTGCACGGGAGGAGGGACATGATACGGCTGGAAAAGCGCCCATTTGCCCGACGGGCTGATCCGGTGCAGCCCGTCGATGAGCTTCCTGTAGAACGGGACAAAATATTCGCGCTGAAACGTATCGCTGTCCTTGAATCGCGGCTCGGCGTCCCAGATCTGCTTGCTTCCCTCGGTGGCGCAGGGCTCGTTCACGAGGTCATACCCGAACACGGCCGGATTGTCCTTGTAACGCTCGAAGACATGCCGCCAGGCATTGAGGAAAAGATCCTGCCGTCCGTCCCTGTCGAGGTAGAGATCGATCCAATCCTGCTGTTTGAACCCGGACATCTCCCCCTCCTTGGCGGGATTCACATCGTAGACGGTCATTTTGAATGCCGTCTTCATCCCCTCCTTCTTTCCCATCTCCACCATCTCGTCCAACTGCTCGAGATATTTCGGATCGAGGGCTCGCCCCGGAACCCCGCCGAGCTTTCCGAGGAAGAGGCGGATGACTTGGAAGTTCGCTCCCGCCAGCGCCATTTTGTGATATTCCTCCGGAGTAAAACGCATCTCACCCATGCTGTCTCCGGTGATGGCAACAAACCCGTTCGGGATAAAGTGCCGCCCCTGCTCGTCTCGAAAACCAGAAGACACGGCAGTGGGCGCGGCCAGACAAATGCCCGCCGAAGCAAGAATGCAGAATAGAATATAACCGGATTTCACAGGATATTATTCCTCGGCGTCTCTACTTTTTCCGGGTTCCCTCTTGACCCGGGGCTTGTTATCCGACGGGAGATATGCCGCCAGTTTTTTTATGGTGCTTTCAGCGGTTCCGCCGTGCTTCGCCAGATTCGTCCACTCGTAGGGATCTTCCGTCTCGTTGTAGAGTTCCTCGCCGCCGTCGGCATAACGGATGTAGCGCGCGTCCTCGGTGCGGACCGAGTGGTTCATATAGCCATATGTGCTGATCGCCGGATGATCCCACGCGGATTTTGGATCGCGCAGCAACGACACCGCGCTGGGGCCTTCGACATGTTTGGGAATCGGGAGGCCGGCCAGTTCGCAGAGCGTCGGATAAATCGTCATGAAGTCCACCGTGCGCCCGCAGACCCCGCCCGGCTTGGTCACGCCAGGAGCCACCCAGACCAGCGGTGCACGTGTCGGCTCCTCCCACAGGGCGAATTTCCGCCAGTGATTTTTCTCTCCGAGCGACCATCCGTGGTCGCCCCAGAGGACGATGATCGTGTTGTCGCGGGCTGGACTTTTTTCGAGCGCATCAAGGAGCCTGCCGACATTCATATCGGTATAGGCGCAGGAGGCGAGGTAGGACTGGATCGCCGCCTTCCACCGGCCGGATGCGAGAATTTTTTCGTGATCGCCTTCCTTGAGCGCCATTTGGACACCGGCCGGCGGGAGATCCTTCAAGTCGTCCTCAAGGTAGGGCGGAAGCTGAATGCCATCGAGCGGGAACATGTCGTAATACTTCCGCGGAACGGCCCACGGGAGGTGGGGCTTAACCAGCCCGCATGCGATGAAGAACGGCTTGTCGTGAAGAGCATCGATCTGCTTGATGCACCAGTTCACGGAATGCCAGTCGCCGAGATCCTCATCTTTGAGGCCGGACTTCACGGGATCCAGAAAGCCTTCGTTTTTTGATGGCGTAGGGAGTTTGTCCAACTCCGCCTTGTCCAAGTATTCGGTCCACTCCGAGGGATAGGAACCCCCGTGGTAAATCTTGCCCGCACCGGCAACATGGTAGCCCGCCTTGAGAAATTGCGCATTCAAGGAAGCCCCTTCGGGGATCAGTCCCGTATTGTTGTCGCCGTTGTAGTAGCAGCCGGTGCTCCATGGTCTCAATCCGCTCATCAGCGATGTGCGCGAGGGTTTGCATGCGGGCGCCGCGCAATAGGCGCGCGTGAAAGCGACTCCCCGTGCGGCGAGGCGGTCGATATTGGGAGTCGCAGTTTGCGGGTTGCGGCCGAGGTGTGTCACCCAGTGGTTCAGGTCATCCACCGCGATAAAAAGAACATTCGGACGGACGGGTGCCGGGGCATCCGCAGCGTGGCTGCCGGTCGCAATGGCAAAAAGAAAAACGCTGAGGAAAAACGGGCCTCTCATGAATCGGATGGAACATCAGAATCCGCAGAAAGTTGCGATAGAAAATGCGAGGTCTGTTCTGCGCCCTCGCAGGTCCGGCTCAGGATGGGGAATGCCCTCTCCACCTCATCCTTGCGAACAGGATACCACCAAAGGAAATTTGAGGCGCTGAGCGAACTCCCGCACATACGCAGTCCACGCCGAGGAGTCAGGAAAATCGCCGCTCTTGCTCCAGCCGGCTCCGAGATAGTAAACAAACGGCCGGCCGGGCTTGGCCTGGGCAATCGCGAGCAGGTTCGCACCGTCCTTTGTGAATTCTTTGACGCCGCCGGGGAAAACAAGCGCGCAGGCGGTGTTCCCGTTCAGCCCCTGTTCCGGTTCCCAGTAGGCCAGCCAGCCTCCGGCAAGGTCGCTGGTTACGCATTCCTCCCCGGCGCGTCTGGCAATGCCGACGCCGACTGCCAGCGGATCGTTACCATCCGCGGCGAACGTGCTCTCGACGCGGCTGAAGTTCGACCCGGCGTCGATCGAGATGCGCTTGACCTCGGAGACCTTGCGTCCACCGGCATCCCAGGCATCGTAGGCCAGCTCGAACACGCTGCGGACCGGCCCGGTGGCGATGAGTTTCCACGAGCTGAAATTGGCGGAGACAAAAAGCCTCTTTCCGTCCCAGACTCCGAGCCCGCCGCACCCGCAGGTGGGAACTTTCCCGTGGCTGACGTTGTAACAATCCAATCCTTCACCCCGATCCGTGTGATAATCGCCGGAGGCATACAATTTGTTGACGATCAGCCCACGCGTGCGCTTCACCCAAACGTCCACGCCGCTGCTGACGGTGCCCACTTTCTTGGTGAGCGCCGGGCCGTAGACGCGGTGGGCGATGCGGTCGTTTTCCCACGCAAAATCATCCATGCGCTCAGGCACGAAGCGGGCGAAGGTTTTCATGGCAGGCTCCGGAACCGCCGGGAGCCGGGCGGCATCAAGAATTTGATACCTGCGGGTTTCGCGGGGAGCGAGGTCCACTTGGAAGAGGAGTCGGTCGCCGATGACCTGCGAATCCAAAATGCGGGTCCCATCCATGACGACGGGGGCTTTCCCGGGAGAAACCATCTCGACTGTCTCCCCCACCCGTTTGAAACCGGCGGGATTGGTTACCGTGACGGTTGAGGATTTCGCCTCCCCGGTCATGACCATGCGGTAGATCTCGCTGCCGGCCAGCAGGAACCCTCCGACGCCGTAGGTCTCCGTCGAGTTTTCATCGAACAACGCCGGCCTGGCGGCAACCGGCTGGACCCGGGTGAGTTTGCCGTCGGGATTCACGCACTCCACGAGCGAAAGCCAGGCCCTGCGTGCGGCCGGCTCGAAGCGGCCTCGGTCCAGCAGACCGTTGTTCACGCCCCACGCAAACGCGAAGGTATAAAATCCGGACCCGCTGTTCTCCTTCATCGGGAAGCGATCCGGGTCGAGCAGGCTGGAATGCCACGAGCCGTCGGGTTGCTGCAGGGAAAGCAAGCGCTCCGAAAGTTCCTGGAACTGGCGCTCCAAACGGGGTCGGGCGGGATGATCCGCGGGCAGGTATTGCAGGACTCGCGCCAGTCCGGCAATCACCCAGCCATTGGAGCGGCTCCAGAAGACTTTGCTGCCATTTGCCTCGGTTACGGTGAAGTATCCGCTGTCCCGGAAAAAAAGATTCTCATCGGTGTCGTAGAGGTAGTTGGAGGCGCGCCACCAGTTGGCCACGGCAAATTCGGCATACCGGGGATCGCCGGTGGCTGCCGAAAGCCGGACCCAGCCCGCCGGAGCCATGAACAGGGAGTCGGCCCACGACCACAACTCCTTGTCCTTCTCCCCCGGCTGGTTGAATTTCAGCGAGGTCGTCGTGGATGGATTGGCGAGGATGTCGTCGAAGCGTTCCCGCATCGGGGCGATCATACGATCATCGCGTCCGCGGAAATACAGATCGACGTAGGTCTGCCCCACGCAATGGTCATCCGCCACATACTTGCGCGGACCGAGCTGCCACTTGTTGTCGTCGCCGATCTTCATCAGAAAATCCAGATAGCGCGGGTTGGCGGAAATGTCCGCCAGCGCCACCAATCCGGCATAAAACGAGCCCTGAAGCCAGCCGATGGGATGGTGCTTTGCCGGGTTTGCCAGCTGCCAGTCGGCCACGCGCTCCATCACGGAGAGAACTTCCGCGGGCTTGATCACCACCGGCTTTCCGGGAGCGGCGGCAGGCCCGGTAACAGCCGCGGG
>Ga0247840_10001960_pt1 | contig 37945 bp, 33 predicted proteins | sample LaCruzMarch2015__FD_192404 | JGI IMG/M metagenome (GOLD analysis project Ga0247840, IMG submission 192404) | Freshwater microbial communities from meromictic Lake La Cruz, Castile-La Mancha, Spain - LaCruzMarch2015_17m | ecosystem: Environmental > Aquatic > Freshwater > Lake | place: Spain...
GACCAGGGGCCGGTCGCTGTGTTCGGCCCAGCGGCTCAAGACCTCGCCGAAGGCATCGAATGCGCCTGCTTCGGCCAATACCTCGGGCCAGATCTGGCCCGGGTAGGGGTCTGCGGCCAGTTGCCGTGCCCAGGTGCCGAGTCCGCTCAGGAGCGCCTGCATTGCCGCTGGTACGTCCTCGCGGGCGGCCTGTGCCGGCTCCACGTTGGTATAGACGCAGCGGTAGCGGGTGCCCGCGTTGAGATGGTGCATCAAGGCCAGGAGCGAGGAGGTCTTGCCGGTCTGGCGCGGGGCGTGCAGCACGAAATAGCGTTGCTGTCCGAGCAGCGCTTCGACCTCTTCCAGGTCGATGCGATGCAGCGGGTCCAGACAATAGTGCTGGGTGCAGTCGACCGGTCCGGCGTTATTGAAAAATCGCATGGGCTCCTCGTCATCAGTTTTGATCGCACCCGCGAGGCCCGGTCGACACCAACCGCGGGCCTGCGCGATGGTACTATGTCAGACCTATGAGCGATCTGTCCGCCATCTTCGTCTTCTTGCTGCTCGGCTGGTTCTGGCTCGACAGCCTGCGCGCGCGCGAGATCGCGCTCGGCATCTGCCGCGCGGCCTGCGAGCAGCGCGACCTGCAGTTACTCGATCAGGCCGTGGCCTTGCGCCGTTTGCGCCTGGCCTGGGGTCGCGAGGGGGTGCGTCTGCGCCGGGTCTACCGGTTCGACTTCAGCGAGGAGGGGGTGGGCCGGCGTAGCGGCTACCTGGTGATGCGGGGGCTGGGTCTGGAGGACCTGAGCTTTGGCCTGCCGGAGCAGATCGAGGATACCTGAGTCGACCGGTGATCCTGTAATCCACAGATGAACACAGATAAGCACAGATATCCTTCAAATTATGGTTCGCTTATCGTTATTTTTTCAATCACCGGCAAGGTGATCCCACGACTAAGCGTAAGTCAATGAATAATCTGTGTTCATCTGTGTTCATCTGTGGATAACTGCTCCTTCCAGGGTCATTGCTCACGCCAGGACGCCAAGAAGAAACATAAGGGATCTGAGCGGCATCCGGATCGCCCGATGCGCGAGCCAAATCACTGCGGTCCTGTCGGGACGCGGCCGGTGCTACTTGACGATGGTCAGTTTGGGGCCGCCCCGTCCTTTGCCCTTGCCTTTGCCGCTCCCGTCGCCCTTCGGTTGATTCGTCGGTCCGGGGGGGGCGCTGTCTGCTTGGGGCGAGGCGTCGTTGCCCACGGCCTCGTCCACCGGCTCAGCCGGGGGGAAGATCATTCCCTGGTGGTTTTCGCGACTGAAGATGCCCAGCACGGCCTCGCTCGGGATCTCGAGGTGACGGGTGACCCCGCCGAAGCGCGCGCTGAAGCGCACCCAGTCGTTGTCCATCAGCAGGCCATGCACCGCACTGGGGGCGATGTTGAGGACGATCTGGCCGTTTTCGACGAATTCGTTCGGCACGCGCGTGCCCGGGTGGCGCGCGTCCACCAGCAGGTGCGGGGTCATCTGGTTGTCCAGAATCCACTCGTAGATGGCGCGGACCAGATAGGGCTTGGTTGAGGTCATGGACCCGTCTTGGGTGTTCATCCGCGGCTCCTGGGGCCGGTTACAGGTCGGTGACCAACTCCCGTTCGGCCTCGGTCAGACTGGAACGGAAGGCCTCCCAGGCAAAGATCCGCGTCATATAGTTGCGGACCGCCTTGGCCTGTTCCGGGATCTCGATGGCCAGCGCGGGCAGCCGCCACAACAGGGGGGCGACGCAGCAGTCTACCAGTGAGAACTCGTCGCTCATGAAGAACGGGTGGGCGGCGAAGATCGGTGCAGAGGTAATCAGGCTCTCACGCAATTGCTTGCGTGCCTTGGTCTTTTCTTCCGCGGTGCCGTTGAAACCGCGCCCCATCAATTGATACCAGTCGTGATCGATGCGGTACATGAAGAGCCGCGCATTGGCGCGCGACACCGGATCGACTGGCAACAGCGGCGGGTGGGGGAAGCGCTCGTCCAGATATTCCATGATGATACGCGACTCATAGAGGCGCAGGTCGCGGTCGACCAGGGTCGGCACGGTGCCATAGGGATTGAAATCCATGACCTCGTCCGGGAGATTCTTGGCGTCCACATCAACCACGTCCACCGCGATGCCCTTTTCGGCAAGGACCATGCGGACGCGATGGCAGTAGGGACAAAGGGGATCAGAAAATAGGGTCATTACAGCTCGTCTGCTCACGGCCACTGGCGGCGTTCCCTCATTCAGCGCCGAGGCGCAGCCCGGCAGCGACCGAAGAACTCCAAGCGCCAACCCTTCCAGGCCGCGCGGTGTGGTGTCGGCGCGTGGCTTTCCTCGGGGGGATGCCGGTGCCAGGTGGACCCTGACATGGGCGAGGGGAGGGGGAATGCACGCGCCGTACTTCAACCCGGGAGTATACCGTGTCGGGGCACTGCCCGAGGGCGCTTTTTGGGGGGCGGCTGCCCGGCGGTCGGGCGCTTCGACAGGGTTCCGGCCGATCCGCGACTCTGGGGGGACTTTGGGGGTGGTTGGTCCGCGCAGCGGACCCTACGGGTTGCGCATCGGGTCCGCGGTGCGGACCGCCCGGCGAGCAAGGGCGGTGCCCCGGGGACCGGGGCACCGCGGTTGCGTCACCTCAGTGGACGTCCTTCCAGAATTCCTTCTTCAGCAGGTAGGCGAAGATGAAGAGAAAACCGAGGAAGATCAGCACCCAGACGCCCAGGCGCTGGCGCTCCAGTTGCATCGGCTCACCCGCATAGGTCAGGAAGTTGGTGAGGTCGCGGACCATGGTGTCGAACTGCGCCGGGCTCAGGGTGCCGGCCGTGAGGGGCTTGACGCCCTCCGCTACCGGGGTTGCACCCGCATGGTGGGACATGACCGCCTTTTGCTGTCCCTGCAGGTCGCCCAGGACGTTGGGCATGGCCACGTTCGGGAACATGACGTTGTTGACGCCCCAGGGCCGGGTCGGGTCGACGTAATAGCTCTTGAGATAGGTGTAGACCCAGTCCGGGCTGCGCCAGCGGGTGACCAGGGTGAGGTCGGGCGACGGCACCCCGAACCACTTTTCGGCGTCGTCCACGCGCATGGCCCTGGTCATGAGGTCGCCGGGCTTGGCGTCGCCGACCAGGAAGTACTTGCGCAGGCTGGCGTCGTCGATCCCCAGGTCCTTGGCCATGCGGTTGTAGCGCATGTACTGGAGTGAGTGGCACCCCATGCAGTAGCTGGTGAAGTACTTGGCGCCGTTCTGCAATGACGCCTGGTCCTTCAGATCGATGTTCGCCGGTTGCGTTTGCGGCCCCGTGTTGGCGAACCCGAGGACGGGCACCAGGGCCAGGGTGAAGGCGGCTAACAGCTTGTTCATGCGGTGACCCTCTCCGGAACCGGCTTGACCTTGTCCAAACTGCTGTAGATCGGCATCAGCAGGAAGAACGCGAAATACAGAACGGTAAAGACCTGCGACATGACGGTCGCCAGTTCACTGACGGGCATCATCCCGAGATAGCCCAGGGCGATGAAGGACACGACGAAGATCCCCAGGGCAACCTTGGTGACCATACCCTTGTAGCGGATGGACTTGACCGGGCTGCGATCCAGCCAGGGCAGCAGGAACATGATCAGGATCGAGGCGAACATCGCGATGACGCCCGGGAACTGGGAGTCGTACATGGGCGGCACCGCCCGCAGGATGGCGTAGAAGGGCGTGAAGTACCACACCGGGGCTATATGCAGCGGGGTCACCATGGGGTTGGCCGGCTGGAAGTTCGGGGCCTCCAGGAAGAGGCCGAAAAAGCCGGGGCCGAAGAAGACGACGGCCGCGAAAATGGCCAGGAAGACCACGGTGCCGACCAGGTCCTTGACGGTGTAATAGGGGTGGAAGGGGACGCCGTCGGCCGGTGCATCGGGGCTCCAGCGGTTGCCCTTGGGGCCGTCCTTGATCTCGATCCCGTCCGGATTGTTGGAACCGACCGCGTGCAGTGCCACGACGTGGATGAACACCAGCGCCGCCAGGACGAAGGGGACGATGAAGTGCAGCGCATAGAAGCGGTTCAGCGTCACGTCGGAGATGACATAGTCGCCGCGGATCCAGGTGGACAGGTCCGGGCCTATGTTGGGTACCGCGGCGAACAGGTTTACGATGACCTGCGCCCCCCAGTAGGACATCTGGCCCCAGGGCAGCAGATAGCCCATGAAGGCCGTGGCCATCATGACCAGGTAAATTACCACGCCGATAATCCACAGCAGTTCCCGCGGCTTGCGGTAGGAGCCGTAGAGCAGGGCACGGAACATGTGCAGATAGATGATGACGAAGAAGGCCGAGGCGCCGGTGGAGTGCAGGTAGCGGATCAGCCAGCCCCACTCGACGTCGCGCATGATGTACTCGACGGAGGCATAGGCCTCGGCCGCCGAGGGCTTGTAGCTCATCGCCAGAAAGAGCCCGGTGACGATCTGCAGGACCAGGACCAGGATGGCCAGGGACCCGAAGAAATACCAAAAATTGAAGTTCTTGGGGGCGTAATACTGGGCCAGGTGTTCGTTCCAGACCTTGGTGGCCGGGAACCGCTTGTCGATCCAGCCCATGAAGCCGGTGGTTGTCGTCTCTTGTGCGCTCATCTAGGCGGCTCCTTGATCCTGACCCACCAGGACCGTGGTGTCGTTGAGGTACATGTGGATCGGGATCACCAGGTTGGTTGGTGCGGGCACGCCCTTGAACACCCGACCGGCCAAGTCGAACCGCGAGCCGTGGCAGGGGCAGAAGAACCCGCCCTTCCAGTCCTTGCCCAGGTCATCCGGCCCGATCTCGGGGCGGAAGGTCGGCGAGCAGCCCAGGTGGGTGCAGATACCGATCGCGATCCAGTACTCGGGCTTGATCGAGCGGATGGGGTTCTTGCAGTAGTCCGGCTGCTGCTCGACCGCGGAGTTCGGGTCGGTCAGTTGCGAGTCCAGGGTCGGCAGGGCGGCGAGCATCGCCGGGGTCCGACTCACGATCCAGATCGGCTTGCCACGCCACTTGACGCGCAGCAGGGCGCCCGGCTCCAGCTTGCTGATGTCCGCCTCGACCGGGGCGCCGGCCGCCCGGGCCTTGGCGCTCGGGTTCATGGATCCGATGAAGGGAACGGCCACGAAGCCGGCGCCGACGGCGCCGACCACGGTGGTCGCGGCGACGAGTAACCGTCGCCTGCTCTGATTAACGCCTGGTGCGCTCATTTCCGACTAACCCCCGGGTGAGACAGGTGCTGCCGACTCCCGAAAAGCCGGCCTTGCGCGTGTGTTGGAAAAGGGAAAATAAGTATATGCAAAATCGCTGTAAAACCGACCTGGCATTCTCCGTGATTCGGGCGCTCGTGGTCAAGGCGGGAACCTCAGCAACGACGCGGGCTCGTCGGCATTTCCTTGGGTCGGGCCGCGCAACCAGTACCCTACGGCGGCAGTCGGGTAACCCGTGGAGACCGCTCGACGCGAAAGTCGCGCAGCGACGCGGTGGGAGCGGCTTCAGCCGCGACCAGGCCGCGCAAGGCCGCCGCGCCGAGCGCGGCGTTGTGGGCAAGTATCAGGCCGGATTGTCGATTTCGACATAACGGTGGTCCAGTGCGAAGTGCCGGGCCAGGTGGTCGCCCAGGGCCTGGACCCCGTAGCGCTCGGTGGCGTGGTGGCCGGCCGCGAGGTAGGCGATGCCGAGTTCCCGTGCGGCGTGGGTGGTTTGTTCACTGATCTCCCCGCTCAGGAAGGCCCCCACCCCGAGTGCCGCGGCGGCCTCGATATAGCCCTGGCCGCCGCCCGTGCACCAGGCGAGGTGCTGCACCGGTCGGTCGCTACCCGCCACCAGGGTCCCGGTCCGCCCCAGTCGCGCCCCCACGGCCGCGGCCCAGTCCGCGGGCGCCATGGGGGTGCCCAGGCGTCCGGTCCACAGGACGCCGTTGCCGATGCCGGTTGCCTGCGCGTCCAGAATCCCCAACTGGGTGGCCAGGGCGGCGTTGTTGCCCAGGGTCGGGTGGGTATCCAGGGGGAGGTGGTAGGCGATGAGGCTAGCGCCGCCCTGGATCAGGGCGCGCACCCGCCGCCCCTTCACCCCGGTGAGACAGGGGTTCTCGCCCTTCCAGAACCAGCCGTGGTGGACCAGCAGGGCATCGGCCTGAAGCTCCAGGGCGGCCGCGATCAGGGCCAGGCTGGCCGTCACGCCGCTCACTAGGCGCCGGATCGGCCGTTCGCCCTCCACCTGGAGCCCGTTGGGGGCGTAGTCCGTGCAGGCGGCGCTGTCCAACAACTGGTCGCAGTAGGCGCTCAAGGCCAGGGGTTCGATCATGGTTCTCTCGGTCGATCTCCCCCCTTGGTCGCCCGGCCCTGGCTTCGGGTCGGCGCGGGATGGGAGAATGAAGGGTTATCAGCGTCCGGGGCCGCAGGGGGCGAACACCCCCAGGTCCAGGCCCGGAACGCCGCGGCCCTGCCCCGCGGGCAGTGTGCCAAATAGAATAGAAGGTAAGCAATGCACAACCCAAGATTTCTGCTCCTGCTGCTCGCCATGGTCGGCGCCTCGATGAGCGGCGGGTGCGCGCACCAGGCACTCGACACCCAGGTCCGGCCGGAACCGGCGAACCTCGGCCCCGTGGGCCCCGCGGTGGTCGCCGCCCCCATGGGCGAGTCGGCGCCTGTGGGTGAGTCGGCGCCCAGGGCTGAGTCGACGCCCCGGGTTGAGTCGACGTCCACCGGTGAGTCGGCGCGGCCCTGGAAGCCCGCGGTGCTGGTGAAGCCGGAACACGACCTGCGTTACCGCCTGCCCGCGGGGCAGCGCCGCGCCCTGACGATCTTCATCGGCTCCCAGACCTTCGAGTACGTGGAGGACGGTCAGGTCTTCCTCAGCGGGCGGGTCTCGTCGGGCACTGCCGCGCATCCGACCCCCAAGGGCGAGTTTCGTGTCCTCAACAAGGATATCAACAAGCGCTCGGGCAAGTATACCAACGGGTTGGATGAAAATACCCCGATGCCCTATTCGCTCCAGTTCAGCGGCCCCTATTTCGTCCACGAGGGCTGGGTACCCGGCTATGCCGACTCCCACGGCTGCGTGCGCCTGGACTACGAGGATGCGCGCCTGCTCTACGACCGCATCCGGGTCGGTGATCCGGTCACGATCAAGGCCTCGGGGGCCGCCCGGCCGGGCAATGCCTGGCCCGACGTGTTCCCCATCTTCTAACCGGGAAAATCGCCCTCGGGGCGATTTTTCCGGTTGGTTGATTCCAACTGTTATTCGTCTTCAATCTTGTAAATCTTGCTAATCTTGTCAAGACATTCCGGAACCGCTCAGGGTCGCGGGCAGAACCTTTGTATGTTCTGCGATGGGCGATTTCGCTGACCACATCACTCTTCCCGTACACCAGGCTCGATTGCAGCCGCGGCAGGTAGAGGTAATGGCAGAAGTCCTGCCAGACCTTGAGCGCCCCGACATCGGTCACCCCGTCCTTGAAGTACCGGGTTTCAAGAATCGGCTTGAGGTGAACCGGACTCCAGGCGGTAATCAGCCATCCGTTTTCGACTGCCAACCGCTCGATCTCGGCAATCAGGACCGGTGCCGTCGCGGACACCTGCACCGCGTCCCAGACGATCTTGGGATCGAGTCGCCCGTTAGGCGCCTCCTGGACCGGGGACATCAGCCAGCGGTAGGTTTCGCGCACCGTGCGGTGCAGGGCCCGGTCGGACTCCGCCTGCTGGTCCTTGGCCTGCTTCGCCTGGATCTGGTCCAGGTTCAGGCGTTGGTTCTCCACATCCGCGACGATCGAGGACCAGGCGAGATAGGTACGGGCCTGATCCTTCAGTCGCTCCAGGGCATCGCTGTCCGCGGCCAGGAACAGTAAGCGGTTCTGCCGCTGCCGCGGCTGCTCGCCGCGGTGGGTCAGGATCTCCACTGCCGCCGTCTGGGCGGGGTTGTCCGCGCCTTTCCGATAAGGCGCAGCGGGCGCCAGCACGACCAGGCGTATCCCGTCATCATCCAGGATGTCCTTGGATTCGGTGAAGACATGGAGCCCGTCGAAGCCATGCGACTTGCCGAAGGTCCGTGCCACGCGGTCCTTCAGCATCGGGACCACATCGTCCTTCTCCGCGAAGCGCAGCCGGCGCGACTCCATCTCGCGGCGCAGGTTGGGCTTGGTATCGAACCAATAGCGATCCCGCTCCAGGTTGAGATAATTCAACTGGTCGCGCAGCCGACGCAGGGCGTCCTTGTAATGGCCGATGGCCTGACCGGGCTGGATGACGCCAAGCAATAGGTAGTCCAGGGGTAGGCCCGGACCGCTGCGATCGGCCCCCGGGGCACTGCCCAGGAAGATCGCCCGCGCCAGGCGCCGCGCCGCCTGGATCTTGCCGAACAGGGGTTCCTTACTCTCGCTGAAGGCCGGGCGGGAGTGCTCGCCGTCGATGTCCTGATCGATCACCGGGTCCCAGCCCTGGGGCAGGTAGTCCAGACACTTGTTGCGTACCTGGGCGTCGTAGAGCGGCAGGGCCCCGGGCAGGATCATGGCGTCCGCGTTGCCGTCCTTCCACAACCGATGGACCACTTGGGCCAGCAGTTGCAGCACGCCGCGGGTGCGCTGGAAGTTGCCCAAGGTCGACCAGTCCTCGTAGAGCCGGTCGAAGATCTCGGGGTGGATCGGGAAGGCCTGGCGCAGACGCTCCAGGTAGCGGGCCTCCTGGGTCTCGGGCGGCAGTTCGTCGCGATTGGCCTGATAAAGGTCGGCAAAGGCGCGGCAGCTGTCCTCCAGGGCCAGGGTGTCCTCGATACGATCGAACAGGCGCCAGCGCACGATGCTGAAGGCCTCGTCCTTGCTCACCGGCTTCCAGATGGCGTGCACGCGGCCGAAATAGCCTTCCAGCTCGTGCAGCACAACCTGGCCGCGGCCCTCGCCGGCATTGTGCGAGTCCGGCAGGGAGGCCAGGAGGATGGCCCCGGGCACCGACTTGATTCCCTCGGTTAGGGCCTGCACGAACGTCATGTTGGTCTCGAAGGTCCCGGCCGGGTAGTCGTGCCCCGCCTTAAACTGGCGGTAGAAGGCCACCAGTTCGTCCATCAGGATGACGCACGGACTGAACGCCGTCAGCAAGGCGATGATCGAGTCCTTGTCCGGCGAGGTCGCCGCCTCGTCCGCGGCACGCAACAGCGCGTAGCCGTCCGCCCCGCCCAACTGCCAGGCGAGTTCGCCCCACAGGGTGCGGGCGCGGATACCGTCGTGCTCCTTGGGTGTGGACGGGGACAGGTTGATACCGTCGATGACCGCTACCCGTGCCTTAGGCAGGCTCGCAACCCCGGCCGCATCCAGGATGGGCGGGACCCCGGCCAGCTCGCTCGCCGGGTGCTCGCAGCGTGCCAGGTGATAGACCGCCAGCAGCGTATGAGTTTTACCCCCCCCCCGAAGGCCGTCTGGAGTTGGATCACCGGGTCGCCGGCCTGGCCGGACAGGCGCCGAACCACCTTGTCCAGCAAGAGCGCCATGCCCTCGGTGATGAAGGTGCGGGTGAAGAACGCCCGCGCGTCCTGGTACCCGGGCGGTGCCGTGCCGCGCTGGACGGCGGAGATGTCCGCGGCGAACTCCGATTGCTGGAAGGTGCCTTTCAGCACGTCCTGATGGGGGATGGCGATGTCGCGCCAGGGTTTCATTGATAGTCGTCCTCTGTTCAGCGGACTTGCCAAGGGGTTTTCAGGTTGAGTACATCCTTTCCACCGGCCAAGGCATGCGGATCAACCGCTCTAAGCGCTTGCTGGATTTTCTGTTTCAGGTCAACAGACGGGACCGCGACAGGCTTCAGCCTGCTGGGCTTCGATGGCTGTTCAAGGTGCAAAACGATTCGGATCCGTGGGCGCCGCAGGGCTTGCCTCGCGAACGTTTGATCATCTCCACCTGCGTTGGCGGCCATTGCATGGATACAAGCGAGTGAATCCCGCACCTTTTCAGCGACCTCTTGAACAAGATCGATCGGCTTTTCCCGCAGCCCCTGACGGTAGTCCTTTACCTCGATCAACCAAAGCTCTTTGGCGCGCTGGGCGAAGGCCACGAAATCAACCGACTTGGCTCCCTTTCCCCCGGCTGACTTGCCGAACGATTGAAATCGCTGCTTGTAGAAAGACGTTCGATCGAGTGGACAGACCTGCCAATCGTCGGGAAAGTCAAATCCGAGTGCACCCTCGATAAAATGCAGCATGGCCGTTCAGTCCAGGTCCATGTAGCGATCGGACTGCTCAAGGTCCGCATCGAGCATGGCAATGGGATCGACGTCTTCCACTCGATCGCCAACACTGACATGGACTTCGTCAGTAGCGGGGGCTAGTGCGAAGTAACGCGTGGCGACGCGCTTGTAGCGTTGATCGGATTTGAGTATCTCCAACTCACGCAAGAGAAACAGGCTGTGCGTCGCCGCGATCACCTGAACCCCTTGTTTTGCAAGGGCCATCAAGGTCTCAGCCACATTACGGAGGAGTCGGGGATTCAGGTTCGTCTCCGGCTCGTCCCAGAACAGAATGGATTTGTCTCTGAGCCAGCCATTAACCAACAGGTAGGCGACCATTGCGACCTTGCGGACGCCTTCCGCGACCAGCGGCATCTCCAGACTGTCGGCGCCGGCGGCATTAGGCCGGAGATAAAAGCGACCGTTGTCGACCACGACCTGTCCTTCCATGATGTCTTCGAGATTTCCAATCAGTGCCGACGCGGACGCGGGCCGCTTACCGCGCAGCGGCCGGTCTTCGAGCGCCAGGGCCAAGTCATAATAGGTCTCGTCGAACTCCAGCTCGCGCTGGCGATAGGCCGCCGCAAACCCGGGAAAGACGGAGAGCATTTCGCGCGTCGGAATGAAAACTGGACCGGCATCCGGGAACCCCAAAGGCACGGCATCGAGACGGACATCGGTCTTGCTGTTCGTTGCAAACGAAAAGGCGAAATTGCAGCCCTCGCCTGGTGCGGCCAGCTTGACGACAACATCACACCGGTTAGGCCCCGGTTTCCTCTTTCTTGATACCAATCGTCCGAGGCTATCTGGCCGAAACACGGTGATCAGCTTATCGGCCAACTGACGCCCCATCTCGTCCTTGGTCTGTCGCTGAGATTTGCCGATGCGGTAAGCCACTTGCGCGGCGACATAGCCGATCTTGAGCAGATGACTCTTGCCGGTTCCATTCTCGCCAATGACGATATTCAAACCTGGACAAAAGGCCAGACTATCGTTCGAGAATACAGTAAAATTTTCCAGATCGAGCTGCTGTAGCATAACGTATTGCCTCAGAGATCCAAAACCGTCTGGGAGTCGATATGACCGGTCTCGTGAGAGGCCGTGACGATGCCGTGCCAGGCAGCGATCAGTTCGTTGTAGGCGCGGGCGTCGTCCGCCCACTTCTTGCGTTCGCAGAGGGTATAAAGGTGATAGGCGAGTTGGCGAATCTGGTCGCCGCGCTCGGGCATGCGGGCAAGCAGGGCGCCGGCCGCGGACTCGTCCTGCTGGTTGAGGGCACGGATGATCTGGTGGATCGCCTCCCAGACCGGGGTGCGGTTGTCCTGGGTGGGGTCCCAGTCGCGGGGGTACTCGTCCCAACGCAGCAGGCGCACATTGCCTCCGCCCGACTCCACCACGCCGCTGTGGGCCACGCCGTCCACCGAGGTGCCCTTGGCGCGGGCCAGGGTGTCCGCCTCGCCGAACTTGCCGGTGCCCCAACCAAACTGGTCGAACCAGGCGGAGCAGAACAGGGTGTCGGCGTCAAAGCCGGCGCCGTTGGGGTTCAGAAAGTCCTCGACCGCCTTGTTGATCATGACCAGGGCGTTGTGGACGGGCATGGGCGTGCCGTCAGCCTCCAGCACCGCGGTATATTTAGAATAGATCGCCATGCCTGGGCCGATGGCGGCCTGGGCCAGGTCCACCGGGGCTATGGGCGAGGCGCCCAGCTTGCCGCCGATCATCGTCTCCAGTGCATCCGGCATTTCGTCGCGCAGTTCGCGCTGGAAGTCTCGGCGGGAAATGGACGGCGCTTCTAGGTGGCGTTTGCGGCAGACCAGGACGATGCTAGATGCGAGGGCGTTGCTGCCCATCCCGATCATTCGATTGCCCAGTTCAGTACGCATTGGCCATGTGCCGGTGACGGCAAGCCCGGCGTTGATCACTGCGGCTAGAAAGGTCGCCCAGCCTGCGCTGGTAGTACCATCGACCCCCTCTTTCTCTGACTGCTTGAAGGCGTAATAGATGGTCACGGGGAAAGCAGGGTGAGCCTGCTCGGCAAGGCGATGCATCGCCTGAGTCATGCCATTCAGAAAGAACTGTTCGGCCTTTTCTTTACTGCCATGCCTATAAGGAGCGGCGATTAGCTCCTCCTCAGAAACGCGCATAATGGCGCTCTTGACGCTGGCAGCAATTTCCGAAAGCGGGTTCGCTTCCACATAATCCCAAGTCATGGGAATTGCTTGGCGTGAAAAGACGTTGCGGATACCTGGCTTTCTACCTTGGCCATCACGAAGATCCCAGGAACAGATGGTCGAGCAGCGATCGGCAAGGCGGCCGACAAGGAAAGCAAAAAGGCTGGAAGCGGCCTCCGCATACGCTGTCGCCTCTGTGCCACCGTCACGGAGAAATCGGCCGTCGTCTGGGACATGGTTGGCTAAAGCGTCACGCTGAACCAACTTGCGCACTTCGGCTACCAGGTCAGCGAAGGTGGTGAGTGCCACCAGTTGACGTGAGGTAAAGAGGTCTCCGAAATTATCAAGGCCATAATTCGCGACATTTACGCGGCATTTGCCATTCAGTGGCGTTTCCGGACTCCACTCCGGCTTCACCGCGCGCGCTATAGTTTCTATAGCATCAGTCGGCGGCAAGTAAACTCGTCCACGCTCATCCTCAGCGACCACGGCCATCAGTCGCGCCCCCATGCGCCCGGCTTTCCCCTCGGCCCGTATATGATTGTATGTGACAGGCGCTCCAGAAATCAGGCAGCGGAAAGCGTTTCGCTTGCCCGCCGTTGTGCCTTGCTTAGTGCCTTCTTGATCGTGCGGTTTATCCACCCTAACTGTGAATTTGTACCCATTATTCTCAATGACAGGTGCTACGTAAGCCTCTTTACCGACTTTGGTAGATAGTAGAAAAGTCGACGCTAGTGGTATATCCACATGGGCACATGCCGGATTCGGACTCTTCACCGTCCTCGCCCAGATCCACGCAATCACCGTGAGCTTCTTGCCCACATAGGGCTTGAGGTCCGGCCGCGGATTGCTCGGATCATTAGCCATTTCGGCGGTGACTTCAACCGGCGGATACAGATGCCCAATCCGCTTGAAGGCCTCATCCCGCATCCACTGCCCGTAATAGCGCACGTCCTCCGCCAACCCCTGGGCCCCCTTCCACTCTCGTTTGAACGACTGTGCTTGAGAAGCCTCCGATTTGCCGGTCTCGGACACCTCAGGCCGCACCGGCGCCCGCCCGGCAAATCGGGGAGGAATCTCGATCATGGCCTTGTTGATCAGCACCGCCACCGGATTCAGGTCCGATGCATGGGCCTCCAGCCCCAGACGCTGGGCCTCCAGCGGGATGGAGCCGTCGCCCGCGAAGGGGTCATGGAAGGCGGGGAGCTTCTCCGGGTCGAAGCCCGGCTTGCCCTTGTTCAACGCGCAGGTCTCCCGCCAAGAGGCACGGATGGCCTCGCGGGCGCGCTCCAGTACCGTCTCGTTGTTGGTGTTCTCCCACTTCACCAGATCCCGGATGATGTCGAACAGCCGCTCCCGCTCCTCATCCGCCTGGGCCTTGGTCCTGCCCGCGTACCAGCCGCGTTCGCCGCCCGGGTCGTTGACCAGTTGGGCGAACAACACCGCCCGCGCCGTGGCCAGGGGCCGGCGCGCCCACCACAGGTGCAGGGTGCTCGGGTGCCCGTGGCGGATGGACTTCTCCCGCGCCGAAGCGACGTTGATGTCGTCCAGGGGCAGGGCGACTTCGATGAGCTGCTTGGGGGCCCTGACGCTCAAATTTGCGATACTCCGACAGTCTGCTGAGAGGTCAGTGCGTGTCTGATGGCGGTGCAAAAAGGCTCGTCTCTTATCCGCGCAAGTTCTCCCAAGAGAAAGGGAAGCCAGTCCTCCTGCGGGTATATCTGCGAGAGCTCGCGGAGCTCTTGGGCGGTTTGGAGATATCCGGCAACTGCACGACGGCGCTCGTTGCGTAGGCGGCCGTTGACCGGATTCAGACCCAGTATGCGGAGAGTCTCAGATGCGCGCTGAGCGTTGCGTGCATCAAGATTCGGTTTCAAGGCGATGGTGCCGTCTGTGACGAAGACAAAAAACTCATCCGGGTCGTCGATATCGGGCTTTATCAATAGGGCATGAGCGTAGTTGCCGCAGCGATCCTTTAGACGTCCGCAACTGCTGTCGCTGTCGCATGAACCAAAGAGGTTGTCCCATTGAAAGATTCCCCGAGGGAATCGGCTGGAGTTCCTTTGTCGAAAGTGATCGATATGGCGACGGTCCGGCCCGATCGATCCTTCGCAATAAGCGCACCGCGCGCCCTGCATCTGTTCAAGAGCCGCCCAGACGGCAGGCGTCTGACCATCTCTGACGAATGTCTCCCAGGTGTCCTTGCCATGCCGATAGTGATCCAGGCAGGCTGGGGCGACCCCGCGTTGCAACTTGCGCATGTCGGTTATCCTTCCGATAGTGTCGCCGGCAACGGGAGGCGGCGTTTGAATTCTTCAAGTCGGATCATGCGATCCGCATCCCGGATGACTGGGTGATTCTTTCCGAAGTGCTGGATTAGTTTCTCTCGCAGTTCGAGCCCGTCGGGTGAGTTGTGGATGCCTTGCTGGATCTGCGCCAGGTAGCGACTCAGCCAATCTGCTTCCGGCACATTGGGTATGGGGTCGGTTCCGAATATCGAGGACAAGACCGAAGAACTGGCAATGCCCCGTGTTTCCTCACTGGGGATTACCGGCTGGTCGAGATTCTGGCCCAAGATGCGGATCGATTCGACGGGTACCGTCGATATGACCTGCGGACTATGCGTCGTCAGAATAAACTGAATCCGCGGAAATGCCTGTTGAAAGTTGCCGACCACCACTTGCTGCCATTGGGGATGCAGATGCATGTCGATCTCGTCGATCAACACGATGCCATCGGTCTGCCGTGGCGCCTCGGCTGCCAGGTGCGGGTTGAGCCGAACGCAGCGATAAGCGATATCGCCCGCCATGGCAATCAGGTTGCGCTGGCCGTCACTCAACTGATCGACCTTCAACACGCCGAACTCGGGATGCGACATCACCAGGGTGCGGTTGCTTGGACTGTAGCGCAAACCCGTCCACCCGGAACCGCTCATCACCTGGTCGACCGCGTTGGCGATGGCCGAGAGGATCTCACCGTAAGGGGTCTGGGAGGCGGCCATTTCTTTTACCCGCGAACGCCCCTGGGGCGTCGATGGATACACATGCAAGGGTACCGGGCCGAGTCTTCGGCTTGCGGATTCTACGGCTGAGGTTCGCTGCTCGAAGTCTGCCGCGAAATTGAAGAAGAACCACTCCAAGAAAGACTCATAGTCCGCCGCTGGGTCCAGGGACCCGACATAGGCATAACTACGCGAGAATTCGCCGTTCTTGCCCTCGCGCTGGAGCGTCAGCTTGCGCCGTTTCAAGAGGCGGCCGGTGCCGTAGTACCCGATGGTCGGCAGGTTCAGCTCGGGTGGGTCGTTCTCGGCCCGCGCGTCGGTTGGGATTCTGATATGGGTCTGATAAGCCCTCCCGAGGTTTGCCAGGGGCGCGGCTTCTTTCAGGGAAGTCCGGGACCTGGGGGTTACCAGCCAGCGGGAGAGAGACCATTCCACTTGCTGTTCAGCAACGACTGCGGCAGCCGAGATCCGGCAAGGGAGTTGCCGCTCCATGTTGAAAGGAAGTGGTTTACCCGTCGGGCGCATCATCACATCGTCGATGGCGATGCCGGAACCGGTTAAGGTGCCGCTCACGACATCGAAGGCGCCGACATAGGGCCACAAGGCGATGCGGATTGCATCAAGGACAGCGGTCTTGCCCTGGCCGTTGGGCGCTACGAGTACCGTCAGTCGCTCATCGAAAGTCACCGAGAGGTTACCAAAGGACCGAAAATTCTCCAACTCGATTCGAGATAGCTTCATAGGGACATCTACCGAGTGCTGACGATACTGGTGGCCACGGTCATGGGTTGGTCGTCAGGGGATGCATTTGGTTCTTGCATGTTAACCGGTTCCCGCGGGCGGCTGGGCGGAGGCAAGCAGTTCCGCCAGGCGGTAGTTGATACTGGCGACCCCGAAATCAGGCTCCTGGCGAAAGGGGTTGCGGATGTAGTGCGGCCCCTCGTACCCGTCCCCATCCACGATCACGATGGCAAGGATGAACTTATCCGCCTGGTTGAGCCCGTAGAGGATCTCGTTGCGGCTGATGGTGACGGTGTCGGCGCCCTTGATGCGGCCCTTGACCTCGATGTGGCGGTCCAGGGGTAACTTGCCGTCCTGGATGGGCGGACGGGCCGTCAGGTCCCAGCCGCACTTCTCGGCGGAGACATCAAAGACGGTGTGTCCCTGGGCGCGTTCGGCGTCGATCACGGCCTGCATGGCGATGCGTTCGATCCGGGCGCGCGCCTGCGCATCCGCGGGCGGGACGCCCGCGCCCCCAATGCGTTGATCCAACAGCCCCTGGGGGATGACGAGTGCCCCGCCGATGACCACCGGGGTGGCGGAGACCACATGCCGCTGGTCGGCCAGCTCCCGTTTACGTTGTTCCAGGCGGGCGGTCAGTTCCTCGACCCGGCGCCGGGCCATCTCAGGTTGGACCTGGGGTTGCTTACCGGCGGCCACGTCGTCGGTGAGCTTGATGTAGCGGTCCGACCAGTAGCTGATTTCTTTGATCAGGCGCTCGTTGACGGCACCGAGGATCTTGTCTATCTGGCGCTCGCGGCGCTCCCGGACCTCTTGGTAATGCTCCGGGACCAGGCGGGCGATGGCGTGGGCGAGTGCCGTCTGTTCCAGCCCACCCTGGTCCGGATTGGTGATCCAGGGGGCGGTCAGGATGTCCTGCACGGTCGCACGGTCGGCGTCCGCTAACGGCAACAAGTCAAGGTGGGGGGCCCAGCCGGCGAAGGCGGCGGTGCCGTCTGGGGCGATGGCGATGAACTGAAGCCGGCGCGAGACGGTGCGCGGGGGATCGCCCGCGGCCTCGCGGACGGTGTGCTCGATCATGAAGAGGACCCGCGGCGCGGTACCCTCGTCGCTGGGGTCGAGCAGGACGGCACCCTGCTTGAGCTTGCCGCGGTGGGACGCAAGCATCAGGTCGGTGACGGCGTGCATCAGGGGGTGGGCCGGATGGACCAGGCTCGCCATCGGCTTGCCGTCGGCGCGGATGCGGTCCTTCTCGAAGCAGATGCGCTCGTACCCCTTGAGCACCGGGGTGCGGGTCTCGCCGATCACCCGGTCACGGGTGCGGATCACGGCGGGGACGTGACGGATCTCGAAGCGGCCGGGCTCGCGCGGGCGCAGTTCGCCGCCCAGGGCCTGGAAGGCTTCGCTGAAGAAGGCGCGGATGAAGTAGGGCTGGAGCTTGCGCGCCTCGGCCTTGTCCATCTCCTCTTTGATGGCGTAGAGGTCCTCGATGCGCATGGTCTGCTCGACCAGGGCGTTGCGCCCGATGATGTCGCGCAGGTGGTCGGTGTCGAGTGCCCCCTCGATGACCTGGGTCAGCCGAGCCTTGGTCGCGGGGCTCTCGCCGTAGCGGATGGCCTCGATCAGCAGGTCGCGCAGGGACAGGTTGTCGAAGGCCTCGCCCAGGATGTCGAAGACACGCCCGCCGAGTGCGGCGCGCTCCACCTCCAGCTTGTCGAACAGCTTCTGGAAGACATCGCCCTCGCGGGTCTGGTTGGCGACCATGTTCCACAGGTGGCACACCTCGGTCTGGCCGATGCGGTGGATGCGCCCGAAGCGTTGCTCCAGGCGGTTGGGGTTCCACGGCAGGTCGTAGTTGACCATGAGGTTGGCGTTCTGGAGATTGACGCCCTCCCCCGCGGCATCGGTGGCCACCAGCACCAGGACGGCGGGATCGAAGCGGAACGCCTCCTGGGTCTTGCGGCGGTCGTCGCGGTTGATGCCGCCGCGGATGGCGACCACGGCCTCGGGGCTGCCAAGCAACCCTTGGATGCGCTCCTGAAGGTAGTTGAGCGTATCGCGGTGTTCGGTGAAGAGGATGAGCTTGCGCCGAGTGCCGGCCGCGGTGCACATCAGGGCGTTGTCTTGCAGGAGGCGGGAGAGCTCGTCCCACTTGCGGTCCTGGCCGGAGTGGACCACGGCCTTGGCCTGGGCTTCGAGCCAGGTCAGGGTGCCGATCTCGATCTTGAGCTCGTCGATGGTGCGCGCGGTGGTCGCCTCGTCGAGCACGTCCTCGGCCCAGGCTTCGTACTCCCCGCCGGTCAACTCGTCGTCGGCATCGAGGATGTCCTCCGGGACGTCCTTGACGTTATAGGTGCCCAGGGTCTCGGCGACGTGGTGGCCGTGCTGGTTGATCAGTTCCTCACGCAGGCGCGCTTCGAGCTTCTTGCGGCGGCGCTTGAGGGATTGGTAGATGGCCTCGGGACTGGACGCGAGTCGGCGCTGCAGCAGGGTCAGGGCGAAGCCGACGGTGTTCTTGCGCTTGCCGTCCAGATTATCCGCGCGGTTCATCTCGTTGCGGACATAGTCGGTGACGGCCGTGTAAAGGGCGTCTTCCAGTCCTGAGAGGGTATAGTTGACCGTGTAGGCGCGGCGCTCGGGGAAGAGCCTGGTGCCGTCGAACTTAAGCAGGTCTTCCTTGACCATGCGCCGCATCATGTCGGACACGTCGATTTTTGCGGCACCCGCGCGGAACCTGCCGTAAAAGCGGTCGGCGTCCAGCAGGGACAGCCAAATCTGGAAATCCGCTTCCTTGCCGTTGTGGGGGGTGGCGGTCATCAGGAGGTAATGGCGGCAGATTCCGCCCAGTAGCTCGCCGAGCAGGAACCGCTTGGTCTTGTTGACCTTGTTGCCGAAATAGCTGGCCGAGAGCTTGTGCGCCTCATCCACCACGATCAGGTCCCACTCTGGGCGAGGCGGATGCGCCAGGCTTCCAGGCCCAGCTTGAAGCCGGCGGCCGGGGCATCGAAGGCCCAGGCCCGGCCCGCCTGGGCGAGGCTCAGGCGCGCTTCGTCGCCGCGGAACAGCATCTGCTCGCTGAGGCGCCCGTCCGCCGCCTTGTAATAGACGGTCAGGGCGTCGGTACCGACCGGCTCGCAGGTGACGACACGCACGATGCCGTTGGGGTCCAGGCCCGCGAGTTGGGCGTCCTTCTTGAGGTCTTCGAGCTTCAGCACGGTGGCGTTCCTAACGCACTATTGAGCGCTGAATATACGGCTGATCAGTCGCCAAGTATAGATCCGGATCAGGGGTTCGGAGTCGACTCAATGCGATATAGCAGGGCAGAGATCCGATAGCCCGCCGCTTGCCGGGTCAATTCCAGTCGCAGCGTGCCGGCCTGCCGCGCGGCCGGGCGGCCGTTGGGGCGCTGCAGGTCGCCGTCGGCCACATAGTGGCCGTGGCCGTCCGGCGTCAGTCGCAGGGGCGTGAGTCGGAACGCCCGCTTGAGGGTGGCGGCGAAAAGGTCTGCCCCCGCGTCGGTGGGGTTGTCATCCCCAAGGCGGCCGATGCGCGCGTCGTCCGCCAGCAGGAGCAGGAGGCCGGGCAGGTCGCCGGCGGCGAAGTGGCGCTGGAAGCGTGCGATGACGGCCGCCGGGTCCAGGGCCTCGGTGGCGGCGGGCGCCGCCGGTCGCCGGCCCCGGTCGGTCTCGATCGGCCGGGCAGGGGCAGGGTCAGGGCGCCGGGCCGGGGTCGCGGCCGCGATTGGAACCGCCCTCCGCGCCGGGGTCCGGTCCGTAAGGGGGTCAGGCGTGCGCCCGGCGCCCGGCTCCCGGCCCGAGACCGTCGGCACTGGTCCGGTCGCGATCGGCGGCGGCGGTGATGGGTCACGGTAGACGGGCGGCGGGGTGGTGCGGCGGTCGAGGTCGATGTGTCCGCCGACCCGCAGGGTCTCCCGCCCCGGGCCCAGGGCGAGTGCCAGCACGACGATCGACACCAGGGCGGCGCCCATCCACAGGGCCTTCGCAAGGCCGCTGCCGGGTCTGCGCCCGGCGTGGGGCGCGGGTGGGGCGGGGGCGCGCCGACGGCGGGGTGCGGGGTCCATCGACCGGTCCTAGCCCTGTCGGCGCGGGGGCAGGGCCTGGCGGTGGGGCACCGCGGCGCACCCGGCGTCCGGGGCCGCGGCGCCGTAGCCGTACCGGGACACCCCGTCGTCAGGCGTGACCAGGAGGGTCCCGAGAAGGTTCGCGTCGGCGCTGCGCAGGCGCTGTGCCGTTTCCGCCAAGGCCCCGGTGCGGGTCCGGCCGGCGGTGACGACCAGCAGGGTCGCATCGGCCAGGTGGGCCAGGACGAGGGCGTCGGCCAGGCCCATGACCGGCGGTCCGTCCAGGATCAGGTGATCGAACTGCCCGCCCAGGTCCGCGATCAGGTCGCCCATCCGGGCGCCGGCCAGCCGTTCGACCGGCTGGGTCGGCGGGGGGCCGCTGGTCAGGACGCGCAGTCCGGGGACCGCGGTCGCCTGGGTGAGTGGCGCCGCGGTCCCCGTCAGGCCGTCGCTGAGTCCGACCGCGTTGGACAGGCCGAAGACCTGGTGCAGGCAGGGGCGGCGCAGGTCGGCATCGATCAACAGGACCCGGCTGCCGGCCGCGGCGAAGGCGATGGCGGTGGCGCAGGCGGCGCTGCTCTTGCCCTCGTGCGGGGCGGCGCTCGCGAAGTGCATGACGCGGGGTGCGCCGGCCGGGGTGGCGAAGACGAGCGCGGTGCGCAGGGTGCGAAAGGCCTCGGCGAGCGGGCTGGCGGGGTCGCGCCAGGTCAGCAGGGCCGGCCCGGCGTCCGCTCGGGCCGCCCGCCCGCGCCCGACCTGGGGTATCAGGGCCAGCACCGGCACGCCGGTGTGCCGCTGTACCGCGTGCGCGGTGCGCAGCCGATCATCGCGTGCTTCGCGCACCAGGGCCAGTGCGACCCCGCCGAGCAGACCCAGGGCGAGTGCAAGGCTGAGGTTCTTCCCCAGGTCCGGCCGGTAGGGCGCCCGGGGGACCTGGGCACGATCGACGATGGCGATGGGGTTGATCCCGGGACCGGCCACGGACTCGAGCGCCTTCGCCCGCGCGAGCAGTGCGTCATAGCGTTCCTGGTGGTCGGCGACCTCGCGCTCAAGGACCCGATACCCGCCGCCAAACGCCTGGAGGTCGCGCAGTTGCGCCCGGACCGCGTCACCGCGCTCGGCCAGCCGCGCCTCCTGGTGGGCGCGCGCCGCGGCCCCCGCGCGGGCGGCACTGCCGATGGCCGTCGCCTCCTGCCGGAGCTGGCGCTCCAGTTCAGCGAGCGCCCGGCGCAACTGCTGCATCTTCGGGTAGCCGGGCTTGAAGACCTTGAGTTGCTGCTGATAGTCGGCGCTGAGTTCCGCCTTGCGCGCCTGGAGCCGCTGGATGACCGGGCTGTCCGTTGCCGCCGCGTCCGTGCCCGCCTGCCGGGCCTCGGTCTGCGCGGCGAGTTGGGCGGCGAAGGCGGCGGTCTCCTGCCGGCCCAGGGCCTTGAGCCGCTCCAGGAGCAGCGTGCGCTGGCCGTCCAGGTCGATGATCCCGTGCTCGTCGGCGTAGGCGGCCAGACGCCGCTCGGCGTCCGCGAGCGCCGCCTGGGCCGCGCGCAGCCGTTCGTCGAGGAAGGCGTGGGCCGGGGCGGAGGCCTCATAGCGGCGCTCCAGGCCGCTGTTGACGAAGTTCTCGGCGAGTGTCTGGGCCACGGCCGCCGCCTCGGCAGGGTTCGGGCTGTCGAAGGCGACGCTCACCAGGCGTGAGTTCCCGAGCGGGGTCACCGTCAGGTTGGCGAGGAAGATCGTCTCCAGATCGGGCGCGGCCCCGGGTGCCCCCCCCCCGGCCCCCAGGTCCGCCGGCAGGCGCTGGCCGGCCCCGATCAGGTCGCTCAGCCAGGGCAGTCGCGCCGCCGGGGTCAGGGCCGGCGACCGGGTGAGGCCCAGTTGGTCGATCACCCGGCGCGCCAGGGTGCGGCTGCGCAGCAAGGCGTATTGGGTCGCGTAGAAGTCCTTGGTGTCGGGCGCGTCCGTCGGCGCCGCGGCGGCGGTCGGGGTCGGCCCGGCATCCTGCCCGGACCCCTGCCGCGGACCCGGGTCAGGCTCGAGCTGGAGCAACACCGAAGCGCGGTAGAGCGGGGTCGTCAGGAGACTGGCGATGAGTGCCGCGGCCAGCGCGATCAGGCAGACGGTACCGATTGACCAGCGGCGCCGGAGCAGAGCGCTCCAGGCGCGGCCGCGCGGCCGCGGCGCCTGCTCCACCCAGACCGGCCCGCTGCCGACCCGCCGGGGCAAACCCCGCCGGCCGCCAATGGGCGTCAAGGCCCTGGTCTGCGCTGTCGGCGGTTCGCCGGGGGGGGAGGGGATGGTCATAGGCGAAAACTGACTCTGGTCAAGTAACGGTTCACTAATCGATTGCGTGTGTGTTTAACTTGTTCTTGACTCGCAATTTAGAACGGGATACGCAACAGGGCGCGCAGGGTATCGGTCGCCCCCTTCAGGAGCACGGCGCCGCCCGACTCCGGGACCACCACCCGGTCGCCGCCGACCAGCACCGGGTCACGCAACTCCCCCCGCTGCACGGCCGCGGCATCCACCACATAGGCGACCGGGCGACCGGCGGCGTCCGCGCGGAACAGCAGCACGCCGCTCTGCTTGGCGAGCGGATCGAACCCCTGGGCCAGGGCGATCACCTGCAGCAGGCTGGTCTCACCCTGGAGCGGGAAGACCCCGGAGCGCTTGACCGACCCCAACACCGTGACCTGCTGGTTCGCGGACTCCTTCAGGTCCAGGTCCACCCGCGGGTCTTGCAGATAGTCCTTGCGCAGCAGGGCGGCGATGCGCGCCGCCGCCTCCCGGGGGGTCAGGCCGGCGACGGCCACGGGCCCGAGCAGCGGCAGGAGGATGCGGCCGTCGGCATCGACCCGCTCCTCGCTCGACAGCTCATCCACCTGAAAGACCTGGACCCGGACCAGGTCGGCGGGCCTGATCCGGCCGGTCTGGCGCGCGGCGGGTGCGGGCGGCGGACCCTGGAGCGCCGGCACCCAGCGCCCGGGCCCCGCCGTGTCCGGCGCGGCTTGCCGGTCGCCGCGCCCGCGCGGCCAGTCGTCGGTGAAGTTGCCGCCGGCGGCGCAGAGGCCCGCGGCCCCCAGGAACAGCAGGGCGATCGGCAGCCGGGACTGGTGTTTCATCGCGGCGTTCTCCGGCGGTGGGTGGGGCCCTGCCCCTGAGGCATCTGGTGTATAGTCCGCTGCTTTCGTTCGCGGTTCAATCGGTAAGGACCGACCCTGGCGGCGCTTGCCCAGGGTCAGGGCAGACGAGGACCGCGCGCGGCGGCACCGACCAGCGAGAGACCATCATGCCCCAGTATCGTTCCCGCACCACCACCCACGGCCGCAACATGGCCGGCGCCCGCGCCCTGTGGCGCGCCACCGGCATGACCGACGGTGACTTCGACAAGCCCATCATCGCGGTGGCCAATTCATTCACCCAGTTCGTCCCCGGTCATGTGCATCTGAAGGATCTGGGCCAGTTGGTCGCGCGCGAGATCGAGCGCGCCGGCGGCGTCGCCAAGGAATTCAACACCATCGCCATCGACGACGGCATCGCCATGGGCCACGGCGGCATGCTCTATTCGCTCCCGTCGCGCGACATCATCGCCGACTCGGTGGAATACATGGTCAATGCCCACTGCGCCGACGCGCTGGTGTGCATCTCCAATTGCGACAAGATCACCCCCGGGATGCTGATGGCGGCGCTGCGGCTCAATCTCCCCACGGTGTTCGTCTCCGGCGGCCCCATGGAGGCCGGCAAGGTACACCTGGCGGGCAAGGGTGACCTCAAGCTCGACCTGGTGGACGCCATGGTCACGGCCGCCGACGCCCGCGAGAGCGACGCGGACGTGGCCGCGATCGAGCGCTCGGCCTGCCCGACCTGTGGTTCCTGCTCCGGGATGTTCACCGCCAACTCCATGAACTGTCTCACCGAGGCCCTGGGGCTCAGCCTGCCCGGCAACGGTAGCCTGCTCGCCACCCATGCCGACCGGGAGCAGTTGTTCCTGGAGGCCGGGCGCCTCGTGGTCGACCTGGCACGGCGCTGGTATGAGCAGGAGGACGCCGCCGTCCTGCCGCGGGCCATTGCGAGCTTCGATGCCTTCGAGAACGCCATGAGCTTGGACATCGCCATGGGCGGCTCCACCAACACAGTGCTGCACCTGTTGGCGGCGGCCCACGAGGCGCGGGTGGACTTCAGTATGGCCGACATGGACGCCTTGAGCCGCCGGGTGCCGAACCTGTGCAAGGTTGCCCCCTCCACCCAGAAGTACCACATGGAGGACGTACACCGTGCGGGCGGGGTCATCGGTATCCTGGGTGAACTGGACCGGGCCGGACTGCTCCACCGCGATTGCCCCACGGTCTATACGCGCTCCCTGGGCGATGCCCTGGACGCCTGGGACATTGCCCGCGACTCGGCGGCCGACGCGGCGCGCACCCGCTATCTGGCCGCCCCCGGCGGCGTCCCCACCCAGGTCGCCTTCAGTCAGGCGAGCCGCTGGCCGGACCTGGATCTGGACCGGGCCGAGGGCTGCATCCGCGACCTGGCGCACGCCTATTCACTGGACGGCGGACTCGCCGTGCTCTACGGCAATCTCGCGGAGCACGGGTGCATCGTCAAGACCGCCGGGGTCGACGCCGCCAACCTGACCTTCAGCGGGCCGGCGCGGGTCTGCGAGAGCCAGGAGGCGGCGGTGGCGGCGATCCTGGCGGACCGTATCCTGCCGGGCGAAGTGGTGCTGATCCGCTATGAGGGCCCCAAGGGCGGTCCGGGGATGCAGGAGATGCTCTATCCCACCAGCTATCTCAAGTCCAAGGGGCTGGGCAAGGCCTGCGCCCTGGTCACCGACGGGCGCTTCTCCGGCGGCACCTCCGGGCTCTCCATCGGCCACGTCTCGCCGGAGGCGGCCGAGGGCGGCCTGATCGGGCTGGTGGAGGAGGGCGACCGCATCGAGATCGACATCCCCAACCGGCGCATCGCGCTGCTGGTCGCCCCCGCGGTCCTGGAGGCGCGCCGCGAGGCCATGAACGCCCGCGGCCGGGACGCCTGGCGGCCGGTTCACCGCCAGCGCGAGGTCTCGGCGGCGCTGCGCGCCTATGCCGCGCTGACCACCAGCGCGGCGCGGGGGGCGGTGCGGGACTTGACCCAACTGGGGTAAGGTGCGCCGCGCGCACCTTCCCGTGGTCGCGTGCGGGCCCCGTAGGGTGCGCCGCGCGCACCTCCCCGCGGTCGCGGCCGGTGTGCGATCTCTTGGTCTTATCGGGCCTTTGAAGAGGTGCGCACGGCGCACCCTACGGGTCGTCGCAACCTTCTGCAATTCGCCGCCGGAGCAATGGCGTCGAATGTCTGCGGGGTATCCCACGGACCAGGCGCAGCGCAAGACGCCCGCATGACCCCCCTGATCCTTACCGTCTTCGCCCTGACCTATCTGGGCATGATCCTGGGTGGGCTGCCGTTTCTGAAGCTCGATCGCACCGGGGTTGCGCTGCTTGGGGCCATCGCCCTGGTCGCCACCGAGGCGGTGTCGGAGCAAGCGGCGCTGGAGGCCATCCATGCCCCGACCCTGATCCTCCTGTTCTCCTTCATGGTGGTGTCAGCCCAGTTGCGCCTGGGCGGTTTCTATGACTGGGCGGCGCGCCGCCTGGGGGCGCTCCCGGTGCGCCCGTTGGTCCTCTTGGGGGCACTGATCGCGATGGCGGCCAGTCTGTCTGCAGTCTTCAGCAACGATATCGTCTGCCTGGCCATGGCCCCGGTGCTGGCGGATCTGAGTATCGCCCGGCGGCTCGACCCGGTGCCCTTTCTATTGGCACTCGCCTGCGCCGCCAACCTGGGCTCCGCCGCCACCCTGATCGGCAACCCCCAGAACATGCTGATCGGGGAAACCCTGCACCTGTCGTTTCCCGGGTACCTGGGGCAGGCCGCGCTACCGGTGGTCCTGGGATTGCTGGTGACCTGGGGGCTGATCGGGCTCCTGACCCGGGGGCGCTGGGAACTGCCGGCTGGAGTGCCCGCTCCGTCCCATTCAGACGAGCGGGGACCCACCTCCGCCGGCCACCCGGAACCCGGTCGCCCCCTGAACCGCTGGCAGAGTGCCAAGGGACTGGTCGTTGCCGCCCTGCTCTTTGCCGCCTTTCTGTTCGTTCCGTGGCCGCGAGACCTGATGGCCCTGGCCGGCGCAGGCCTGTTGCTGACGAGTCGGCGACTGCACTCGCGCCGGATGCTGGGGCTGGTGGACTGGGAACTGCTGGTCCTCTTCATGGGGCTCTTCATCATCAACGGGGCCTTGCAGCAGACCGGACTCCCGGCCCAGGCGGTGGCGGGGCTCGCTGCCGCCGGAGTCGACCTGCAGGCCCCGGCATCCCTATTCGCCGCCAGCTTCCTGCTCAGCAACCTGGTTTCAAACGTCCCCGCCGTGATGCTCCTGCTGCCCTTGGCGCCGGCCCACCCGCAGGGCGGAACGCTGCTGGCACTCTCCAGCACCCTGGCGGGCAACCTGTTCATCGTCGGCAGTATCGCCAACATCATTGTCGTGCAGGCGGCCGAGCGGCGCGGCATCCCCATCAGTTGGCGACGCCACGCCCGGGTGGGCGTACCGGTGACGCTCGCGACCCTGGGGATTGCGGCGGTCAGTTTGTGGCTTGGGGTGGGGGTGCCTTGAGCCTGCCGCGTGTTGCAGGGGATCAGGGGCGGGTGCCGGACAAGGGAAACCGGATCACTAAGGCGCGCCTTCGATCACCGCCCGCAATTGCGCCCCTACCGGCCGCCCCGCGGTCCGCTGGTCCGTCGCCATCAGGAACAGGCAGTGCCCCCCGCTCGCGGCGGCCCAGACCGCGCCGATGTCGCGCTTCTCGCGGGAGTCGTCATTACTGAAGCGGTCGCCGCCCTTGTACTCCACTACCAGCAGCCGGGTGTCGGTGAGTTGGGCGACGAAGTCCGGATAGAAGCGGTCGGTCGAGGTCGGCAGCCAGAATGAGCACGCGGGCTGGCGCTCCAGGTTGCGCACCCAGGTCTGCACCGCCGCCAGGCGTTCGATCTCAATGGCGCAGGCGGTTTCCTCGGCCGTCAGGTCGTCATCCAGGTCCCCCGGCGGGCCGTAGAAGTGCTTATCGAAGTTGAACCGGCCGCTGAACAGCCGGTGGGCCGGATAGCGGTCCGGGTCGAAGCGGAACTGGTGCAGGTCCGACAGCCGCACCCGCTCCGGCCCTTCCAGCAGGCTGAACTGGAAGGCGCGGCGACGCTCCGAGGCTGCGAGGCCGGCGATGCGCCGGGCCATCGCCTCCGCCAGCCGATTGAGGTGCCGGGCGCAGTCGTTCAACTCGATGCCCCGGGCGGCGAGCCCATCCAGTACCCGCCCGATCCAGGCGATGGTGTCCGGCTGCAACTGGTTTTCCCGGCGGATACGCCGGTCCAGGGCGCGGATCAGGTCCTCGCGGCGGCAGGCGTCGGTCCCGGCGTTCAGGTCGAGCCGGTATTGGGCCTGGTCCATGGCGATCTTGAGCTGGCCTCCGTCCAGGTCGATCAGGAAGGGCCGCGCGTCCTCTTCATGGGTAAATCCCGGCAGGTCGGCCGGCGCCCGGCCCAGTGCCAGCGGTGCCAGCTCCCGGAGCAGATCGGACTCCAGCAGGCAGAGTTCACCCTGCACCGGCACCACCAATTGCGGCAGGGGACCAAACTCCAGGCCGCGGCGCGCCGGTGCCAGGGCCGCCTGGGCGCGCGCCTGGTGGCGCTCCAACTGCCGCGTCAGTTCGGGCTGGTCGCGCTTGGGGGCGGCCTTCACCAGGGCCTCGACCGTCACCACGGGTAGCACACCGGTCAGGGTCACGAGCCCGTGACCGGCTTGCCCGGTACTGTCCCCGGTCCCGCTTACCGCGGCCCGCGTCGTGAGCCCCAGGCCGGTCGGCAACCCGTCACCGAAGGCCAGGCGCAGGGTCTCCAGGGTCCCCACCGGAACCTCGAAGGCGCTCTGCACCGCGGGCGGCCCGGACCGGTCGCCGCCCCCGTCGCCCCCGCCGAACAGGTCATCCTCGCCCGGCTGGACGCAGGCGGCGGCCTCCAGTTCCTCGAAGCCCATGGCCACCAGCCGGTCCACCAACTGACCGGCGACCAGCGCCGTACCCTCACCACACACATGGGCATAGGCGCGGTTCAGTTCCGGAGCGAGGCGGCGGCGCGCATAGGGCAGCCGCAGCACGCGCCCGAGCAACTGCTCCATATCCTTGGCCGAGCGGATATTCTGCACGGTGCAAAAGACATAGGCGAAGGAGCAGTCCCAGCCCTCGCGTAGGGCCTCCACCGTGATGATGAAGTCAATAGGGCAGTCCGGGGCGAACAGGTCGACGCCCTCCAATTCGCGCAGGGCGCCGGTCGCTACCGCGATGCGCCGCTCTGCAATCTGAAGGTCCGCGATCAGGTGGGTGCGCAGCCGCTCCATCGTTGCCTCGCCATTCTTGGGGTCCGCCTGGAACAGCGCCAGCGGGCGCACATAGTCCGGTTCGCCCAGGGCCAGCACCGCCAGCCGCTCCCGGGTCAGCAGCGCGTCGCGTACCGATTCGCGCCAATTGGGGTGGGGCGCGAGCAGGATCGGCAGCTTGATCATGGCCTCCGCCTTCAACTCCTGGGCCGAAACCTGATAGAGCAGGTTCTGATCCGGGGCCGGGGTGGCGGTCCACTCGATCACGCAGGCCGGGCGGATGCGCCGGAAGACCTCATAAGACAGGGGGGTAGTGTGGTTGTGTGCCTCATCCACGATGACGATGGGCCGGTGCCAGGCGAGGAGATTGGCGAACGACCGCTTCACCGGGCGCACCCCGGAGGCGCCGATCAGCTCACGCAGATAGGGCTGCTCCGCCAGGTCCGCATCGCTGACCCGCTCGAAACACTCGGCCTCGGGCAGGTCCGCAAAGTGAGGCTCGAACGCCTCCTTGTAGGAATAGACGTCGCGGCTCGCGGTCCGGCCCACCCGCAGCGTCTGCATGGTGGCGATGACGATCAGGGTGCGGGCGCCAAAGTCCTGGGCGCGCAATTGCTCGCAGTCCGCGATGTCGATCACCGTCAGCCGATCCTCCGGCCAATAGTCGAGCAGGGCCTCCCGGTAGGGGTGGCCGGGCTGGCGCAGCGCGTCCCGGGTCTGGGTGCGGATGGTATTGGTCGGCACCAGCCACAGCACTACCGGGTGCTCCACACCCGTATAGAGCCGCGCGGCGCGCTCGATCGTATGGGCGGCCATCAGGGTCTTGCCGCCGCCGGTGGGGATGCGGATACAGACCTGCGGGACCTCCGGGGCCTGCGGCGAGAGCGGCCGATAGGGCACATCCGTCAGGCCCTCGCCCATGGCGCGGCGCCGAGCCTGATTGAAGGCCGCGGACAAGGTTCGGGCCTCCGTCGCTCCCCGGGCCAGTTCAAAGAAGGCAGACAGTGCCCCGTCGGTATCCGGGGTGCCCAGGGCACGTTTCTGATAGTCCTTCAGTATCAGTGCCATGACTATACCTTTACCCCTGTTGGAGAGAAATAATTTCTCTCACGGAGACACGGGGGCACAAAGAAAGCAATCTTGAAAAGATATAAGGCATGGGTTGCCTCTTCTTCGTGCCTCTGTGTCTCCGTGAGAGGATTCAAGCAACCTGGATGATGAGATCGGACCATGGTCCGCGTTCAGCGCATCCGGATATCATAGGGGATCTGCTTGAAGGTGATGCCCAGCGCCCGCCGCCGCGACTCCGGGATCAGCGCCGCCTCCCCGTAGATGACCCAGTGGGCCGCCCGCCCACCGGCCAGCGGTTCGATCTCCCGCCACAGGGGCGAGGTCAGTACATTGCCCTGGTCGGGGTGGCGGTCTCCCAGCACGCCGTTGTAGAGCAGGACATAGGCGGTGTCGGCGTGGATGCCCAATAGCGCAGTACGTGAGTACGCGGGCTCAGCAGTACGTGAGTAAGGGAGTACGGGAGTACGTTCACCATCCCCTGCGGTGCACGGGGTGTTCGCCCAGGGTGTGCCGGTCTCCAGAAACCACAGATAGCCGGCCAGGGTCGCGAAGCGCACGGCGGGGTTGATGGACCCGTCCGCCGCGAAGACCGGCTCGCCGAGGTGCATGAAGCGGAAACCGCCGCCGCCCTGCCAGCCGACCGACTGAGAGATACCACCCTGTTCACCGTCGATGACCTTGAGCATCCGCGGCAGGCAATGGGTGCGGGCGTGCTCGCCCATCTCGATCCCGATCCAGCGTCGGCCCATCTTGTGGGCGACGGCGGCGGTGGTGCCAGAGCCGAGGAAGGAATCCAGGACGAGGTCGTTGGCGTTGGTGGCGATGCGCAGCGCCTGTTGAATTACCCCTTCCGGCTTTGGCGTCGTAAAGGTGGTTTCTTCATCGAATAGGGACTTCGCCTGTGCTTTTGAAGTTCGGTTGCTACCGACTTCTTTATGACTCCAAATAGTTTCCGGCGGTCTTCCTTGAGACAGTTCCGCAAAAATGCGGTAATAAATTGTCCATCCCTTCTTACCCTTCACCCACTCGATACGATCCGCTTCCGCTGCGATCTTTTCTGCGCTCCATCTCCAGCGGCCATCAGTTCCGTCTGGCTTCCTGGGAAAAACCTCTGTTCCATCCGGCGCAGTGATCCCAAAGAAGAGGCTGGGCCTGGCCTCTCTTGTATCGTCCCCGCTGCCCATCGCCCGCAATGGTTTCGTATAGTAGCGACGGTTGTTTTCGTCAACTTTATTATAATGGGCGGTATCACCTTCGTCGTGCAATCGATGCAGCGAGAAAGCGCCAATATTCTTGGCGAAAACCAGCAGATGATCGTGTCGCGATGAGAATAGTTGCGAATCCATTTTTGGGCTGTCTGACTTCTCCCAGACAACATTTGCGACGAAATTCGCGCGCCCAAATACCTCATCCATGATGACCTTTAAATAATGCGCCTCATTGTCATCAATGGTGACCCAGATGCTCCCATCCTCAGCGAGAAGGTCACGCAGGAGTTCCAGGCGCGGGTACATCATGGCGAGCCACTGGCCGTGCTCCAGGTTGTCGTCGTAGTGGGTGAAGGCGCTGCGGGTATTGTAGGGCGGGTCGATGAAGATGCATTTGACCCGCCCTGCACAGAACGGCAGCAGGGCCTTCAAGGCGTCCAGGTTGTCGCCCTGGATCAGCCAGTTCCCGGCCGTCGGATCGCCATGGACCGCCTGCGTCTCCAGCAGTCGGTAGGGCACGCGCCGGGCGGCGTGCTTGGACTGCGCATCTCCAAGCCAGGTCAGTTGGGGCATCGGGGTGGATCGGTCCTTTGGGCTCGGCCATCAGCGGGCACACAAGGGTAAGCCAAAGTGCGCGCCCTGGCGAGCCTGGGTGCGGCGTCCCGCTGCGAGCGACCCCGGTCCTGCCCGGCCCCGTACCGATCCGCGCGGTCTCAACGTGCGGGAACGAGACAGTCGACGCATGTGGTGCTAGAATTGGTATCAATTGATACAGGAGCAGGCAAGATGATCGAAACACAGCGCATCGCAGACGCCATGGGTGGGGCTGCGGTGCTCGGGCAGGCCATGGGCTCCCTGAATGTGCTGGAGGCGGCCGTGCATCGCGGCTTGCCCAAGGCCGCCCTGAAACACGTCGTCGCGCGGGCGCTGGCGGACCCCGGGGAACGTCGCCGGTTGCTCCACGGCATTGTCCCGGAGGCGACCTATAAACGGCGGCGGGTCCTGAGTCCGCAGGAGAGCGAACGCACCGAGCGCTTGGCGCGCGTGGTGGCGACCGCTGACTATGTCTGGGATGAACCGGCCGCGGCCCGGCGCTTCCTGCACGAGCCGCATCCGATGCTCGAGGGTCGTGCACCGCTCGATCTGGCACTGACCGAATTGGGTGCGCGGCGCGTTGAGGACCTGCTGTGGCGCTTGCTCCATGGACTCCCTGCCTGAGTTGCCGCTGACCGCCTACCGGATTGCGGACGGACGTCATCCGCTGTTCGACGGCACCGGGGCCGCCCTGTATGGTGCACGCTGGAATTCCCCCAGCCGGCCGGTGATCTACGCGGCGGCGACCTACGCGGGGGCCATGCTGGAGGTCCTGGTGCGTGCCGGCAGTGGGCGGGTACCGCGGCACTTTCAGTGGATCGGCATCAGCATCCCGCTGGGTGTCTCGATCGAGGTCATCGCTTCGGATGCGCTGCCTGGATGGGACGGGGACGACTTGGGAGTGCCGCGTGCTGTTGGCGATACCTGGCTTGCGGAGGGGCGCAGCGGGGTCCTGTTCGTGCCATCGGTGGTGTCCCGGCGGGAATTCAACCTGCTGATCAATCCTGGTCATCCTGACTTCGGCCGCATCAACGCTAGCACGCCGGGGCCGGTCGTGTGGGATGAGCGCTTGTTTGCTCGCTAATCCAAACAAGGACCGGCGCGTCCCGGATCACCCCAGGACGCGCCGGTCAGGTCCCCCCCGACTTTAGTACCTATCGCCCGGTCAGCGGATGCGCACGCCATCGACGGCGGTCGTCAGGTCGGCCATCGTGACCTGGACCACCAGGTCCTTCGGGTCCGACTCCTCGCTGAGGGATGCCACCGCGCGCCGCACGGCCGCGAGCGCGGCGCGGGCGCAGACGGCGGCGACCTCGGCCCCGCTGAATCCGGCGCTGGCCTTGACCAGTGCCCCGATGTCGATCTCCCCGGTTACCGGCTTGCCCTTCAGGTGGACCTTGAAGATTTCCTGGCGCCCCTCGTCGTCCGGCAGCGGGATGCGGATGATTTCATCGAAACGTCCGGGCCGCAGGATCGCCGGGTCCAGCATGTCGGCCCGGTTGGTCGCACCCAGGACCAGCACCCCGCGCAGGTCTTCGATCCCGTCCATCTCGGACAGGAACTGGCTTAAGACCCGCTCGCCGACCGGGTTGTCGCTGCCGCTGCCGCCGCGGGCCGGGACCAGGGCGTCGATCTCGTCGAAGAACATGATGCAGGGGGCGGCCTGGCGGGCCTTGTGGAAGATCTCACGCACGCCGCGCTCGGACTCGCCCACATACTTGGACATCAGGGCCGGACCCTTCACCGAGATCACGTTGACCTGGGTCTCATTGGCGACCGCCTTGGCCAGCATGGTCTTGCCGCAGCCGGGCGGACCGTCCAGCAGGATGCCCTTGGGCGGGCGCACCCCGGCCTGCTCGAACAGGTGCGGGTATTTGAGCGGCCAGGTCACGGCCTCGCGCAGGAGTTCCTTGGTCTCGTGCAGGCCGCCCACGTCCTCCCATTTGACATTGGGGATCTCGACGAAGACCTCGCGGATGGCGGACGGCTCGACCTCGTGCAGGGCGTCCAGGAAGTCGTCCATGCGCACTTCAAGCTGGGCCAGGCGCTCATAGGGCACCGCGTCCAGGCCCAGGTCCAGTTCCGGCATCAGGCGGCGCAGGCAACTCATCGCGGCCTCGCGGCACAGCCCCTGCAGGTCCGCGCCCACGAAACCGTGGGTCACGTCCGCCAGTTGGCGCATGCTGACGTCTTGGGCGAGCGGCATCCCGCGGCTGTGGATGTCCAGGATCTCCAGGCGGCCGTCCCGGTCCGGGATGGGGATCTCGATCTCCCGGTCGAAGCGCCCGGGCCGACGCAGCGCCGGGTCGATGCTGTTGGGGATGTTGGTGGCGGCGATGACGATCAGGTTCTGGCGCGCGTTGAGCCCGTCCATGAGGGCCAGCAACTGGGCCACCACGCGCTTCTCGACCTCGCCCAGGGTGCCTTCGCGCTTGGGGGCGATGGCGTCGATCTCGTCCAGGAAGATGATGCTCGGCCCCTTGGCCGCGGCCTCCTGGAAGATCTTGCGCAGGTGCGCCTCGCTCTCTCCATAGAACTTGTGGATGATCTCCGGTCCGCTCACCGAGAAGAAGTTCGCCTCGGCCTCGGCGGCGATGGTGCGCGCGATCAGGGTCTTGCCGCACCCGGGCGGGCCGTACATCATCACCCCCTTGGGGGCGTCGATGCCGAGCCGGTCGAAGAGCTCCGGATAGCGCAACGGCAACTCGATCATCTCGCGGATGCGCTGGAGTTGGGGCTTCAGCCCGCCGATGTCCTCGTAGGACACGGGATTGGGCCCGGCGTTGGCCGCCGCACCCTTCTGGCCCTTGGGTCCGCTGATGACCAGTTGGGTCGTAGGGTTGATGATCACGGTGCCGCGCGGGGCGGTGCCGACCACGCGGAAGTCGGTGGAACGGCTGCCGAAGAGGGTCACCCGCACCCGGTCGCCCTCGCGCACCGGCAGGCCGTCGAGCAGGCTGCCGATATAGGGCAGGTCGCGCTCGCTGGGGGTGACGGTGGTGGGGGCGAGCGTGATGCGCTCGGCCGGGGCGTGTTCCGTGACGCGCAGGAGCACGAATTCGTCGAGCCCGGCGCCGGCGTTGTCGCGGCTGATGCCGTCGAGTTGCACCCGGCCCTGACCGCGGATCTCCTTGAAGGCCGGCAGTACCTTGGCCACCGCGCGGCGCTTGCCCTCGACCTCCACGATGTCGCCGATGGCCACGCCCAGGCGGGCCATGTCGGCGGGGTCCATGCGCGCGAAGGCGCGCCCCACGTCCTTGCTCAGGGCCTCCGAGACCTTCAGCCGCAATTCGCCGTTGTCGCTCATCGGCTTACTCTTATGTGGCATTGGACTTGACCTTGGGGCACTTGACCTCGACCACGCCGTTGTTGCAGGTGATGGTCAGACCTTCATTGGTGCAGTGGGCAGGGAGTACGATCTCCTTGTAGTAGGAGCGCTCGCCCTTGCCGGCGCGCAGCGTCAGGATGTCCTCTGCCACCTCGACCGACACGGCCTCGACCGCCACCCCCGGCATCTCGGCCACCAAATGTACCTGATCGGGTTCGTCGAAAATGTCGATGACCGGCTCCCGGACCTCCTGGACCACGGCATGACCCGTGATCTTGTCCCGCTTGATGTTGCCGAAGGGCTCCACCTTCACCTCGTCGCGGTCGCCGCCGATCCCGCTGCGGACGGTGAACCCATACATCCCCTTGAAGTTCTTGCCGTCGCCGCCTTGGACCTCGAAGTTGCCCTCGCGCTTGAGCTGATCGCCCTTCTCGGCCAATTCACTGAGCTTCTCGACCAGCGTGGAGAGTCCACCGAGAAAGCCATCCACCGATCCTGCCTGACGTTTGCGATTAATCATCTGTCGTTACCTCGTTGTGGGCGATCGGCGGTCAACCGCCGGCCTTCAGCCTGGTGCGCCGTGTTGCTTGTTCGATGCGATCCGCTGCTGCCGGCGTCTGGGCGCGGACCGTCTTGGCTTCGGGGTATCCGGGCCCCGCGGGATTCAGTGAGGATCCTCGTCCTCCGCCTGGGCGGCGACCGTGTCCGACCCGACCGGGGTACCCAGGGGATAGGCGACCTGGATGTCCGGGTCCAGCCAGGGGGTGATGTCGTGCAGCATCCCCAGGAACAGGATGCCCAGGTCCCCGGGGGCCAGGGTCGAGTTGATCCGTTCGGCGATGAAGCGGTCACGCGCCTTGAGCAGTACCCGGGCGTGCATCTGCAGGGCGTCGCGTGCGTCGCCGTCCAGCGCCCCTTGTCCCGGGTCCAGCAGCCGTTTGGCCAGGTTGTATTCCTGGAGCAACAGGGGCGCGGATTCGGTGCCCATCAGCATGGCGCCGCGGGTGTGCAGGCGCAGCAGGATGCGGTGGTTGCGGCTGCCCTTGTAGGTCATCTCCTTGACGATATCGAGTTCGTGTTCGCAGATGGGCAGCCCGTCCTGGTAGAGTCGGGTACGCTCCGGATTGAGCTCCATGCCCTCGATCAGGCGCTCGATCTCGTTCCACATCTGATCGACCGTGTGCACCCGGCGTCGCCAGGCCTCAGCCCCCAGGGCGGTGCGGGTGGCCGACTGCACGGGCTTGCCCAAGGCGCCCAGGTCCACGACGCTGTGGATGACCGGGCAATAGATCAGGGCGCGCGGCTCGGTGAGCGCGTGGGAGCCGGGTTCCTGGTCCCGGTCGGCGGTGCCGGACATGGCGGTGCTGGCCTTGACGATCTAGACGGGGACCTCGGCGGCGGCGGACTGCTTCAGCAGCAGGGCCTCCAGCCGGGCCAGCCGATCCTCCAGCGCCTTGGTGTCCTGCACCGGCGGCGCCAGTGCGGGGGCGGCTTGGGCGTCCGGCAGGGTACCGGTCGCGTCCTTGCTGGTCAGCCCCTTGAACATGGCGTTGTCGGACCACCAGTCGATGCCCATCTCGCGCGCCTTGTCGACGGAGCAGATGACCAGCCGCAATTGGATGGTGAGCAGTTCGATATCCACCAGTTTGATGCGGATATCGCCGGCGATGACGATACCCTTGTCCAGGACCCGCTCCAGCAGGTCGGCGACACTGGTGCTGTTGGTGGAGTGGGTGAGGGTGGCGCGTTGCATGGACATGGTGGCAATCTCAAAAAAGCTTTCCGAGCGGGCCGAGGTCGAGGTTCAGGTCCTCTTCCTCGAGGTCGAAGAGGCGGCGCAGGCGGTCGATCTCCTCGGTCTGCCGCATCAGGGTCAGACCCACCTGCTCGATCTCGTCGTCACTCAGGTCACCGCTGTCCATGCGCCGGATCGCCTGGCGCTCCAGCAGCACATGCAGCAGTTTCACCAGGGTCAGTACCAACTGGCCCAGGCCCTTTTGGACACGTTCGGGATCGATGTCGATGCGGCGACTGGTCGCGGCGACCTTGGTTTCCAAGAGGTCGGCCAGGAGGTTGATCGGGCGCGCGGCCTCCGGCGCCCCGGTCGGGTCGGCCGCCGGCGCGACCTTGGGTGCCGCCTTGGCCGTGACCGGTGCCGCGGTGGGGGTGGTGTGCAGCGATCGAATGCTAGCCATGGGCGAACTCCCGCCGTGCGGTCGCGACCGAGGTGAGTACCAGTTGCAGGCTGAGATAGAGCAGGTCTACGTTGGCGACGGCGATCGTCAGCTCGCCGGAGACCACGGCCCCCTTGTTCAGGATGCGGTCCAGGGCCTCGCACAACGAAACCCGCTGGAGGTCCTGAAAGCTGTCCGCAGGGGTCTCGGCCCGTTCACCAATTGCGAGCATCATGACCGCAGCGGCTCCTGTGTAGCGGGGTCGGATACCAGGGCTGGCACCTCGCGGGCTTCCTCGTCTTCGTCCTCGTCGTCTTCGTCGTCATCCTCATCCTCATCGGAATCAGCGGCGTCGGCCTTGGCATCCAGGGCGTCGAGTTCATCGAGCAAGGTCTGTTCCCGGTCGTCGAAGACCTCCTCGGTGATCTCGCCTTGCTCCAGTGACACATAGAGCGCGCTCAGGGAGGCCATGATCCCGTCGCGTCGCGAGCGTTGTTCCTCCTTGGCCGCGTTTTCGATCTCGCGAAAGACCCAGAGGATTCCCTTGACGGGAGCGGCCAGCAGATCGTCGACCAGCAACACGGAACACCTCCAATGGGCACGGCCGGGTGCGGATGGGTACCGGCCGAAGGTCAGCTTGGGAAGGGCCGGGCGCTCACAATCGGATGTCCATTTCCACGAAGTTGTGCGGTGCCCAGGGCCCGTTGAAATCAAAGGCATAATTATTGTCGAAGGGGCGTGCCGCCTGCAGCACCGCCTGTTCGAAGCGCCCCATGTCGGCGCGGTTCACCAGACAGGCCAGATTCATGATCTCCTTTTCAGTGCGGCACTTGTTGCGCTTGAGTTCGCGGCAACAACCGCGCATCACGGCCTCGACCTGCTCGGTGTACTTCTCCCGGTCCTGCTCCAGCAGGCGCTCGAAGCTGCGCCCCAGGGTGATCATCTGGTCCTGCGTCAGGTTACCGCCGTCGCGGAAAT
>Ga0247840_10001961_pt1 | contig 37940 bp, 56 predicted proteins | sample LaCruzMarch2015__FD_192404 | JGI IMG/M metagenome (GOLD analysis project Ga0247840, IMG submission 192404) | Freshwater microbial communities from meromictic Lake La Cruz, Castile-La Mancha, Spain - LaCruzMarch2015_17m | ecosystem: Environmental > Aquatic > Freshwater > Lake | place: Spain...
AGGAATTGAATTGAATGGTGTAGATTATCTAACATCAGCTGTTCCAAATTATGCTTTAATAGCTCTTAAACGAGACTTTAATATAAAAGATGATATTATAAAATATGATCATCATTTATGTCATGCTGCTTCCGCTTATTACACATCTGGATTCAAAAATGATAAAGTTCTAGTTGTAACACATGATGGTGAAGGTGACTATTCATATGGTAAAATTTATTTAGCAGAAAAGGGGGTTTTAAATCAAATAAGTGATTTAAATTCATCGGTTTACTCATCCGCTGCGGCAATATATGGACATGTCACTATATCATTAGGATGGCAAATAAACAAAGATGAAGGTAAAACTGTTGGATTAGCAGGAAATGGTAGATTCAATCAAAAATTATACAATTATTTCGAACAAGTTTTCAGAAATGATGGTATTACATTTTATCCGGCAAATCCAATTGGTAAAACCATATTTATTATAAAACATTTAAAAGAAAAAGGGTGGTATGATACAAAAGAACAAAAAGCTGATATAGCTTATAATGTTCAATTACTTGTTGAAAATAAAATGATTATTTTCTTTAACAATTTACATAAATTATATCCAGAATATAGAAAGATTTGTTTAGCTGGTGGTTTATTTGCTAATGTTAAATTAAATCAGAAAATAAATGAATTAGAATGGATTGATGAAGTCTATATTGTCCCACCAATGGGTGATAATGGTTTGGGAATAGGTTCAGCGTTATTAAAATCATATGAATTGGGTGAAAGACAAATAGAAAGATTTGATAATGTTTTTCTTGGTTTAGATTATACTGATGATGAAATAGAAGTTGTATCTAAAAATTATAATTTTTCAAGACAATCATATATTTCCAGTGAAGTGGCACAAGAATTACACGATGGTAAAGTAATAGGGTTTTTCAAAGGTAGATTTGAACACGGTCCAAGAGCACTGGGATCGAGATCTATATTGGTTAGACCAACTGATAGGGGAACTCATGAAATGTTAAACAATCGTCTAAAAAGAGATGATATTATGCCTTTTGCACCTATTGTAATGTCGGAATACGCCAATACAGTATTTTATGCTGAAAAATCACAATATACCGCAGAATTTATGACGATGTGTTATACAACCAGAAAAGAGTGGGTGAGTAAAATACCAGCTGTTATTCATCATATAGATCATTCATCCAGACCACAAATTGTTTTTAAAAATAGAAATCCACATTTCTATGAAATTTTAGATCAATATAATAAATTATCAAACATTCCTGTTTTATTAAATACATCATTTAACGGTCATGGTGAACCTATTATAGATAAACCAGAACACGCTTTTGAACATCTTAAAAAAGGAACTGTTGACACATTAGTAATGGAAAATTTTGTATATAAAAAAATTAATTAAGTATGTTTATTGATAAAATTGAAATAACTTTTTCACCATTACCAACTGTTAATATAACAGGTGAAAAAGTTACAAATTATTTAACGGAATTATATGAATATAGAAATGGTCAAAAAGAACATATAGTTGATATGCACATGACCACAAATACATATCAATATTTTTTCAGAGAATGGTATGGTGATTATCAATTTGAAATCTATAATTGGGATCCAATAAATGGTTTAAATAAAATAATGGAACATAGATATAATGATTTTGATAAAAATGTTCTAATAAATTTGGATACAAATTATTTACACGAATCTTTAATATGGTTCAATTGTGCATTGGAATATAAAAAATTACATCATTGTAATCTATTAGTAAGAAGTAACTTTAATGATACCCTGAAAGAAGGTCATGATGATATTCAATTTGTTACAGAAGAAAAACAGGACGGACTATATGCAATATATAACATTGGGAAATATGATACTGAATTTGAATGGAATAGAAGATTGACTTCAACGATATATTCAAGGATATATAATAGAAACAGAGAATATTGTTCATTCAAAAACCCAAGAGATTGGCATGAAATATCAATAACTGATGTGGCCAATGATATTTTAGGTATCAACAAAATATAATAATAAATATGACAGAACAGAAAAAATCCTATATAAGACAACTTATGTTTGTAAATGGTACAATAGAATCACATCACCATACCATAGAAAGTATCATAGAAACCATCAGGCTTGTTGTTCCTGAAACTATCGACATTACCTTAGCTGACATCGCTGAAGATGTCCTGAACGAGATAATACCCATTTACGATAATCATTTTACAGAGGAACAAATCATAGAACTAATTAAATTCTATAAATCAGACATCGGAAAGACTTATTTAGAAAATATGGGTAGTGTTGCTGTAGAAAGTATGAAAGTTGGTGAAAGAATGGGAACAATTATTTCTGAAAGAATTCAAAGGAATAAAGCAAACAAAGAAATACAAGATCAATTGAAAGAAGATTTGAGTAGTAATATTAATCCTTAATCATATATGGTTTACAAACTTCCCAAACTTTTTCAAATTCTTCTTTAACTCTTCCAACTCTGAAAGAACAATGATTTAACAATATCCATAATTTAAGTCTACCACCTTTGTGATCTTTTTCAGCATCTATTTTTAACTTCTTTTCCATATGACTAAAAAATTCAATAACTTTGTCATAAGGCATATCACAAATATCATCTGATACCTTTTTTAAATCAGTAAGATATTCTGGGACTATATGTTTCGAACAATTATTCATCATCCACTAAATGATTAAAATCGATAATTTCTTGACGAACTCGCATTAATAATTTTCCTAATTTGTTTTGACCTTCTATATCTTTACATTTTTGACAAGTACAATTACCCCATTCTGAATCATGCCAGTAGTTTCCCTCAATAAGTTCGTAATTTTTTGTATCTTTTAGTTTCTTTTTTAATTCCGGATCTGAAAATTTAATTCTCAATAGTTCCAACATTATATTTTCTTTAATAGATTCCCAATCCTTTCTTAAACGAACTTTTCCACCATTTCTTTTGGCTTTTCCAGCGGAATCCATTAGACGAATCCAATCATGTTCAGATTCATTATCAGCTTTTGAAGCTTGATAAGCATGTTCCACAGATTTATATTCTTTCCCGTTCCATTTAAAAGGGTTGATATAAAAATTACTTAAAAAGAATTCTTCATCTATAAACTTATCAATAACTTTTCCCATTTATTCTTATTTATTTTCTCTATTTCTACCTAAATGATATCCATCACACCATATACATTTGTAATTACTGTAATATGTCCCATTTTTTTCTTTCATTTTTTGAGCTTATTTTTGAGCAGTTTCTTTAGAATTATATGTTACTTTAGGTTGACCATCGGATCTAAAATGACTTCTTTTTGAAAACAATCCAAGAACATGTCCTTTTCGTAAATTTTTAACAAATCTACCAAATGGCATCTGATCTTTCAATCCGAGATATAAATTTTTCATTTTCATATAATTCTATTTATTAAAATTGGTTTTTGGTTTTTTTCCATATTTCTTTTTAACTTTCTTTTTAACTTTTATCAATTCTTTCCCAGTTAAATTTTCCAAATTTTTAATTTCTTTTTCCATTTTTTCTATTATTCTGAAAAATTCTCTTTCATCATCTTCTAATATACCCAGTAATTTTTTCCCTTTTTTTTATAGAATCATTTAAATCCCTGTCTTTACTATCATTTCTTAAACTCATGAGCCCATCTAAACTTGAATTTACTTTATTTTTTGCTTTTTGTATGAATTGATAGAATTGATAATGAGAACCATTAATTTTAAATTTCTTAGAATTTAACAATTCATTCAACAAAACACATTTTTCATATTCCTCATTTTCAATGAATTTATTCAATGAAAATCTCAAATCTTTTTCATTTTGGGGTGCACTTTTTGATAATAAAAAGATAAAATTAGCTAATTTTAATTCGTTTTCCATACATTAAATATAATAAATATTTTTCAAATAAAAAATTAAAATGGAAAAATATGACTTTATAAACTTTATATATAGTATAAACAAATATATACAATGAAAAGTGATAAAGTTATAATTATAAGATTACCAGACAATCTAAAAAAAGAATATGAAAGTCTTTTAAACGAAAATGGTATGAATCTTTCTAAGAGAATTAAATTACTTATTGGTGAAGATATTAAAAAATTAAAAAAATATAAATGAATAATAAATGTGTATATGTTTATTTAGATCATAGAAAACCCGGTAAATATATTTATGAAGATCTAAAATTAGATTATGAACCTATTTATGTCGGAAAAGGAAACTTGGACAGACCTGATAAACATAGATATTCTTATAAATACATTAATAGATACAATAATAAATATAAATGCTTATTTTATACAAAAATAATATCAATAATTAATGAAACAGGAATCTTTCCAAGTTATATAATTTATAAAAATGAATTAACATATGACGAAGCTAATAATATTGAAATTAGTTTAATTAAAAGAATAGGAAGAATTCAAAATGGTGGAATTTTAACTAATATGACAGATGGTGGAGATGGACAAGGTGAATATTATATACCATCAGAAGAAACCAAAAGAAAAATGTCTATTATTATGACTGGTAGAAAATTTGGACCAATGTTAGAAGAAACAAAAATAAAAATTTCAAAATCAAAAAAAGATAAATGTGATGGTGAAAAAAATCCAAATTGGGGGAAGAAAATGTCAGAATATTGTAAGAAAAAAATAATAGAAAAAAATAAAAGAACATATGAATTAATTGATAAAAATGGTAAAAAAACAATTATTGATAATATGAAAAATTATTGTTTAAATAATAACATATCTTATGGTTGTATGTTAAATCTTATTAGTGGACACAGTAAAAAATATAAAAATTGGATAAAAGTGATTAAAATAAAAAAGCCGGATTAATCCGGCTTTTTTATTTTCTTATTTCACTTCACTAAATTCAACATCTTGAATATTATCATCCGATCCCTTTACTGGATCTTGTTCTGATGATGTCTCAGAATACATTCTGGAAGAAATAACATTCCACTTTTCATTCAACTCCTTTGATAACGGTTCCAATTCATCAATTTTTTGATCCTTGTGAGCTGTTTTCAACTTATCCAGAGTTTCATTAAGAGTGGTTTTTTCTGATTCGGTTAATTTTTCACCAAAGTCTTTCATACTCTTTTCGGTTTGGAAAACCATAGTATCAACCTGATTCAATTTATCAACCTTTTCCTTTTCTTTCTTGTCATTTTCTTCATTCATCTTTGCTTCGTTCTTCATTCTTTCGACTTCATCTTTCGGGAGATTGGAAGAACCCTCAATACGAATATTTTTCATTTTTCCAGTTGCTTTATCTTTAGCTTGGACTTCAATGATACCATTCGCGTTGATGTCAAACTTAACTTCGATTTGTGGAACACCACGTTGTGCTGGTGGAATTCCATCCAAAAAGAATTTACCAAGTGATTTGTTATCTTTAGCCATCGGCCTTTCACCCTGTAGAACATTTAATTCAACGGATGATTGATTATCAGATGCTGTTGAGAAAACTTCCGATTTGGATGTAGGGATTGTTGTATTTGCTTCAACTAATTTGGTAAATACACCACCATAAGTTTCAATACCAAGTGAAAGTGGTGTTACATCAAGTAAAAGAATATCAGTTACTTCACCACCAATGATTCCTGCTTGAATAGCTGCACCAACGGCTACAGCTTCATCGGGATTTACACTTTTGTTTGGTTCCAATCCGAAAATATCCTTGACAATCTTTTGAACTGCTGGAATACGAGTTGAACCACCAACCAAAACAACTTCATGAATTTCTTCTTTCTTGAAACCACTATCTGTTAAAGCTTTCTTTGAAATTGGAATCAATTTTTTGAAAATGGTATCACAAATTTGTTCGAATTTTGCACGATTCAATTTAATAACCAAATGTTTAGGTACACCATCCACTGGAATGATATATGGTAAATTAATTTCGGTTTCTACTGATGAAGATAATTCAATTTTAGCTTTTTCAGCCGCTTCTTTTAATCTTTGAAGTGCCATTGGATCTTTTTTCAAATCTACACCATTATCTTTCTTGAATTCATCATTCAACCATTCAACAATAGCATCATCAATATCATTACCACCAAGATGTACATCACCACAGGTGGATTTAACCTCGAAAACACCATCACCAGATTCTAAAACAGAAACATCAAATGTACCACCACCAAAGTCGAATACAACAATTTTTTGATCCTTTTTAAGTTTATCCATACCGTAAGCTAAAGCGGCAGCAGTTGGTTCATTTACAATACGTTCAACTTTGAAACCAGCGATTTCACCAGCTTCCTTTGTTGCCTGACGATGTTCGTTATCAAACCACGCCGGTACTGTAATAACAGCACGATCAACAGTTTGACCGAGATAATCTTCAGCTGTTTTCTTCATTTTCTGAAGAATCATAGCAGAAATTTCTTGTGGTGTATATTCTTTATCACCAATCTTAATTAAAGGTCCACCGTTACTACCTTTTACAACAGTATAAGGTGATCTCTTAATTTCATCAGCCAAATTATCAAATTTTTCACCCATAAAACGTTTAATTGATGAAACTGTATTTTGACTGTTTGTTACCTGTTGGCGTCTTGCTGGTTGCCCAATTTTTCTTTCACCACCATCAATAAAAGCCACAATACTTGGTGTTGTTCTCTGTCCTTCTGAATTTGCAATAATAACAGGATTTCCACCTTCCATAACAGCAACAGCTGAAAAAGTTGTACCCAAATCACTTTACCACACTTATTTTCATAAGCAGTTTTTCACTTTGTAGTCTGGACTATCCTATCATCTATAATATAGATGCAATCATTATAGTCTCTGAACGTCATCCTAAACGGATTTTCGATGCTGATTGCCCAATATAAATATTTTTCAAACATTCAAGTTTATCCTTTCGAATTACTTTGTAGTATATTTATCTCTAAGGGTGTCCCAGCAGTTTAGATTGTTTTTAACTAATCATTACTGAATAGTGGGACCTTTCAGTTAATCCCTATAATCTTACTCATAATTTATTTTCCTTTCTTTTAATTAATTTTTATTTACTTTTAATATATTCAAATTTTATACCAATGTTTCATTTACTGTCAAAATGTCAGTTAAAAGATTATATTTTTCATTTATTATACCATTAAAAAATATTATCCAATGTTTTCTATTAATATTTGTTTTTCCATGACAACTAACACATAAAGATATTAAATTTTTTTCATTTGAATTCATCTTATCATAATCAATATGATGAACTGAAAGTTTTTGTGTTTTCTTATTACAAATACAACAACAATAATTATCTCTAATTTTTATTTTCTTTTTTAATTTGTAATTAAATTCTTTTGGATAAATATCATATGAATGTCCACCATCCCATAAATGACTTTTATTTCCTTTTGGTGTATTTTTTTCTTGTTTCTTCTTTTGTTCTTCATTATATGATCTTTTTCCTTTTCTTGATTCACTTGACCATTTTTTATATTCATCGGTATGTTTTTTTCCATAAAATGAATTTTTTTTACCATTTCTAGGATTATCATTTAGATATTTTTTAAGACTTTCGGATACTTTTAAAGATATTTCTGGATTATGTGTTGGGTTTTTATCACCAGATACTCTATCAGATGTATCTTTTCTTATTTTTTCCGCTTTTTCTTTTCCGATTCTATCTTCCCAAGATATTTTTCTTTGCCATTCATTTTGACACTCGATAGAACAAAACTTTCTTTTTTGATCAATAACTCTAATTTTACCCTTATTCTTACCTTTATTTACTATTTTTAATTTTATAATTTTATAACAGTTTTCACAATTTTTTTCTATATAATTTTCCATTTAAAAACTTTCTTTATTCTTATATATAAAGAAAGTCTAATCCAAAAATAATAATTATTTCAGGTCAAATCCAATAACTCTACTGATTTTTTGAATTTTGACTAATATAAAAAAAATAAACGAATAAAAAAAATGAATTTTTCAATTTAATATATACATTAAAAATAATCAGTAACAACATGGTGACAACGACAAAAGATATTAGAACCGCTTTCTTCGAATTAAGAAACATTCTAGAGAAGGCAAATACATCATATTATATGATAAATGAAAAATATGGTGAAGATCAAGCTAAATTATTTGAAGCTGGATTTTGGGATAAATTAAAAACTGGTGCAAATAAAGTTGGTTCTTTTTTTGGAAAAACCGCTGGTTCAGCCACCAACTTGGGAAAATCAGCCGTTGCCGGTGTAAAACAAGCCGCTGATACTGTTGTCGGTGGGGTAAAGCAAGCCGCTGATACTGTTGTTGATAAGACAAAATTAGCATATCAAAAAGGTGCAGAATTGGGTAATAAAGCTTTAGATGCTGTGAAAAATGTCGCTGGTAAAATATCAGATTTCTTTGGACAAGCTTGGGATGGTTTAATGAATGCACCAGAAACTTTTTGGAATAAAATGAAAGAAGGATGGAATACTGTTGCTGATGAATTTGTTAAATTAAAAGAAACAGCTGGTGATAAATTTCAATTGAATGTCGGTTTGATTTTAGAAGATTTAAACAAAAAATTATGTAAGAAATTAAGAGAATTAACCGGTGATAAACAAATGGGTAATTACGCAATAGCACGTAAAAGACCATCTGATTTTAAAGGTAAATACGCTAAATTCTCTGGTACGTTACAAGCAGTTGCCAAAGAATTAGTTAATAGTAAATCACAAGAAGCTAAAGAATTCGGACAGAAATTACTTGAATCATTAAAACAAGGTTCACAAGATGTTGGTATGTTTTTATTGGGTTTAATCGTAGCTCCTTTTTACGCTATTGGTTGGGGTGCTAAAAAATTATTTAACTTGGGTATGGATTTTGGTCAATCTGTTGAAGGTTTCATTAAAACCGCGAAAACAGAAGTTCCAGAAATATGGAATGAATTTAAAAGTGGTGCCAAAACTGGTTATGAAGAAAAAACAGCACCGGCAGTTCCACCAACAACACCAACTGCTGAAAACAAAATTTTAAGATTCAAACAATTCGTAAATGAAAGAAAAAATTAAATTTACACAATAAAGGAAAAACCCCATCAAAAGTGGGGTTTTTTCATGAAAACAATTTAACAATTACGATATATAAATAAAAAATTATTCAATCTAAATGGAAAAGAATCATTTCAAAATTGATATAAATAGAGAAGAACATAAAATTTATATATCTTTAAATTCAACAAAATATACAGATTATGAAGTAAATGTAAATATCAAAGAATTAGATACCAATAAAGATATATTTAACCAAAATATGATTCTTGAAAATTATGAATTATCTTATTGGTTTAGACCCACTGGTGATATTAATGATTATATTGGATTTGTTGTTAAAATATATAATCAATCCGATGAAAAAATATTTGAAGAAACAACAAGATTCAGAAGTAGATATGGTGATAGAATTAAAAAACAATGTTTATTTATTGCTGATATAGGTGGAATGGGTGATCAGTATTCAGCTGAACCATTGATAAGAAAAATAAGTAATTCCTTTGAACAAAAAATAATTGTTTTTTCATATTATCCTCAACTTTTTGTTAATCATCCATGTATTGATAAATTAGTTGTTGTACATCACCATCATGCATTGGGTGAAATTTCTAAAAATCTTCCAGAAGAATATTTAAATACGGATTTATATGAAATAAGATATGTAATGAGATGGGAAAGAGATCCTTTCGGTTATATTCCACATTGGGCTAATTTGGATTTTAAACAATTTGCAGCATTTCAATATGGTATATCTTTAAGAAATAGTGAATTAGATTTCCATTTTTATCCGGAAGATTTTAAACCAATTGAAGAATTACCAGAAAAATACGTTGTTATAAACCCATCAAAAACAGGAGCTGATAGAACATGGTCTGTAGAAAATTGGCAAAAACTAATTGATATTTTAAACGATAATGATATTAATGTTGTTGCTATTGGGAAAGAAACAACCGCAAAAAGTAAAGATACAAATGATACAATTTTTTATGATATTAAAATAAGAAAAGGTATTAATCTTTGTGGTGATGAAAGACAAAATGATTTGTCACAAGTTTGGCATATTCTAAATAATGCTGATATGTTTATTACATTAGATACGGGGTTGTTTATTTTTGCTGGTTCAACAGATACATTTATTCTACAAATTGGGAGTGTTGGAAATCCAGATTTTCATATTCCTTATAGAAAAGGTGGACAGACATATAAATATAAACATGTGGATGGAGAATGTAAATTAATGTGTATATCTGATCCCAAATACACAATTCAATATTTTGGATTTTTTGATAAAAAAGGTGGTGATCGTTTAGGATCCTGTTTTATGAATTATCCCGATTATAAATGTCACCCGAAACCAGAAGTAGTTGGAAAAGAAGCTTTAAAAGTATTATTAACTTAAAAAGAAATCTTTGTTTTTCTTAATCACTTTATATAATCCAATGATTAATCCGGCCATAAGAGAAACATAAACATATTGAATTAAAAAATATCCAACAATTTGATACCACAAATATCCAAATGGATTAAAAAAAGTTGTAATACCAATTAGTTTCACCACTATAAACCAATTGAACCAAGTAATTAAAAAAATGAAAGGTGAATACAGAAGAAATATCTTCAGTATCACCTTTGTTTTTATATAATCTTTAAAAATTTCACTCATTACATTCCGTAAATTGAAGCCATCCAAACCGGACGTTCTGATTCAGAAACCATTCTCATGTGTTCTTCAAACTGTGCGGAATAGAGTTCATCTTCCTGTTCCGGTGTAATAACTTCATTCAATTTCTTACTCATATCTTTGATGGTTTTCTTAACATCTGTTGTCGGATCACCCTTTGGTGCACTTTCGAAATTGATGAAACCCTGAACCTGTGCAAGATTATCATTCTCGAATTTTACCTGTTCTGATGATTTTTCTGTCGTTTTCATTTGGATGGTTTTAGGTTTAATTAATTTGATAATACAAAGATACGACAGTTCTCCGAAATAAAAAAATTATAAACCAAAAAAACGTCTAGCCTTTTCCTTTTTCTCTTGACTATCCATTTTATTTTTCATATCTCTATATTCTTTCCAATTCTGCACGTTATCATAATCTCCTTTCAACACAACGTAAAGGAACGTGACCACAGGTGACATAAGAATAAGAAATACTATCATTCCTGACTAATTTTTTTAATTTCCTTTTCTAATTCTTCTATTCTTCTTAATTTTTCTTCCCTTTTCTTTCTCTTCAAAATTTCATTTTCAATTTCTTCCGGTGTGCTTTCTTTCACTTCCAAACCATTGAAAACATAAGAGTTATGATCACAATGATGCATAATTTCAACATAATTACAACCACTTTTTTTCAGTTTATCAAGAATTTTAATTACATTATCAATTTTTATATGATCAACATCATCACACCAACTCATATTTTTACCATAAATAGATATTTCTTCCGGATAAACATCTTCTTTCTTATCGAAATCCTTACCCAAAATATCATAAAAACAATCCCATCGTATAGAATCATTTGTTTCAATCTCTTTTTTATATAAGAATGTAATGAACCTTTTAATTTCTTTTTTCATATGATTATCAATTAAAATATTTCTTATCTTTTAAACACCATTCGATTGCAAGTGCAAGAACTGCTGTATCTGGTCCATGATTTCTACCTTTATACCAATCAATAAGTTTATCAAATTCTTCTTTTGTATAATGAAGTTCATCAATACACCTTTTAACAGTATCATATACTTGTGGAATGGATACAATATTTCCATACTGTTCCATCCCTTTAAAACGATACATACCAGTTTCACCCAATTTATCATGTTCTTCTTTAAGATAGATTTCAAAGATTTCCATCATCCCAAAAAAAGAATCACGACCACCCAAACGATCAACTCTGTTAATCTGTTTGGACATTTCTAAAATTTCATGTAGTTCTTTCATAATTATACTTCTTCAATCATTTGAAAATAAACACGTTCAGCTTCGGTTGAATTGTCAAACCAATGAATGTTTTCCATATTGGAATATCCGGGTTCATAAAAATCCACAAAACAAAATACATCTAAACCACGTTCAATTCTTTTATTGAATTTTTCAATTTCAATAATAGAAAAACCATCCCAAGTATCACCATCATCACATTTCTTTTTATCTTTGTATTGATTGGTTATACCCCTTATAAGGTCATCAGAAGTTTGCCACTTTGCCACCTTAAATTTATCACCATTGAAAATGTATATCATATTTTAAATTTTTACATAATATGGAATAAAAAATGATTGGGATTACCACTTACGCAGTTTTCCCAACCAAACTTTAACAAGATTCATAAAAGTAGGATTCAACTTGTGGTTTAACCACAGATTTGCACCCTTTAATGTAGTAAATTCAAGGTTGTCCTGAGCTTCATCAGCATCTTTCAGAATTTCACCAAACTTCAAACTCGGTTTTAAACCCTTTTCAATTAGATGCCTACCCATAAGAATAGACTTCCTTTGTTCAAGAGTAACATGAAGAGTGTTGGCGAGTTCCAAAACTTCAGAAATTTCCCTTTGAACCTTTTCGATTCTTTCATCATCAACATTATCCCTACCAAGAGCGTCAGCTTCAACAACAAAAAGAAGATCCCTAATTGTAGATGGATGAATGTTCTTAGAAAGTTTCAGAAGAGCTCTTTTCCTACTACTCAAACCATTGATAGAAAAGATGTTAATATGTGCCAGATGAAACTTGATTAACTTCACAATCTGTTCAACCAACACCGGCTTAATACCAATTCTGTTAAGGATTTCTTCTGCCATAACAGATCCTAAACCTTCATGACCCTTACTAGTGACACAAACCCTACCATTCTTTTCTTCCCTTTCTGTGGTTTGTGGTTTGGCAATATCGTGAAGTAACATCGTAAACATAAACTTTGCCTTTTCGTCACCAACGATTCCTTCCCTTTCACAAATACTCAACATTCTAATCATCGTCAATTTTTCATGTAATTCTACTGCCCCCTCCGGATGCCAAATAGGATCTTGTTCGGTATCTTTCAGAAGTCCCAATTCCGGAATAACAACCATAGAACCACTTTCTCTTAAAAAATCAAAAATCATTTCCGGGTGTTTACCCTTAATTGCCCACTTCATGAATTCTTCACACAATCTTTCCTTTGGAAGATGTTTCAATTCCAAAGACATTTCCTTCATTATTTCAAAAGTTTCAGGAGAAACTTCAAATCCAAAACGAGATTGAAATCCCATTCCTCTCAAAATTCTTAATGAATCTTCTTTAAATTTATCTGATGTATGACGAATGATACCATTTCTCAAATCTTCTAATCCACCAAAGAAATCAAAAAGTGTATTAGTGAGTGGATCAAAACCCATAGCATTAAAGGTAAAATCCCTACGAAGTGCGGCTTCTTCCTTTGTCATTGGTTCAAAACTAACCGAAAAGTCCTTATGACCTACACCAAGTCTATTTTCTTTACGGGGAACTGAAAAATCAAATTCAACACCATCTTTCTTAAACTTTAAAATACCAAAAGATTTACCAACAGAATCAACCTTACCCAACTTTGAAAGAACCTTTTCAAGTTCATCAACAGTACAACCATGTACTTCAACATCAATATCTTTCGGATCAATACCCATAAACTTATCACGGACACAACCACCAATAAGAATAGGTTCGAATCCATTCTTTTTGATCTCTTTTAAAACAGATAATAATGTGATATTATCGAATGATATATTTTCTTTTATTGTCATCGTTTTGTTTTTATTTAATTGATAATACAAAGATACAAAAGCTATATGATATAAAAAAATTTATATATAGAAATATGAAAAAAATGTGGTCAGAACAGGAAATTGATTTTATCAAAAATTTATATTTAGAAAGGGGATTATCCTTAACCGAATTATATCCTATATTTATTCAAAAGTTTGATAGAAACAAAAATGGAATATCCACAAAAATTGTCAAATTGAAATTGAAACACACCAAACAACAAATATTTGAAATAAAAAGTAGATTAAATAGTGGTGAAAAAAATGCAATGTTTGCAAAAAAATCATGGAATAAAGGTTTAACAAAAGAAACGAATGAAATATTAAGAAAAAATTCTCAAAAAATATCAAATATTGTTAAAATACAATATGAAAATGGAGAAAGAAATACAACTGGAGAAAATAATGGTATGTATGGTAAATTGCCTTGGAATAAAGGTTTAAACAAACAAACAAACATTAAAATTGAATCAATGAGTCAAAATACATCAAAAACAAGAAAAAAAATGTTTTCTGAATATTCCAATGAAGATTGGTTAAAACTTAAAAATCAATTGAAAATTTGTAGACAAAAATGTAAAAAGAAAAATACAAAAATAGAATTAAAAATTAAAGACTTATTAACATCTTTAAATTTATTATTTATTGAACAATATCCGATTGATTGTTTTATTGTAGATTTTTTTGTTGATAATAATTTGATAATTGAATGTTTCGGTGATTATTGGCATAGTAATCCAAATATATTTGATGATTCATCTAAATTCACCAACACCCAAATAAAAAATTTAGATAGAGATAAAAGAAAAATTAAATATTTTGATGAAAATGAAATGAATTATTTACTTTTATGGGAGACTGACATTAATAGAGATATAAATTCTATAAAAAGTAAAATATTAGAAAAGATATGATAATAAAAGAATATAATAAATTTGTGGAAAGAAGAGTTGTGTCGTTTGATTTTGATGGTGTTTTACATATTAGTACACACCCCGGAACAATCGATCCTGTTGAACTTTTTGATTGGTGGAAATGGGAACCAAATAAACCATTACACAAAATATTAAGACAAGAACATAGAGCGGGAAATAAAATTATTATCGTAACAGCTAGAAACGATTGGATGAAATGGATGCAAGATGCAATATGGACATTCTGTAAAAAATATAATTTACCAGTGGATGAATTGGTATTCACCGAAAATTTACCAAAAAGGAATTTTCTTATAAAGAAAAATGTAATAAGACATTATGATGATAATTTTGATATGAGATATGAGTTAGATGGAACAGATATAGAATTCGTCTATGTTTACAAACATAAAATAATGAGAATGAAATGATTACAGATTTTTCAATATTTGAAGGTAAACAAGTTGGTGTAATATATCATTTTACTACCATAGATGTTCTTTTTGATTTATTACATAAAGCAAGATATAGTACAAGAGATGCAAATAAAATATATTTAAAATTCGGATATAGAACAAATATTTCTTTTACGAGGGATTACAACATGAAATCTCCGGAATTAAAAAAAGAAAAACGATGTGTAAGAATATCCATTGATGGTGATAAATTATCTTATAATAATAAAATTGAACCTTTTTCAGACCCGATTTATAATAAAAATCGTATAGAAAGAGAAGAAAGAGTTTTAAGGAGAAGATGGAATGATACAATAGATATTACAAAATGTATTATTCAAATTGATGTTTTAAATGAACCTGTACTTGGTAAAAATGAATCCAATCCTATTAATTCATATACCTTTCCTAATCCAGAAGAAACACAAGTGAAATTGACTTATATTTCCAAACCAACGGAAATCACTAGATTATATGCCTTATATCTGAAAGAATGTATAAAATATTTCAACTTATGTAAATTCAATTTCAAAATGAATGTCGTTGACAAGATGTCACTAATTAAATTAAACGAAAATATAACAGATATTGGAATTTCACCACCAAAACAAAGACAAAAATTTTCAGGTGGTGGTGAATATTTATACTATGCAATATTTGAAGAAATGTTCATACCAAGTAAATTAGAAAAATTACTTTCACCAAAAATGCAATATGTCGGTGATTATTTATTAAAAAATCTTTATAACAAAGGTAATTCACATCAAGTAGGGATATATGAATTCAAAATTTTACCTAAATACGTTGATACTAAAATTATTGATGGTAAGAAATACAATAAAATCATTTTAAATGATTATCTAAAAACACCAACAAGATTAACAGAAGAAAAAATTGAAGAACTCCACAATTCTTTAATATTTAATATTTTAGATAATTATAATACGGAAAATTTAGATTTGACCAAGTTGTTAAAATTCAATTTGTTCTCAGTGTTTATAAACGAACAAATCGATGAAGATAGTTGGGAAAATATAATTTAAAAATTAATATATAATAAAAAATAATCTATAATTATGATGTGGTTTATATTAGGTATTGTTGGTGGTTTAATACTTGGAATATATTTCCAACCCCAAGTTTTAAAAATTTGGGAATGGGTAAAAACTTTTTTTCAAAAGAAATAGTTTTTATTTTTTCAACTTATCAGCAACATTATATAAAAGGTAAATTTGAGATGAATTGTTAAAAAAGGAATTTGGATCCATAACATCATCACTTTGTTTATTAATAACAACACCGTTGTTGTTATTTTGTAATTCATTTAATTTCCTTTGAGATTCTTTAGTTTCAATATCCCATTGTGTAACTGGTTTATTTACTGGTGATATTTGCACTTCATTTTGTAAACGTTGTCTTTCATAACGTTGTCTTTCATAAAAATCCGGATAGTATTCGTTTTTATTCATCATACTACCACGAACATTAATGTCGAATTCATTCACATTTTCATTTTCACTATCATATCTGTGAACATTGAACCCGTTTGGAGAATTATTTTCATCAAACATATTCAAGGTTATTATTTTTTACTATATATTATTTAGGAATGATCCTATTTTTATATATAACAAAAAATAAAAATTGATTTATGGCACAACATAAAAGAAGAGAAAGTGATGAATTAAGAGAAATTGAATTGACAGAATTTGACAAAAATAAAAAAATGAATGAATTAGATCATCTCAAAAGTAACATTCAAGATTTTCTTGAAGAAATGGATAAAAATATAACACCACCATCCGATTTATTACCCGGTATTAAATTAGATTTACAGTTACATGATTATGAACAAGATTTAGATTTGATAAAGGAAGAAACGAAAGAAACACTTGATTGTATTAGTGGTTTATATCTTGATGTTAAAACTATGAAAGAAAGAAACATATCAAATATTATTCGTAATGACGCGGAAACAATTTGTACCATTAAATTTTCAATTGAATGTGCAAAAAGGGGATTAATATCTTGTATGAAACAATTAGACGCTGGAACAACAAATGCTGAAATGTATATGGCTGTGAGTTCCTTTCAAAAAGAAATTCGTGATAGTAGTAAAATGAATTATGATTTATTGACTAAAATGAAAGCATTTTATAAAGAATTAAAAGCGGAATTAAGTGAGGTAAACACATCAGGAACAGAAGATCCAAAACCAACAATTTCCAAAAATGTTAATACAACATCCGATGGATTATATATTTTTGATGCTAATCAAATTGATGCTATAATAGAAGAACATAGAACCAATCCAACTCTTTTAGAAGGTGGAACTTTTTAAAAATTATTTCAAATTAGTTTTTGGTAAAGTAAATGGTGATATATCATTTTCTTTGTTTTGAATTTTTTTATAATTTTCAAATTCTTCTACATTTTTAAATTTTTTATTATAACCATCAACTGAAAACGTAATATCATCACCAAATCTTTCTTTATGTTTTTTTACATCACTTAAAGAATCAGATGTACTAAACCATCTTTCATTTTTATCAAAAAAATAAACTTTCTCATTTTTTGAAGGTCCAATCCATTCGGAAAATTTGGTTATAACAACAGGTTTTTTATCTTTTTTACCTTTTTTACCTTTTTTCTTATCATATTTATCACCTTTCCAACCAAAATGATCACCCATATCATAAGCCACTTTGTCACCACTTCCAATTGTTCCGGAACCAGCTTGCCACAAAGATCCTGCAATAGTTCCAGTTTGAGGTGAAACTATATTTCCCATTCCATTTTGTCCAAGTCCGGCAAAAGCAGTTCCTCCACCATCACCACTACCACAGGAACCACCATCACCATCTTCATTTAAAAAATCACTATATTTTTTAATATTTACACTTTCAGATAAAATTTCTACATGAAAATCATGTAAATATTTAGTTCTCTTATATTCTTTCGCATCAAAATCTGTTTTGAATTTCTTCGCATCTTTTTTATTTTTTGATGTGATAATGTTATCCTTATTCATAAATTCTTGAAAATAAGTATTATCTTTATCTTGTAAAATAAATTTTTTTTGTTTCATATTTTATTTTGTTTTTTATTTCCAGAAATGTTCCCAATATTTTTTACTTAATTTTGTAAGATCTTCTCTTTTTATATCATCTCTTTTTCCAAAATTAATAACTTTAATTTTATCACCTTCTCTTGCCAATACTCTGAATTTATGTTTACCTTTTCCCTCATATTTTTTCGGAGAATTGAATCCACCGAAAATTTCATTATGATATCTTAAACCATGACCTAAATGTTCAACATCACTTACTTTACCTTCTGTTAAATTCCCATATACAATATCTGATTTGTTGTTTATTTTTTCTTGAATATCTTCCATAAATTCATCACCATCTAATCTAAAACCATTTTTTTGTGCATATATATTAGCATGATAATAAACATGATTTATTGCACTTTCATTACCCATTAGTTCTTCAACATCATCATATTCTGGTTCTTGACCATTTTCTTCACACCAAAGATCATAATGATATAACCAATGATCTAGAATATTTTCCGGAATATCAAAAACACTTTCATTAATAAATTGTTCAAATTGTTTAATTCTTTTCATAAGAAGTGTAAATATTTTTCTGTTATATATTAATTTTTTTGAACGTATTTTTTTATATATAAGAATAAATAAGAATCAATAGAATATGAAAACCAAACCAATTGAAAATATTTTTTATAATAAAAAGGTTAAATTATTCGAAGAATTCATGTTGGATATCAGAGATATGGATTTTAATTTAAAACAAACAATTGACCAATTGAAGACCAGAGCTGAATCTTGGTTTCATCCGGAAGAAGGTGAGGAAAAATGTGAATTATCAAAGGATACATTTGATGTTAAAATTATAAAAAGTGAAACTGAAATTTCAACAAGAAAGGATCTAACTATTGATTTTAATGATAATCTATTTCATTATAAAATTGTAATAACAGTGCCAATCGAATTAGATAAATGTAATATTGTTATAACTAAATATAAACCAGATGAAACTGGTGAAGAATTTGATGACAGAATTAGATTCCAAACAGAAAAAGCGGATGAAATAAAATGTAAACTTATTTTCGATAAAATTCAAGAACTTAATGGTAGGGATAGAAATCCAGATAATAGAGAAATAGAATCTCCAATCGAAGAGGAAAAACCAGAAGAAACACCACCCGCTCAAGAAGGAACACCACCAGCACAAGGTGCACCACCACAAGGACAACCACCAGTACAAGGTGCACCACCACAAGGACAACCACCAGCACAAACACCACCCGCTTTATAAACGAACCAAAGTGATATGAATATATGAACTACTACGATACTAAAGATATCGTAGTTTCCTTCAAGTTATGAACTTGAAGAACTCTGGATATATCCAAAGGCTGGTTCATACCAGCAAGGTGATGTTCAAACCAACGATTTAAAATATTTATTGCTGAGTTTAAATCACGATCAATAGTAATCTTATCATTTAATTCTACAATTCTATTTTTCAATTCCACTTTTTTATCAAACATTTTTCCTGTTAAACAATTTAATTGTGTTGTGTATTGTTCTCCAATTTTAACAAGATTTGTATTTCTTATTTGACATTTATAAGATAGGTATTGTAAAAATTGATTGATGTTTGATTGGTGAAATGATTTACGAATTCCTTTTTTATTTTCATTTACACCTTCAGTATCCATCAATTTTTTTACTTTAAGATCACCAACTATAATTGTATTATAGTTCATACACGATAATTTTTTACTCTGTGTATGAAGAGTGTGTTTTATTTGTTCATTTTTTTTGTAATATACTTTATTTAAAGTTTTCTTCAATTTTTTAAATTTCCCACTACCTTTTTTCTTTGATGATAATTTTTGTTGAGTTTTTTTAATTTTATTGACGAAATAATGATTTATTTTTTTAGATTTATTTGGAAGAAATATAACATATCCTTTATTATCAACACCAACGCCTAATTTATCTAAACCCAAATCAATGGCTAATACTTTTGTTTCAATTTCTAATTTATCTTTATAATCTATTTTATCATCAACAACAAAATCTAATAACCATTTATCTCTAACATATTTTATTCTCATTTCTTTTATTTTTAAATCAGTTAAATTAATCTTTGATTTATAATTGATTGGTATTTTATTTATTAATATAGTGTTTTCATTTTTGATAGACCATCCAGATTGATTAAAAGATATTGTATGATAATTATTATCCTCTATTTTTCTTGGTGGTCTTGCCGTTTTATCTTTTTTTATTAAATTGAAAAATGATCTATATGAACCAACTATTTCGGTTGCTATTGTTTGACATGCTTTCGAGTTTAATTTTTGCCATTTTACATTTTCGTTTCTTAATTGAGTTAATATATTATTTAATTTATATTGATCTATGAACATTTTATCATTATCGTGTGATTTTTGTTCTATGTTTAATAATTCATTCCATATCTCTTTTCTAATAGAAGATAATTCTATTAACATTTTTATTTGTTCTTTAGTTGGATTTAATCTCAAAAGATATGTTTTCATTTTTTATATACTCTTTCAGTTTTTAATTTATATAAGTATATATTAAAAGAAAAAAGTCATTTTTTCCATTTTTAGAAATTAATTTTTTAATATATAAGTTTGGATGTCAAATTCATCAACTACACTAAAGATGTAGTTGTTTTCTTTGACTGGTCATTATAAAAATAAAACCAATTATGAATATAGTTTGTTCAACGTTTATCGCCAAAAAATTTGAAACAGTAAAAGAATTTAAAAGGGATTTAGGATTTACCTTAACACAAGATATGAATCAAGGTAAAGGTATGATGAGAACCGTTTTTAAAATAAGAGATCCATTCGTTAGACATTATCACGGTATGTATGGTTTCTTTGCAAATAAACATGGTTGTATCGGAAGTATCGGAATTTATATAGATCCAACAATACCAAATAAAGAATTCAAATTATTTGATGAAGATAGAGAATTTACAATTCCTTTCGATCCGGGTATAGAAAACGTTAGACAATATTTATCAAAAATGATTGGTGAAATAGAATCCGGTGAATTACAATCTGTAAATGTTGAAGTATCAACCGATGGTAGTATAGAATTCTATGTAGATCCAAATTTACCACCCGATGAATATCAACAAGAATTCTTGAAACAAAAACGTAGAATGGAAGAATTGGGGTTAATAAAATAAATTAAACTATATTAATATTAACGAAGATAAAATACTTCAAGAAATTGGTGATTGGACTAGTCCAATTGATTCATTAAAAGATAAAGAACCTTTCGATGAAGAATCTTATGTTAAAAAAGCAAAAGATAATATAGAATTTTTCAAAAACAAAACAATAAAAAAACCGGTTTAAAACCGGTTTTTTATTTTAATGATGAATGTGTTCAAAATGTTTTAAAAACAATCTCCATTCTAATTTGGCATTTGTATTATATATGATTAGATTTCTCCTACTCCACCAAGTTAATAATTTACAATTTCTTAATTTTTTCCCCAATTTATCAGCAACTTCCATATAGGAAAAATTGGATTTTTATTTTAATATATAAGATAAAAAGAATCCATATCCGATGAATAAAAAATGGAGCAAATTTGAAGAAAAATATTTAATTGATAATTTTTATGACATGAAAAATGAAGAAATAAGTAAAATAATAAATAGGAGTGTATCTGGTATTATAAAAAAAGCTTTTTCTTTAAAATTAAAAAAAAATCCATCTTATAAAAGTGACATTATAATAAAAAAAAATAAAAAATTAGGAAGGGATTTAACTTTTGAAAATTTGAAAGAAATAGCTAAAAAATATAAAACAAGAGGTGAATTTTTAGTTAAAGATAATAGTGCTTATACTACAGCTAGAATTAATTTTGGATTAGATAATATCTGTGATCATATGTTTAAACAAAATTATAGTACTCCTCAATTGTTGTTATATGAAATATTAAAAATACTTTTGATTGATATAAATATTAAATATAATGATAGATTGATAATTAAACCATATGAATTGGATATTTATATACCAGAATATAGATTAGCTTTTGAATATAATGGTAAAGCTTGGCATAAAAATAATAAAAAGGATTTAATTAAGAAAAATATATGTAAAGAAAATAATATAGAATTAATAACATTGATAGAAAATAATAGAAATTATGTTGATGATATTAAAAATCAATTGATAAATAATTTAGATATTTTAAATAAAAAATTAAATTTAAATTTAAATTTAAATGAAAAAAATATCAATAATATAGATGAAAAATATTTATATGAATTGGTGATGAATGATATATTAGATGTAAATGATGTAAAAAATATAATATTAAAATATAAATATTATTCTGATTTTAAAAAGAATGAAACTAAATTATATTCAAAATTAGTAAGAAATAAACAATTAAAAATATTTACAAAAGATTTAATTAAAGTTATTATTAATTGGAATTTAGATACAGTAAAAACCGTTATTTCTAAATATAAAGATTATTCTATTTTTTTAAAAAACGAATCTAAATGTTATCAATATATTAAAAAACATAAATTAGAATATTTATTAAATAATTTAAAAAGAAATCAAAAAATTTGGAGTTTTGATGAAATAAAAAAAATTACAATTGAAAATAATTATAATACTCTTTACAAGTTAAAAAAATATTATCCGGGTGCTAATAGTTATTTAAAAACTAACAAGTTAATAGAAGAATATAGATTATTTTTAAAAGAAAATGTCAGGAATTAACCTGACATTTCATTTTTCATTTTTCATTGAATCTATCTAATATGTCACCGATAATTGGATTTCTTACTATATCATTTATACCAAATTCAAATAATCCGATTCCATCAATATCTTTTAAATTATCATATGCAAATTTTAATCCAGATTCATTTTCACTTTTAAATTTATCAATTTGATTGAGATCACCAGATATTATAAATTTTGAATTAGAAGAAATTCTTGTTAATAACGTTTTCATAGCTTTAATACTCATATTTTGGCTTTCATCTGAAATAAGTATTCCATTTTGTATATTAATTCCACGCAAATATGTCATACATAGTGGTTTGATAATTTCTAGATCTACCAATTTGATTCTAGTTTCTTCACCTATAATTTGATCGAATAAATAATATATTGAATATAGAAACGGAAAAATTTTTTCATCAAAACTACCAGCCTTACTACCTTTAAGACTTCCTATATTTTCTTTTTCTGAATCTATTATTGGTGTAATGATAAATATTTTTTCATAAATACCACTTTTAAATAATTCTAACGCTTTAGCTATTGATAAATAAGATTTACCAACTCCGGAATCTCCAATACAGATGGTTATTTCATTATTATCAATTAAATGTATAAATTCTTTCTGTTTTTGATTTTTACATTTAAGATTTACTTTTTTTAACATCATTTCAGCGTATTGTTTTTTATTGAAAATAATATCATTACTTTTTTTTGAAACATCATCTATTATGTTATCATTATCAATAAAATTTAAATAGTTGTTTTTGCTTTTAGCCATACGATGAGATTTTTTTTTGTTTAATCCAATAAAAAAACCGACATTATCTTTTTTACAAGACGATATCGGTGATTTTAAAGTTTTAAATAAAGAAGCACGATTACGTTTTATCATACCTCTTTATATATTAATATAAAAATATGAATTTTATCGATATATCAGTAAATACTTGGTTTTCAGAAGAGACGAAATAATAAAATTATCAAAAATTGTGGGTGTTATCAGGACATTATTGTGTGTCCTGATGTCCTGATTCTGTGTCCTGATGATGTCCTGATGTTATCAGGACATTAGTTGTGTGTCCTGATTCTGTGTCCTGATGAGTTTGTGATCCCAGTGGGAATCGAACCCACTAAAAAAGATTTTAGAGATCTTTCCTCAACCGTTGAGCTGGGATCATATTATTACAAAATTACTCATTTTAATCATACTAAAAAAATTTTATAAAGTTGTTACACCTTTTCGTAAAGTCAACTTAACAAAAAGGTGTAACAACTTTACTTTATTATTTGTCTTTGTAAAAGTCACCCTTTTCTTCTTTATATAATTTTAATAAAGTTTCATAAGTTTCTTTTGCTTCTTTCATCTTTTTTCTTGCCATCTGAATTTTTTCTTCCTTTTCAGAAACAGAAATTTTAATGGAATTGATAGAGTTGGTAGTTGATAACAAACGATGTAAGATACTAAAAAAAGAATTGATTCTTTTCAAAGTCTTATGATTATTGATAAAAAAGATATATTTACAAATCTTCTTCATTTTTTTGATTGATAAATCACTTAAATTTTCATATTTTAAAACTTCGAATTTGAATTCTGTAATATTACCTTTTATTCTGTAATCATTTGAATCAGCCCATTTTTCAATTGATTCAATAGTTTTAATAATCTCGTTCTTTAATTCCATTGTATTGTAAATATAATTTACTGTGTTTTTTGTCGTTGTTTCCATAATATAATTTATTTATTTTTTTTGATATTGAATCTTCCGATAATCTTCCGATAAGACATATTAATCTTCCGAAATCTTCCGAAAAAGGTGACTCAATTTAACCTTTTTCTGTTTTATGGAAACCCATTAAGGCGGCCTTGTCTATGACATAATCATCTCCTTTCTTTTTTATAATTTTTCTTCTCTTTCTGGATAAAATTTTACAATTTTCCCATAATCTTCAATAAATCCGTTTTCCACTTCAATTGAATCGAATGATTTTTGCCAATTAGAATAAGTGGAATAATCTATTTCTTTATATTCATATTTTTGAGACATTTCCAATTGTTCATTAACTCTTCTCTTAAAAGATTCTGCTTCTTCAAGGGTATCAAAATCTTCATAATTGATATAGTGATGATTGTCACCCATACCTGTGTTATACCAATAACATTTAAATTTTACTCTGTATTTCATATTTTCTCCTTTTTTAATTTGTGCGTCTGAAAGGGATCGAACCTCTAATTATTTTCATCTTTGTGCACTTTCCGAAAACAACCAACATCCACTTCGTAAAATACATTCTACTTTTTATCTCGATTTATTACAGTATTCAGTATCATCTGAAGTTGTCCAGACGCTTATTTTATTTATATAATGGTATTATTTCATATTTATAAGTATTACAAATATTATCTGTTCTTTTTATGTTATTTAATGATTCTTCAGCGATTTTGAGTGTTTTATAAATTTTATGATTCCAATATAAATCAGTAAATGTATATTCAACTAAAACTGGAATAATATATTTATAACTTTTAATTTTAACTGTAGAAGTAACTTCAATAACATAACCATAAGGTTCATTCGTTTTCATATTTATATCTTAATTTTTAAATGTTCCAATTATTTTATTATTACTATAATCTATTTTTTTATATTCTTTTTCTCTTTTATTGTAATATTCAGGTCTAATCCATTTATCTCTTTTGTGTTTGAATATTCGAAAAGTTTTTTTAATAAAAAATCTTTCATTTACTAATTTTTTATCAAATTCTGTATATGCTGCAACATTTGTGGAAAATATTGAGTGCCAATATAATTCATAAGCTAATTGCCAAGGTTCTATTTCTTTAACATTATACAATCTATACCAAGTCCAATCATCAGAATCTTCATCACCCACACTTATATCTTCAATCATTTCATACCAATACATTTTATTTTCATATTCACATAATCCATTCATTGGACCATCCCAATAATTGTTATAAAATAAAATTTTTACATTTTCTAATTCTTTCATATTTTTATTGATTATTTTTTTCAAATTTTTCTTTTAATTTAAGATATGTTTCTAAATCTTTCATATCCTGTACATTCTTTCTTTTTATTTCTTCATCTTTCTTTTTCTTTTCCTGTTCAATTCTTTCTTTTTGCCATTGTTCTTCTCTTTTGATTCTGGATTTATATTCATCATCGGTTTCGTCTCTGTAACCATAAAATTCAATATAACTACCTTCGTAATCACCACATCGGTACCATTCGGCACCAATATAATATTTTTCGGCACCCAATTGTTCATAATGATAAATTGTTTCTTTAAGAGATTCAATTGAATCTTCTGTTATTGTCAATTTACCTAAATCTACTTGTACTTTTTGTCTTTCGTAATTCATAATTTGTTTCTCCTTAATTTTTAATTTGTTAATACTAATTTATGATTATTTTTATCAAGTAATCTTTCTGATTTATATTCCTTTAACATAAGGGGCATAGATGATGTGATCCTTCTTGTTTCTTCGGAAGGTTCAATACAGATAGCGGTAATCTGATCATCAATGTCAGATTCCCTAAATATGGAATACTTTAAATTTGTTTTTTGTAATTTTTCTATGAGTTGTTTTAACTCTGATTCATTTTCTACACTAAGACCTGCTAAATAAGGGTTAGAATTCCATTTTTGGGCAATGGATGGATAATCGAAAATGAATTTGGCAACAGAATGTGCCGATTGAATTGCTTGATAGCCCGGATTTAAATCTCTACGGGAAACGATTGTTAATTTGTGTACCTATGACATTTTTTTAATCTTTATTTATTGTTTATATATTAAATTATTTTGGGTTTGTTTTAAATTATACCAGAATTTTTAACAATTGGATTTTCTTTAAATTCTTTTATAAGATTACCTAAAATCAATAATTGTGACATCATTAAATCACCATCAATATTTTCATCTGAAAGTAAAATGGTTCTCCTACAAGTTGATTTTAAATCTTCGAAATTTTCTTTTGTAAATATTTTTTCTTTTTCCATGATTACAAATATAGTAATAATTCTGAAATAAAAAAATTACATAAAGTTTTCTAATACTTTTTTAATCTTATCCCTTATCTTCGCTGATTTTTCAAAGTCCTCATTATCAATGGATTCTTTCAACATATCATTAAGATAATTTCTCTGAATTCCTGATATTTCACAATAAGAAAATTCACAATTCAACATCATATCTTCAAAAACTCTTTTTGTTTTATTGAATTCTTTTTTTAATTTTTGTTTCATTGAAGCGAAATCTTCACCATCATTTACACCATCATTTACACCATCAAAAAAATATGTATCCCCTATTTCCTCATCCAAATCCTTTATCAAGATTTCCATTTTATACATACTTTTATATACATCAACCATAAAATCATCAACTTGATGAATTGTAATATCAATCGGAGTTCCAGTTAATTGATAACTTTCTACTTGTTGTTTTAGATTATTAAATTTAAATTTATATTTTATTTCGGTAATGTATTTGTCAAATACAGAAGAATCACCCAACATCAATCTTGTTAAATTGTCTTTTATTTTCTTTTCATCTAATTTTGTCATATTTTCCATATAGATAACGGTTTCATCCACTACAAAATCAGCATATACAAGATCAACCAAATATGAAAATTCGTTAATGTCGATTTTTGTTTTCATTTTATCTGTTTAATGATTTTTCTAATTCAATTTTCATAGGAAGATATTTTTCTTTATAAAAATCCCATTCTTCTTGTGTGTTCATATCTTCTTCCATCATCTTCCAAAAATGATTAGCAGATGTGAAATCAGTAATACAACCATTATCTACAATTTGATTGAAAAATTGTAAAATACGGAATGAATGCCAAAGACTTTTAACACCCCTGTATAATTCACCATCACAAATTCTTTCTTTAGCCTTATGAAAGGCATTAAAAGATTGATTCATACCTTTATATCTCAACATATCAGGTTTCAATACAAAATTTTTATCTGGTTGAATCATCTTTTCCTGTAATTTGGCAAAAGGTGGTGCATAAATACATTCTAAATATTGTGTTTGATATTCTTTCAATCCATCAAGAAAAATATCAGGTGTATGTACATGGATATTTAAGTTTTCATGACGTATTTCTTGTTTTGCTAACATTGAACAAGCAACAACAATGAAATCCCAGTCAGAATCTTCTCTAGAATTAAGATAAACTCTTGATCCATATAGATAAATGTTTCTTATTTTAAGAGGGTGTATTTTAATTACATCTATAATTTCATTCGTTGTGATCATGTGTCTATTTTAAAATGTAAAATTACGAAACATAATTGAAATAAAAAAATAAAATTATATTTTCCAAGTCCATGGCTTGTAAAACTATTGTTTCATCAAGTTCCTCCGTAACAAAATAACATTTAAACATTTTTTAAGTTATTATTTTTAATAATTTATATCTTCAACTATTTCCGCTTTTTTAATTTTGAAATAACCAGTATAGTTGACAGGTTGTTTTAAAATACATTCACATTCAAATCCATCATTAGAAAACATATACACATCACAAGGTTTTATTTTTGTTTTTATAATCCACCCATTTCTATCATCTTTGTTTATCCATGCTCTATTTACCCAACCCGATTGAGTGAAATTTAAAGCAATATCAAATTTCATTGTGAAACTTTTATATTCCGTTTCACTTTGAATTAATGATTCTTTCGGTTTAGTATCATCATACCATTCTGAAAATCCCCTGTATATTTCTATTTCTTTATTAAAAAACCATTCAGTAAAATTCGGTTCGATTTTATCAATTTTATTTACATCTGTGATATCAACTAACCAAAAATATAAAGATTGTGTAAATGTAATTCTTTTGGGTATTTTATTCTTATTGTGTAAATTAGCTCTATAATCACCACCTTTATCCAAATCAATCTTCTTTAAAATATCCGGATATTTTTTCATTAAAGTCCAAAATGGACTAAAACTACCCGGTAATTTTTGTCTATTAATATCGAACATTTCTTGAACACACTTATCCAAATCATTAATAAATTGATTATTCTTTTTGATTTTATCAAATACACCCTCTAATAAAAAATCGTTATAGTCTAATATCATATTAATATGGCATTGTTTTATTCATAGATACCCTATCCCAGACATCTTCTTTTTCTTTATTTATCAATTCTAAATGATTCGGTGGTATTGGTTCGAATGTTAATATTTTTCCATCATATTTTCTAAAATATAAATCATACCACCATTTGTTAGGTAATCCCTTTGTATCAATAACCCATACATCATTCGTTGAATCCCATAAGGTGTTGTTTGTTGCGAAAACTGCCGCTGGATAAATAACATCTGTTTGGTATTTCCAAATTTTTGATTCCTTATCACTTTTGGGAATTAGACCATTTTTCTTTATACTATTTCTGTTCTTTTTATCAGAACAATGATAAACAAATCTACTTGGTTTAACTCTTTGAATATAAATATTTTTTAAATATGCAATATAAGTTAAAGTATATGTATCTAAAACATCAAAATCAAGTGGATCATCACCATCATCTTTCATTTTCATATCAGCATTTTTATATTCTTTATATTTCATTACGATATCAATTTTTGGTAATATGACATTTTGATATTTCCTTAAAATATTCTCTATTTTTGGTGCATTTTTAGGATCCATATTTTTTATTGTGAAATGAATATAATTGGGTTCTACTTGTCTTGTATCTTTTTCAATATTATTTTCACCAAGATTACCCCTTGTCAATACTTGTATTTTTGATATTTCTGTTAACATTTTTTTGACTTCACTAATAACCAAATTCTGGTTATGTATAGCTTCGTTTAATTTTTCAAATGTTAAAATCCTTTTCATAGAAATTATATATTAAAAAATGGCATAAAAAAAGTGGTTTTAATAATTAGTGTAATATATTACACCTTGTACACTTTTTGTATAATAAAGGTGTAATATATTACACTTTTTACATTTTTTCGTATGATAAAGTGTATTATATTACACTTTTTCGTAGCACTTAATGAAAAATGACTTTTTGTATTTAATATATACTTTAAAAGTATTTACAATTATGAAAAGAAAAGATAAAACATTTACAATGAGAATTCCATCTGAAATTCATGAATTTTTGGAAAAATATGCTAATGAAAATTTTACATCAATGTCGAATGTAATAGTTCAATTGATCATGAAATTAAAAAAAGAATATAAATTGGATGATACTAAATAAAATATTGGTTAGAATTTGTTCAGTTACTAAAAAACATTATAATAACTTGGGTTATTTTTATAAAATGAAAGTGGAATTTGAAATTCCACCAGAACATCTTCCAAACGGATCACATCATTTAGTTGAAGTACAATGTGATATTTGTAATAAAATAAAGGATAAAAAAATAAGATATTCGGATTATTATGACAATAAAAAAATAGGTGGAAAATATTGTTGTCCAAAATGTTCTTTATTTAAACAAGAAATAACTAATATGGAAAATTATGGTGTTAAATATTATACACAAACGAATAAAAGTAAAATAAAAAGTTCTAATAGAATGAAAAAAGATAATCCGATGTTTAATACCAATTTGATTGAAAAAATGGTGAATACTAAATTAACAAAAACACAAACCGGTGAAATAAAATTTTACAATACAAAAAAATATAAAGATACAAATTTATATTATCAAGGATCATATGAATATGATTTTTTAGAATTGTGTGAAAAATTGGATTTCATACATTTCATACTTAATGGTAATGTTTATAAATATATTGATAATTTAAATCATTTCAGGATGCTTACTGATTTTTCTTTCGGTGATTATGAAATAGAAATCAAGTCCACTTATATTTTGAATAAACAAGGTGGACTTGATTTAATTAAAATGAAAAAAGATAATGTAGAATCCAAAGGTAAAAAATATATTCTAATTTTAGATAAAAATTATTCGGAAATTATTTCTATAATATTGGATCATTTACACAACCAGTCAGCGGCTACCGACGCCATGAACGAATCCGGTTTTGCGTATACTTCAAATCCATTACCTTTTAGATAACCAATAGATATATCATGAACTTGATGTGACTTATATTTGGGTGATGCATTAAAGTCTAAATGAACAATAGGAATTTTTTCATTATTCAATGGCTTGTTCCATACATCTTTCAATTGATCATGGACATAGGAAGCGACTTCGAATGTAAGTTCAGTTTCATGCCATAAACGACTGTAAACGTCTCTTATTCGTTTAACGTTATCACGTCTGAATACAATGTGTACACCAGCACCATAATGAAATTTACCTTTTTCATCAAGATGTTCAGGATGTAACAAACCAATAGCTGTTACATACTTGGTAAACTTTCCATTTTGGATGGAGTCTGTACCAACGTAAACTTTAACTCTTGGGTTTACATTGATGTAATCTCTCAAGTAAACCCCCAAATTGTCAATCTCTTTGCCACCGAATAGTTTGAAATTCTTCATATTCGTAAGATTAATTTTTAGTAAACGACAAATATACTATTATATTTGGATATAAAAAAAGTGGCATCAAAATTACTTCTGGTGCCACCCGTGATATTATATATTAAATTAATTTGGTTGTTTTATTTAATATTTAATCCCAAATTAACTTTTCTATCATCTTTCATTATACTAAGAACTTTGACATCAACCCTTTCACCAACCTTTAAGTCAACTTTCTGTTTAGAAAGAATGTTCGATTGTATTAAACCGTTTGTTTCTTCATCTAATTGAATTAGAGCTCCGAATGATTTAATATCAATTACTTTTCCATTAAGTACATCACCCACTTTAAGGGTTTTGAATATTGATTCTCTCAATATTTGAGTCATGATAATCTTGTTTTTAGGAACAATAATATCACTTATATAGAAGTTTACATACATACCCGGTTTCATTTCAGCCCATTTTTCATCTGTCTGCCATTCGGTTTGGATATTCTTCCTGTAAATCATACCAGTAAGAAATTCATAGAATTCCACAAACACACCAAATGGTGTTGTTCCGGTAATGAAACCAACATAAGGTTTCTTTCTGTTTTTCATCCACTCTTTCTTGAGTTTCTTAACTTGTTCTGGAATTAAAGTTTCCAAATATTTTTTGTGAGAAACCACATAAATACCTTTGTCTTGTTCCAAAGTTTCAATCATAACAGGTATTCTTTTACCCATTAAAGAGTTAGTGTTTGTGAGTTTGTTTACCCACGCTAAAGTGTTTGGCATGAAAGCTTTTACTATCATTTCATCAACTTCCATATCCAACATATATCCAGCTGGTATTAATTCTGTTGTTGTAGCATAAAAGAAAGTCTTTTCATTAAATGAATCTCTTACTTTATTCGATACATTGATTTTTCTGATTTCATTAACTGATCCTCTGATAAAATATGGATCATCACTAATTTCGGTAATCATAACTTCAATTTCACTACCCACTTGTAATCCATCTTGAATATCAGCATCTAATGTTTTAGCGTCAACAAATACGTTGTCCTTGTAATTGATGTCAATGATGACTTCTTTTTTGTTTATTTCAACAACCTTCCCGGTCATTACATCTCCAGATTGGAGATTCTTAATATAATTCCCATTTTCGATCTTTTTTAAAAAATATAAATAATCTTCATTAAGAGTTGTGCCCTTACTTCTGATTTTTAAAATTTTGTTGTCATTTACCAGATGATCGAAAATATCTGGTAAAGCTCCGATGTTTTTTCCAACGACTAATTCTTCTGTCATTTGTAATTTTTTTAAAGGTTAATAACTATGTCTCAAATATCATCGAAATGTTTTTTCGAAATATTCTTATCCATTTTAATAGTTCAAATGAAAAAAGTTTAAAAATTTTCCGAAAAATTACCGGAAGTTACCGGATAAGAAATAATTGTGTTGTTTTTCAGATATTTAGGATATATAAAATTACCGGAAGTTACCGGAAGAACGTGACACATCATGATAAGCTGTTAAGACATATTTGGATTTGGTTTTCCTTTTAGCATTATCGAATCCATATATTCATTATGTGGATCAACATCTGGTGGATGAACCATTGGTAATGGTAAATCAAATATGCTTTTACTTTCGTCAAGTATGGTGTCTCTAATCTCATAAATAATATCCAAGTAACTGAATCTGAACGTCATAGTGAATTGTTTTTCTGAAAAATCTTGATTTTGATATGTAAGTCTTAATTCAGATAAAGTTTTTAATAAATTGTTTTTGAATATTACTGTATAAATTAAGTCACCATTTTTATCTAATATATGTAAAGAGAAGTAAGGTATCCAAGATCTTTCTGCGGTTTGATAAAATTCCTGTAAAATTTCAATCATCATAAAATAATTAGTGTGTGAATCAACTGACCTAAAAGTTATATCCAATTCTTGTTGGAAAGTATCATATACGTTTATAGAAGGTCTCCAAGGCATTTTTTTACCGTATTTAATACGTTGTTCAACATTTTCGTAACTGATTGATGGGAAAACAATTTCTTTAATGGTTGAGTTTAAATAATCCAATACATTATCATATGCAACACGATTACTATCTAAAAATCTTTGAAATTTCTCATATAGTCTTGGTGAAATGAAATCAACCGGAAATTGAAAAATAAATGCTGAATTTTGACTTGATATTCTCATTTTTATAATGATTTTTTTTAACAGGTAAGTCAAATATGACTTCTATTAATTTATATATAAAATAAACAAGATCATAAAATGATAAAAGAAAAGGAAATTAATTTGAGAATAAATAATAACATGTTAAAATATTATTCTCACAAATTGGATATGAATTTATCAGTTGGTCAAATAATTAAAATAAAGATTGATGATTTATCTATAGGTTCACATACAAAAATAACAACGATTTGTGACAATTGTAATAGAGAAAAAATAATGGAATATAGAATATATTATAAAATGAGTAATGGTTGTAAAGATAAATGTTATTGTCATCAATGTTCTGGTGAAAAACATAAAAATTCAATGATGAAAAAATATGGAGTTGAACATGCTCTTCAAGTGGATGAATTTAAAAATAAATCAAAAGATACATTATTTAAGAATTACGGTGTAACGGCACCAATAAAATCAAAAATCATAAGAGATAAATTTAATAAAACAATGATAAATAGATATGGTTTTAAAAATGCTCTTGAAAATAAAGAAATATTGAATTCATTGAAAAATAAATTATTTAATGAATATGGAATGTATTATGTCGAGACTGATGAATTTAAAAATAAATCCAAATTAACAAGTATAGATAGATATGGGTTTGAAAATGCTTCTCAGACACAAGAATTTCAGAGAAAAAAGATTGATACTTGTATAAAAAAATATGGTGTTAAACATCATTTCCAAAATATTGATATATTTAATAAATTTCTTATTTCATCTTGTAAAATGAAGAAATATAAAAATACCGATTTATATTATCAGGGGTCGTATGAAAAAGATTTTTTAGTTTTGTGTGATAAATTAAATATTTTTCAATCTATTAAACGTGGTTGTGCAATTAGATATAATATGAATGGGAAAAATTTGATATATTTTCCAGATTTTTTTATAGAAAATGAAAATTTATTAATTGAGATTAAATCATCTTATTGGTATAATAAACACAAAGAAAAAAATTTAATCAAAGAAAAAACATGTAAAGAATTAGGTTTTAGGTATTTTTTAATTTTAGATAAAAATTATGATGAGTTTTTATCTAGATAATTTTTTTATTTCATATAGCTTCCGTATCTTTGTATTATGAATTTACCGACAAAATTAATAGAACCCGTTATCATCGAAAATAAATGGTGGGAACAATACGAAGAACTTAATAGTAGTTTTTTCATCAATGAAAATAGTGCACGAAGAGTGGGTTGTCCCGAAATTTATTATTTATCCGATGATGAAAGGTTGGTACCTGTGAAATATTTCGATGGTAAATATACTATTGTTGGATATACTCTTGATCCACCATTATTCCCTTGTTATATCAACAATGATATCCAATATATAGGAATAATGTTCGAAAATACGGAAACATTTGAAAAAGTTTGGTTTCACTTTTGTAGATAAATAATGGAAATAAAATCACATACTGAATATTTGTGTAGGTATAAGAATCCTATAAATGAATTTGATGGTAGATGGTTCAAAATAAAAGTTGGAAACCAAACCAATGATAGAATAAATATAACTTTTTTAGAATCATTTCGTTCTTGGGGTATTGGTGAATTTAAATGGTGGTTTACAGAAGAATTTTTATCTATTTATGAATTGTCTATATAATTTTTTTATTACATATAGATTCCGTATCTTTGTATCGTTGTTAAATAAAAACAAATATGTCAATACAAACAGTTCATTTTAGAGTAAATGGTGAAGGTTTAACTAATCTTATTCGTCAAACTTGGGCGGAAGGAAGATTATCAGTAGCTTTTGATCTTTGTGAAGATAGTGGTGCTCCACCAGAAACTCACATTGATATTTGTACAGGAAAAAAGAAAATTTGTGGAGTTGGTGATTTATGGTTAGATCCAGATAATCAAACTCATTTTGGTTCTACTGATATTTCATTAGAATCAACAGTTGAAAGATTAGAAAATCGTTACGTTAAACTCCACAATGATTTTTCGAATGCTGATTTAAGAATGAGATATTTTACCTTACGTTGTGATTGGGCTGGTATTAAATATCGTAATTCAGATAAAGGTCAAGTAGCGGCTCTTGCTGAAGCGAAAATGGGTAGAGTTGGATATTATAGTAGTGATGGACCGGATATAAATACTTATAGTTCGGATAAAATTGTCATTGAAAGGGTTGGAAAAGAATTGGCTGAAATGGAACCTCTTTTCAGTATTCTTTATCCGTTGGTTGGAAAAGATTTTTCAGATATTCCTTATCATAGACTTTCTGTTGATGATATTTTTGAACCAGATATTGATCATCCGTATTATCTTCCTAATTTAAAAGATAACAAAGAAAATATCAAAGTTTATCCTAAAAAATCTATTGAAGAAGAATCACAAAAACATACCACACCGGCTGGTCATCTTCCAGTTTATTCAATTCCGAAAGAAGATAAAGAAATTAGACCAATTGTTCCGGAAGGTATTGATAATCCATATGTAGAAAATGCGTGGATTTCAAGAAATGGTGAATTCTATGGTGATATGAGGATGAGTATTGGTGGTGTTTTTGTTCATATTGAATTGGCGAATAGGTTGTCTGAAAATAATATAGTTCCTGATAATGATGGAAATCCGGAATCTTTGATGGAAGAAAATGGTTGGATTAAATTATCGAGAAATGAAGTTTTGTTTCATCCCAAAGATGATATCGATTATTCCAATGAACAAATTGAAACTCTTAAAAAATATGCAAAATACAGAAAATTAGATGATATTACCATAGGTTATTTCGGTAAAAAAATAAAAGTCAAGAATTTGGATAGTTTGACACATTACAGGTAATTGTTTGTTTTCTTTTTGTTTGACAAGAAAAAACCCACTTTAATAGGTGGGTTTTTCTTTTTAGATAAATTATCAATTATCAGATAAAACTTTTTCTATAGATTTTTTAGTATATAATATTAATTGGTCACCACCATAGTTTAAGTTATCATCAGTTAACAATATTACACCATCATATCCTTTTGATAATATTAATTTCCTTAAATCGTTACCTTTTGGGAAAGAATTAAATTCAGAGTTCGTCATGTTGGAAATATCAACTTTTATTATTTTTATATCTTTTGGAATTATATATTTTTTTATGGAATTATAATCTGGTTCTTCAAAATATTCACTATGGGGGTTTGTAGTCATGTCAGCAACGGTATCTTTATTTAATCCGAAATACAAACCATCACCCCACACAGATTTACCTTTATATGAACTATGTGATTTTTCTGTTCTGTATACGAAAAAATTTTCGTTTATAAATTCTGTATACGTTTTCATGTGTGGTGTTTTTAATTAATCTATTTCTTCTTTCATTTTTTTTATTTCATCATTAATTTCATCAATTCTTTCTCTTATTTTCAATTGTTTTGGAGAATTTGGAAATGTTTTCAATGCTTTTAAAGTTAATTTGGATTTTTCCTTTTTGAGATCTTCTATTTTCAGATGTTTTTTATATATTTGTGAAGATTCTTCCGCACTGGTTGACTCCATAACATCATCAGCTAGTCCTTGTGATAATAAATAGTCTTGAAATAAATCAGCTTGTTGTCCCAAACTTTTATTTTTTATGTAGTCTTTATTTAAAAAGTCACTAATTTGTTTATCGGTTAAACTATGACTAATATAACCATATTGGTTAGCAAATAATCTTTTGAATTCTTTTAAGTCTGTATCTTCATTTAATATTTTCTCTTCGAGTGGTAATTTTAATTGATTCGGATCCTTTGTTTGATTTTCAAATTCTTTCTTAATATCTTCGTTTGTGTGATTCAAAACCAATTCACTCATCCAACTACTTTCAAACCAATTCTTAAATTCTAACCAACTAATTTCTTCAATATCAATTCCTTCCTCTTTCTTTAAATAATTCAAACAATCTTTAACCGCATTTTTTAAAATGAATCTCAAAAGAATTCTACGACATCTTTAGTGTCGTAGATGAATTTTGATGAAAATGAGAAAAATGACTTTAATTATTTAATATATAGATTTATCTGATAATTCAAAATAAAATGTTGATTTTCAGATAATTCTAAATGTTAAAAGGATTCAAATATCGTTTATATCCGGATGATGATCAAAAGGAATTGTTGGAAAAACATTTCGGTTCTGTTCGTTTCATATATAATCTAGCA
>Ga0247840_10001971_pt1 | contig 37863 bp, 28 predicted proteins | sample LaCruzMarch2015__FD_192404 | JGI IMG/M metagenome (GOLD analysis project Ga0247840, IMG submission 192404) | Freshwater microbial communities from meromictic Lake La Cruz, Castile-La Mancha, Spain - LaCruzMarch2015_17m | ecosystem: Environmental > Aquatic > Freshwater > Lake | place: Spain...
ACGAGACCGGTCAGGCCAAGCTCTTCTCCGCCAACATCACCGCCGACGATCATTACGAGATGTGCGCCCGGGCGGACTTCATCCTGGAAACCTTCGGGCCCGATGCCGACAAGGTCGCCTTCCTGGTGGACGGCTTCGTCGGCGGCCCCGGCATGATCACCACCGCGCGGCGTCAGTACCCCAACCAATACCTGCACTACCACCGCGCCGGCCACGGCATGATCACCTCGCCGTCCTCCCGGCGCGGCTATACCGCCTTTGTGCTGGCCAAAATCTCCCGCCTGCAGGGTGCCTCCGGCATCCACGTCGGCACCATGGGCTACGGCAAGATGGAAGGCGGGGCGGAAGACAAGATCATCGCCTACATGATCGAGCGCGACGAGTGCCAGGGCCCGGTCTACTACCAGAAGTGGTACGGCATGAAGCCCACCACCCCGATCATCTCCGGCGGCATGAACGCGCTGCGTCTGCCCGGCTTCTTCGAGAACCTGGGCCACGGCAACGTCATCAACACCGCCGGCGGCGGCGCCTACGGCCATATCGACTCCCCGGCGGCCGGTGCCATCTCGCTGCGCCAGTCCTACGAGTGCTGGAAGGCCGGTGCCGACCCGATCGAATTCGCCAAGGATCACAAGGAGTTCGCCCGCGCCTTCGCCTCCTTCCCCGGCGATGCCGACAAGCTCTTCCCCGGCTGGCGCGACAAGCTGGGCGCCGCGGTCGCGCACAAGTAAGCGGTTCGGATTGCTGAACAGGATCGGAGCAAAAGCCCCCGCAGTGCGGGGGCTTTTTGCGTTCGGGCGATTCAAAAAAAAGCGCTTTCGACGTCGTTGTTTAGCTTATTTTACTTAGCTTACCTACCCGCAACCCCACGCGAGCCGCCATGCGCATCGACATAGAGCAGTACAAAATCAGCCGGGAGCCGTTCTATCAGCCCCTGGGCAACGAAATCGCACGCTACGAGGCGGCCTACAAGCGCCGTCTCCCGGTGATGGTCAAGGGACCGACCGGATGCGGCAAGTCCCGCTTCATCGAATACATGGCCTGGCGCCTCGGCAAACCGCTGATCACCGTCGCCTGCAACGAGGACATGACCGCGTCCGACCTGGTCGGCCGCTATCTGCTGGACGCCACCGGCACCCGCTGGCTCGACGGCCCGCTCACCGTCGCCGCGCGCATCGGCGCCATTTGCTATCTCGACGAGATCGTCGAGGCCCGCCAGGACACCACCGTCGTCATTCACCCGCTGACCGACCACCGGCGCGCCATGCCGCTGGACAAAAAGGGCGAGGTCGTCACCGCCCATGCGGACTTCCAACTCGTCATCTCCTACAATCCCGGCTATCAATCGCTGATGAAGGATCTCAAGCAGTCCACCAAACAGCGCTTCTGCGCCCTGGTCTTCGACTATCCCCCGGCGGACCTTGAGACCCAAATCGTCGCCACCGAAACCGGCACCAGCCTGGAACTGGCCGCCGCCCTGGTCAAGATCGCCGCCGCCGCGCGTAACCTTAAAGGGCACGGACTGGATGAAGGCATCTCCACCCGCCTCCTGGTCTATGCCGCCAATCTGATGGACGAGGGCATCCCGCCGCGCGAAGCGAGCCGCATGGCGCTAGTTGATCCCATTACCGATGATGAGGATATCCGGGCAACGCTGCACCATGCCATCGATGCCGTTTTCGTGTAGCTTCTATCTCTCGTTCCCACGCTCCGCGTGGGAATGCCGTCTTGGCCGCTCCAGCGGCCAGTGAGAGGACGCGACGCTGGAGCGTTTCTCGTTTGATCGGATTCACCGGCCATGCTCAATCTGATCTGGATCGGCTTCTTCCTCACCGCCTTCGCCTGCGCGTTGTTTCAGTTCTTTCTCGGCGGCCAGCCCGATATCTTCGCCAAACTGATGAAGGCCGGGTTCGACAATGCCAAACTGGCCTTCGACATCGCCCTCGGGCTCACCGGTGTCATGTGCCTGTGGCTGGGAATCCTCAAAATCGGCGAGCGCGTCGGCTTTCTCGATGCCCTGGCGCGACTCCTGGCACCGCTCTTTGCCAGGCTCTTTCCGGAGGTGCCGCCGGGGCATCCGGCCCTGGGGTCGATCACCATGAACATGGCAGCCAATCTGCTCGGTCTCGACAATGCGGCCACCCCGATCGGCATCCGGGCGATGACACAGTTGCAAACGCTCAACCCGGACCAGGACACCGCGAGCAATGCACAGATCCTGTTTCTCGTCATCAATGCCTCCAGCATCACCCTGCTGCCGATCACCATCTTCACGTACCGGGCCCAACTCGGTGCGGCCGATCCGACCGACGTCTTCATTCCGATCCTGATGGCGACCTATTGCTCGACGCTCGCCGGCTTTGCCTTTGTCGCCGCGCGACAGCGCATTCGGCTCGATCCGGTGATATGGGCTTGGATCACCGGCCTGACCCTGTCGATCGGCGGCTTGGCCCTGTACTTCGCCGGGCTGCCGCCTGCCGAGATGGCCGCGACATCGTCTTTGCTCAGTAACTTCCTGCTGTTGTCGATCATCATCGCCTTCATGTTTGCTGCCCTGTGGCGGAAGGTCAACGCGTACGAGGCATTCATCGAGGGTGCGAAAGAGGGCTTTCAGACCGCTGTCACCATCATTCCTTACCTCGTCGCCATGCTCGTTGCCATCGGTCTATTGCGCGCCAGCGGTGCACTCGCCATGGCCATGGAGGGCGCCGCGCATCTGGTCACCGCCGCCGGATTCGACGCCCGTTGGGTCGACGGACTGCCGACGATGCTGATGAAGCCCCTATCCGGTTCCGGCGCCCGTGCCATGATGATAGAAACCATGCAAACCAGCGGTGCAGACTCATTCGCCGGCCGTCTTGTATGCATCATTCAGGGCAGTACCGAGACCACGTTCTATGTCCTCGCCGTCTATTTCGGCGCCGTCGGTATCAAGCGGGTACGCTACGCCGTCGCCGGGGGGCTGATCGCCGATGTGGCCGGATTCACCGCGGCGATTGTTGCTGCCTATATCTTCTTTGGTAGTGCACATTAATCTGCGATATGATCGCCCTGGCGTCCGCACTCCAGTTGCAAATGTGCCGAATCTGACATACCTTTCCAGCCGATGAGCGACCGCGACAAACCGCTGGTGTGGCTGCACGGCGAGGCCTTGCTCATGGTTCCGGCGTAGGGTGGACAAGCGCTAGCGCAGTCCACCTAATCCCGCGCCACCGCTGGTGGACTAAGGTGATTTCCGGGAAAGGATCTACCGCCGTGCAGGGGCGAATTCATTCGCCCTACCGCCGTGTAGGGGCGAATTCATTCGCCCCTACAACCCAACAGGCTTTCTGCGCATGCGCAGTCGGGATGCCTATTAACGGAAATCGCCTAAGATGTCCCGTGGCTGGAACCGTGATCAAGGCTTGTGCGGGGTAGTGGACGTCCACGAATAGATAAATAAATTCCGTTAAGGAGCGCCGTTGGCGTCTTCGTCCTTGTCATAATCCATCTGCTCATACACGAGAAGAGTTCTCTCGCATCGCTCGTGTCGCCGTCCTTGCTCTGCTTGCATAGCAACGATGTGTTCTTCCCGTGCGTGGCGATTGAAGCCATTTGAACGCTTGGTAGCCTATACCGTGATCATCACCCCGGTTGTTATTCATGGGACCACGGGCCACAGGCCCGCACGCCGGAGAGGAAGTCCGGGATTGCGAAGCGCGGGCTTGGCGCAGTGAGGATCAAGGACACCGCGCAAATATCGGCTTGCGCATCAGCGCATCGAGGCGTGCGTGTCGCATCAATGAGGCCGCGGCGAATTCGCCGCGGAAATGGCCAACCCCAAGACCGCCGGTCAGGAGACCGCGAAGCTTCAATGAGGCCGCGGCGAATTCGCCGCGGAAATCGGCAGTTGCTGGAGGCCGCCTTCAACAACGGCACCATGCTTCAATGAGGCCGCGGCGAATTCGCCGCGGAAATGCCGTCACCTACCACATGAGTCAGGGCAACATCGAGCTTCAATGAGGCCGCGGCGAATTCGCCGCGGAAATTTGCTGCCAGACGCAATCCTGGTCGGCGGTGACGTGCTTCAATGAGGCCGCGGCGAATTCGCCGCGGAAATCACCATAGGCAAGGTATTGTATGCTTACCCTATCTAAGCTTCAATGAGGCCGCGGCGAATTCGCCGCGGAAATTCAGCGTGGCTTATGTTCGTGACCCAAGTTTAGGGGCTTCAATGAGGCCGCGGCGAATTCGCCGCGGAAATGCGTCTTGCTCGATCGATCCTGAGTCGCGCAAGTCCGAGCTTCAATGAGGCCGCGGCGAATTCGCCGCGGAAATCTGGTCCTTGCGGTCCTTGCGGTCCGGTTGGCCCAGCTTCAATGAGGCCGCGGCGAATTCGCCGCGGAAATTCAGCCTTATGCCCACCGGCATCCAAGACTTCGGCGAAGCTTCAATGAGGCCGCGGCGAATTCGCCGCGGAAATTCGGCGACTGCTGCCCGCTGGTCACGAGGTCGGCGGCGCTTCAATGAGGCCGCGGCGAATTCGCCGCGGAAATCCAGCCGATTGGGCGGATTCGAGACGGGAGCGCCTGAGCTTCAATGAGGCCGCGGCGAATTCGCCGCGGAAATATGCAAAAAGGCGTATGAGGGATTGGCGATCGAAGCCGCTTCAATGAGGCCGCGGCGAATTCGCCGCGGAAATAGCCCGCTCTGGAGCCCGCCAGTGGCGCGGGCTGCGGGGCGCTTTGCGAGCGCTCCCTGATCGCAGAGCACTTGCGCCCCACGACTTGACTCCAGACAGGAGAAGTGTAAACCATTTTCCTGATTTTTAAAGAGCAAAGTTCCGCGAGCGCTCACGGGGTTTTACGCACCATTGGAGCGCTCGCGGCCTCCCGGCGGGCCTGGTGTTTCGTTGCGTGTCCCTGCCTGAACAAGCGGGTCCGCTCGACGTCGATGATGCTTGAGTCCAGTCAGATCTATGGCTGCACTGGCCGTCCCTGACCAGCAGTCCGGCAACCCGGCAGTAAGCGGGGTGCGGTCTAACGAGCGCACCGAAAAGCCGCGGCCTTGCCCGAGAACCCGCGGGGAGGACCGATCACGGGAGCCCAAGTGAGCAAAGGCCCCCGGTGGCCGCGGGTCAAAGGGCGTTTCGCAGTGTCGATTCAGGTCGCCACGCAGCGGATCAAACGATGATCACCTCATGTTCAACGACCTGGAACTCGGCTTTCCCAAGGCTGACGACGCGAGGGATGACATTATCAGCAACGCCCAGGTCCATCAAGACGATGTGATCTTCCACGTGGTTGATGATGCCATCGAGCAGCGCGATCAGTTCGGCGTGCTGCTTCGGTGTGAGGCGGCACTGAAAAACGGAAAGCTGAACCCATTCGCCGTAACCTTTCATCAGTTTGAAGATGCGGCGCCAGCGTGCGGGCTCCCCGATGTCGTAAGCGACGATGTAGAGTCGTTCGTTCATGACGGGTCAGTCTGATCAAGTCAGGTTAACGGGGGGTGAAGTTCGGGTAGACATCGAGTTCCCCGAGCAGATGACGGGCAAGCAGGCGAGCCTGGAGTTCGAAGAGTCGGCGATAGCTGAGCCGGTAGCCGAACTCCGGGTGTGTGACCTCCTGGCTCATCCGGCGCTCGAAGGTAGCGATGAAGCGCTTGCGCCCGTCCGGGGTCAGGTTGACGCTGCCGGCCGCGGAGACGAAGTCGGTCGGGCGGACTTCGCCGTTGTTGATCGCCTGGAGCACGCTGGAGTCGGCGATCAGGGGGCGGAAGGGTTCCATCAGGTCCAGGGCGAGCGCGGGGCGGCCATAGCGCGGCTGGTGGTAGAACCCGAGATAGGGGTCGAAGCCGACCGCGGAGAGGGTGACGAGCCAGATCCGTACCATTAGCGTGTAGGCGAACGACAGCATCGCATTCACCGGGTCGGTGGGCGGGCGGCGGTTGCGCGTGGTGAAGTCGAAGGCAAAGTTGTCTTCGGGGCCGCTGGGTTTGATGAGCTTGCCGAAGTTGCCGAAATAACGGGCGGCGGCGCTACCCTCGGCGCCGAGCATGGTTTCCAGGTCCGGCACCTTGAGCACCCGGCGGGAGTCGCCGCTCATGGCTTCGAGCAAGTCGGCGGGAGCCGCATCGCCGGCTTTCCAATTGCGTCGCATCAGGGTGCGGCAGTTGCGGACTTTGGCTTCGATCAAACCCTTGGTGAGACGCAGACAGAAGGCCGGGTCGTCCGCTGCGCGGAACTGCGCGCGCCGCAGCTCGATGTTTTTGTGTCCGGTGCCGACGGTATGGCCGTTGAACCACCCGCCATAGCTATGCCAACTGACCGGGATGCCGCGGGCCATGAGCTCCATCAGAGCCGGGCTGGTGACATAGACGTTGCCGAACAGGACCAGTTGCGAGGTGTCGATGAGTCGCGCGGTTTGGGTCTTCACGTCGTCGATGAAGATCTCCAGACACTCGCCAGCCTTGGCGACTTTTGCATGAAACGCCTGGACATAGACCGGCATTGCGCTTTCCTGTCCAACCGCGAGCGGGCGCGGGGCGATGTCGGCGCCGCGGAAGAAGCTGATCTCATCCGGCAGGCAGATACCCACGAGCGAGCAGCGCGGGCACTTGGGGCTGTCTTCCAGGGGGGCGGGGATGCGCCCGCCGGCCGCGACGAAGCGCAGACCGTCGATGGTGGTGCGCGTGAGGCGGCGCAACTCCTCGGTGAACTCGACGTGCACCCGCTCGCGGCTGCCGGCAAAGTAGAGCACCCCGGCGTCGCACTGGTATCCGTGTTCGGCCAGGATCATGCCCTGGACGCAGAGTTGCACCCGCTCCGGGTCATAGGCGCCATGCGGCACATGGGGGCGCTTGCCGCGCTTGTAGTCGACCGGGGTGACGGTGAGCCCCTCGCCTTCGATGAGATCCAGCCGGGCGATCAGTCCGAGCCGGTTCGACGACAGGGTGATCGATCGGGCGTGGATCTTTTCCATGACGGCGCCTTCGTCTTCCGCCGCCTTGATCTTGGCTTGGTCAGCGGCGGCCGGCAGCTTGCCGCCGGGTTTGTCCACCCGGCGGTGGACATGCCGCCCGTCGATGGTGTCGCTGGAGTCTTCCCACTCACCTTGCACCCATTCGAGATAGGCTAAACGGGGGCAATAGCAATACTCGTTGAGCATGCGCGCCGGCAGCAGCGGCACGTCGCGGATCAACTCCGGGAAGGGGAGTTCCAGATCGAGCTGTTCGGGGTGTTCGGCGATGGCCATGGTGGACTCCTTGTGGCACGTTCACTGGTTTGAACGTGATGCTTGCTATACGCGCACTCGCATGAAAAACGTATCAGGTTGATGAAGCACGGGTCGGTCAAGTTTGCGTCCGCCGGACGGGCTGGCCGTGCGGCAGGATACGGAGGCGGCACTGAATGGCCTGCCAGGTCGGAAGTGGTGCGCGTCGCGCTTGCCGAGTCCCTGTTGCGGCAGCAGCCTGAGCGCCTGATGAAGGAAAGGGCCGCGGCGGCGCGTGCCGAGGTGCGGCAACTCAATGTGGCGTTTCTCCCGACGGAGAACGGTGCGCTCGACGCCGTTGCGGCGCGTCGTGCGGGCAAAGCATCACGCGAGCAGTGGTGGGTCTGATGCCCGGCGGCGAGGTCCGGCTGGCCGATCCCGATTAGAACCGCGGCTGGAAAACGGTGTTGGATGTCGGGTGGCGTCGCCCAGGGTGCCGCCGGACCCGCGGGCGTCCTGCCCGCGGGTGTCGGCAATGCACAGCACAACCGACTGGAAAACCGGGTCGGGACCTGTGTGTGCCGGCGCTGTCCTTTGCTGATCGACATGTGTCATCGCCAGGAGGGTTCCTACGGATGCGTAACCTTTTCAATCATTGAAACAAGGCGATGGACTGCATCACGGTACGCGAAACGCGCCGCGTGCCGGATTAAGTATGGAAGCCCCTGGCGGCGGCAAGTGAGATGTCCGGCACAGTTTGGGGCATTGAGGCCGGGGGCGTGATCATCGTCCCGGCCAGCGCCTCATCTGCCGGCGTTCAAGGCTTCAGGCTTGGCGCTTGCCTGCGTCCCGGTTGTTTCGCACCGGACCGGCGTAAACAAACCTAAACCGAAGTGACAGGCAAATCCCAGGGCCAACGGGCCTGACACGGGTCGTGGGAACACTAACCGCAGCAGGTGTCCGTGCCGATCGGGTTGCTCTAAGCCGCGCTTGCTCCGGAAGCGATGGAAGTCGAGGGCGCGCGGTTGACGAGCCGGGAGCGGCTCGATGTGACTGGGTTCCGGAAGCCCTCGCAGACGACATTCACGCGCGATCTGATCGGGAACTTCAAGGCCCTTCTTGCGATGCCAGGGATGCAGGTAAGGCGTCACGGACTCCCAGTGGAGCGAGTCGCGTAGCAATAGCGAATGGGCCGCGAAATCCTCCGGCTTGCCGACTCCTTCCAGCAAGACGCGCCATTCCGCGCCATCACGCGAATAGAGCAACGCCAGGTCGGCGATGGCGGCTTGGGTTCGAGCGTCGAGGCCATCGGGCGCATGGATCAGCAAGTGATCGATGTGGCCCCCCGCATTTTCTTCCGGCAAGAAGAAGGCGTGCCCGTGTCGATTATTCGCGGGGAGATCATGTCCGGACAGGCTGTTCGGGATTGCGGTTCCGAATAGCCGCTTGGCCCGGCCCATCAGCGCGATGCGCAGCAACTCTCCCACCCGAACGGCATCGGTGATACGGGGTAACGGTTTGGCGTAAAGCGCAAAACGCGCGGTGGTGACGAACGCGGCCTGACAGTGATGCTTGGAAGGTGGCGATTTGGCGGCCGTGAACCGCAGGGCATCCTTGAGACGGAGGTAATAGATCTGACGCGCCGCCGGGGGGGCACTCCAGCCGACGGCTTGGAGGTCTCCGGTGTCCAGCGAAATGGCGTCAAGCCAATCCTCCGGGAGGGTCGCCAGGATCTCGGTGGGGACCTTGGCTTTCTCAGGATTCGGGAGGGTTTTCTTGTTAAGAGTGATCGCCTCCGCCCGTTTCAGATGCATGTCGGCCTTGGCACGCGCGAGCGCAGCCTCGACCTGGCTGGCACGAATCGCCGCATAGCGCTCGGGCGGTTGCGGAATCCAGAGTGGGATCAGATCACCGCGGACCTCGCCGGTCTCTTGGTCGATCGCGTCTTCGGATGGATAACAGTCGCAGTGCCCGGACCAGTCGTCCATTCGCGCGCCGACGACCCAGGATTCGGCGCGTCCCAGGTAGCCAATGGCCGTCAGCAGGGCGTCCAGCACTTGTGTTTGGGGCGGTGTCAGGTCCAAGCCCGACCAGTGTACGATCAAGTGCGCGTCACGACCGACTTGCGCGAAAGCGTCGAAGATAAGACTCGATTTGTCCCGTACCGGCATGTAGTGGCGGGTATGGAAATGGATCGCTTCCGGCAGGGCGTAGCTCGGCGGCACTGCTGACAGTGCAGTCAGCAGGTCCACCAACCGTTCGCGCGGAAACTGGTTCGGGTCCAATTTGCGGTGCCAGGTCGCGACGAAAGCGCGCGTCAGTCGCCAGAGGTCCGGCGGCCATCCGACATCCGCCTCGTTGACGTGCCGGCCCCAGGGCGTGCCGTGATAGCGTCCGGCGGGGAAGGTGAAGGCGAGGGTGAGCATGTCATCTCCCGAGTTTCGAATCCAGTCTAGCCGGGGTAGCGGACCGTAGTCACGCCTGCGAAATTGCTAGCCGCAGCCTGGATGAGGCGTGGCATCGTATCCTCCAGTGCCGTCAGGTCGGGAACTGCCCAGGCTTCCGGGCGGGTAACCGTGATCTTCGTCGCCTCCAGGTCGCAGGCGGTGCGCAGGCGCAATCCTGTCTGTAGAAACCGACGGATCTTGAAGAGCGCCAGAGCAATCAAGAGATCGGTTATGCTGTCCGGAAGGCCAAAACCACGGAGTTGAGCGAGATCAAGGTTGAAGAAAGCGGTGATCCTTGGAGCGGTGTATTCAGTCCGCGCGAATGGCACGTTACCAAACCCCTTCGCCGTGTCGCCTGAAGGATTGACGCTATCGTTCTTGACTCCGCCGCTTTGCGCGATGCGAATGTCCTCGGCCTCAATAAAACCGGAAAGCGCGCGTGGCAGGCGCAGGCGGCCGCCAGCCAGCTCCTTTTTCGCGAGAAAGAGTCCGTGCAATAGGGCGTTGATATCGATGCGCCCGACCACCGCGGCCAAGCGCCGGATATTTACCATTCCCTGTTCCATATCGGCAAGTTCGGCTTTGAGCAGATCGAACACTGTTCTGTCCTTGCCCTCCAAAATGTAGGGCGAGTTTAGACGGTGGGCCTCAAGTACCGAATTGGTTAATGGTTGACCGCTCTTGTCGAGCACTCTGACATACGGCAGACCGCGTAGAGGTGCAACCCAGTCGTCCGCGACTTTGTCCCAACAGACTTCTTCAAGGCGGTTAGCGACGCTTTGGGCGGATTCGACCAGCAACATCCGCTTTCCGTCGGGTCCATCGAATTCGGCGGCCCCCAGATCGGGAAAGCCGGTTGCTTGAAAGCGTGACCCTTGAATTGGTCGCAGGTTGGCTTCGATCAGCAAGCGAGGATGGATCTTGAGTGTGTCGAAGTTCATGGTGGTATCCTTGAGATCAGGCGGTTGTGGGTGCTTGGTCCTGCACGCGGGGTAGTAGTGACGCTAAGTCCGCTGCTTGAATCGGAATTGACAAGGCGGCGAGCAGGCGGGGACCATCGGTATAGGGGGTCTTCGGACAGTCGCCGACCGGCCAGCCAAGGCCAGCGATACGGGACCGGCGCCAGGCGGTCTCCAGGGCCTTCGGGATCTGGCTGGAAACAAGCAGGCGCGGGATCTCTTGGGGCAGGAACCAGCGCGCGTCGGGTGGTAGCCGATTGAGGTACCGCAGCAGCGATGCAGATCCAAAGAAGGGTTTGAGGACGCTGTAGGCGATAGGTAGCGGTGCCGGGAGCCTTATGGTTTCGGCTCTCCTTTCAAGTGGCGCTTGCGGCACCGCGTCGGGCAGGTCCACCCAGATCATCGATTGAAGGAGGCCGGCGATCTTGGTGTCGTCTGTTCGTTCGGCCAGGAACTGATGGACATCGGTGCGTCTGGCACCAAGCGCAGCGTGACTTGCGAAGGGTTCGGCTGTCCCGCCCCGGCGTTGCGCTTCGACCATGCGGCGCTCGACAATGCCTACCAGGTTGCGGGTCAGGCTTCCCTTACCCCAGATGTGGAGTCGGCTCTGCGGTTGCCATTGCCAGCGGTGATTCGCGTTGCTCCATAGGACAGGCGCAACATGGGCGGCCATGTGAGGCAGGCTCGCGAGCGCGAGCGCAATCCGAAATTCCGCTGAGTCATCGTTGCCGTCGAGTATCCAAGCCGTGGATAGCTTGGGCAATACAGAGACTGCCTCTTGACCGTTACGGCTGACGGCAAGGCACTGCATGACCGCGCCGAGCAAAATCAGCGTGCGTTGAATGGCCGGCCGCCCTGTCCCTGGTCTGGTCAGCATAAACATAGCGTTTTCGAGTTGGGCTACGGTGCGTTTAAGACTGGCTGGTGCCTCTTTGCCGCGGGCCTCGCGCCGCAGCAGGTCGAGGAAGTGGCCGCGCTCAAGGTCGTTGATCAGGTCTGCGCTAGGGGCACGGCTCGATTCCATTCGTGCAAGCGGTGTCGCCAGGTAGGCCAATCCATTGCGAACCATAAAACCGTAACGTTGGAAGGCGCTGACCCCGCGGTCAGTGCCCAGGCGGCTCACAGCGCGTGCGAAATCGAGCCCGTCGCGCGCCGCCCGACGGCCTACTGTGGCGCGACCCTCTGCCATGAGAGCACGAATCTCATCTAAGTGCGCAGGATTCGCCCAGAGCGGCATCCAGATCTCGCCGCGCGAGCTACCGGCATCGGGCTGAGCCATGCTGCCGCTGCCACTGCTGTTGGCGTGTACCGTGAATGGGTACGCGAGCCGGGCCTGTTGATCCGACTCCAGCCGGCGACCGGTGGCCGTGACGAACAACAGCGCCCCCTCCAGCATGAGAACGAAGTCCCACGCATTAATCCGGGAGTCGATCGAAAAGCCGGACGTCGCGTTTGCCCCGCCGACTTGGCCGGGAGCGAACTGGCCTATCGCTTTTTGGGTGAGTCTTGGGGTGTTGTGGGCGAAAAGAGCGTTCCCCAGCCATCCCGACGAAAAGCCAATGGCAGCGCCCGTCGTTGGGTCGAATAATTCCACAAGGCGCTGCAAGAAATTGTTGGTGAAGTCCAAGCGGCCATCGTTGCCTCCGGTTCCGAGCAATGGTGGATAAGCTGGCTCTCCCCCCGAAAGCACTACTGCGGCATCGAGCCAGCTGAGAGCGGCTTCGCTGACCATAGCGCGCAATGCCATGAGCAGGCGCGGCTTGGTGTCAAGGTCCGGTTTCTCATTCAGGCGCAAGTCTGCGAGTGCCTGAGTCGCTATTCCAATTGCCTCAGCAATCGGTTGAAAGCGCGCGGCTGTTGATTTTGACAAGGGGTCGAAGCCATCCTTGTTGTCGTTCGGGAAGAAGCCGCTGCCGCCGTTCCACGGGGCCAAGACCGGCGTTGGTCGATACTCATCGAGAAAAAACTGTGTCAACTCATCGCGGGAAAAGGGCGTAACGAGTGCAAACTGCTCCCCTCGCCAACATGCCTTGACCGCGGAGTCCTTCTGCTCCGCCACCAGGCGAAAAATCCCCAGAGCCTTTAGATAGTTGGCTAAAGGAGTCGGGGTGCAGCCGGCGAGGATGATTTCGCTCATGACAGGCTCCGATCCGGGAAGAAGATGGGCGCGGCTGCCTCCAGCCGGTGGCGCCAGCAGTCCATGAGCGGTTTCCAATTCATGGCATCCGCGGCACGCAGGGCGGTGAGGTAAGCATCGAGCTCAGCCTGATCGGGCACCAGATCAATCGCCGGCAGGTCCAGTCGACGCAGGAGGATACGCAGAACCAGGCGGGTGACGCGACCGTTGAAGTCCGGGAAAGGGTGTATGGAAAGCAGTCGGCCCTCGGCGAACGCCAGGTTTTCCAATAGTATGTCGTCGATGAAGGGAAACTGGCTCAGGCGGGCTTCCAGATCCTGACCATAGTCCCGCATGAGCGCAGGTACCCGATAGAATGCCGGCGGGCTATGGGTGCCGACTTTGACATCGTGTCGCCGCCATCCGGCAAGGGCGGGCACCAGGTCATCGCATAAGGAGTGGTGCAAGGCGAGGATTAAGAGATCATCGAGTCGGCGGGTATCGAATTCACCCCGTTCGATCTGACCTTCAACGCGGGTTACATGGACGGCGAGGTGGGGTGCGAGTTCGGCATAGCTCAGGATGCCGAGTCTGGTTTCGAGGTGGCGCGTGGCATGGTCAGGCGCGCGTGTTCCGCCTCCAGTGCCTCCAGGCTCACCGGTTCGCCCTCGAAGGCCATGCTCTGGGCGACGTTGCGCGGGATGCGTCGCCAACGGATGCGGTGCTTCTCCGCTTCCGGCAGGTTGCGCCAACGTTGGATTGCTTCTTGCCAGGTCATGGGGTTGACTCGCTGAGGTGATCGAAGAAAGGACCGGGTGGTCGGTGATGCCTTGCTGTTCCTCGCTGGTAGCGCGCCAGTCGGCGATACGCACCAGGGCTTCCAGCCAGGCGAGGCGGAAGGGACCGTGCTCGGTCAGTAACGCTTGGGTACGGGCGGTCCAGCTCGGACCTTGGTCGCCATCGCCGAGTTCCATGAGTGCGAGTCGCAGGGTGGTTTCCGGGGCTTGCTCGCCGTCGAATGCGAGGGCCGGAAGTCGGTCTCCTTCCCAGATACCGCGGGCGTAGCGCCGGCCCTCCGGGGCTTCGGGTTCGTCCGGCATGGCACGCAGGCTCAGACGGACCTTGCCATGGTGAGCCGCGATCAGATAGGCGGTGAGGTTGGCGTCGGTCTCGCCGTCATGGGCCGCCAGCCACGCGAGGGCGGAGGCGAGTTCGTGTCGGAAGTAGGCCCGCTGGTGTCGAACGCCCTTACAACACGACTTGGCCCAGACGCGGCCGTCATCTTTCGGCATCTCGGGGCAGGCGGTCATGGTGGTCTGAAAGACCGCGTGTGCCTTGCCCAGGTCATGCCAGCGGGCGGCGCGCGCAACCGCGGAATTCGATTCTGCCAGTCGTTCGCAGAGGGTTCGGGCGGCGCGGGCGGCGTTGGCAAGATGGTCGGACAGTGCGACCGGCTTGGTCTGCGCCGAGCGCCAGTCGTCCGTGTAGGAAGCGTCGAGTCCGGCGTCCGCGGGCGGCAGGGCGGTCACGCGTTTGTTGCGGCTGTCCACGACGAAACCCAGGCGAGGGTCGTATCCGCCGTCTTTGGCACGGAGCAGGAGGGTCATGCCGGGTCGGGGACGACCGTCGAGCTTGATCCAGGTGCGGGCGAGACTGTCCCAGCGCCACCGGTCCTGCTTTTTGAGTTTGTCGATTTGGCCGATGGAGACCGGGCACAACTCGTCCCGCCTGGGCGATGGCTGGTCATCGGGTTGGTCATCGAAGTCACGCCAGAAGACCGCCAGGGGTGGTGGCCGGTCAGTGTCGCGGATGTACTCCGAGACATCGACATCGAAGCCGGAGAGGTCCGGGTCGGTGTTGAATAACTCCAGGAAATCACGTCGCCGCAAGACAGGCCATAGGGGTGCCGCCTCGTCGGTTTTGGGCAAATCGGCGGGTGCGGCGCTGGCAAGGCCGGCCAGCTTGTCGCGGCTAGAGGTGAGGTCTTCCGGTGCGTAGGGGGGAGCGGCCTTGTCGTCGGTGATGTCGATCCAGCGGATGACGGCACCGCCGCAGGCGTTGGACTCTCCGTAACGGTTGCAGCGGCCGAAACGCTGGACCATGGATGACCAGGGAGCGAGTTCAGTGAAGAGAGTGCGGCTGGTCATGTCGACCCCGGCCTCAATGGCCTGGGTCGCAATGACGATACGGCCCTGGCTGGTTGGTTCTTGCCTGATGTGGGTCTCGATTTCGCGGCGTTCGGCCGGACGGAATCGGGCATGGAGCAGGAGCAAGGGAGGCGCTTGGGGGGCTTTTTCCAGTTCACGATAAAGCATCTGGGCGCGCTCGACCTGATTGACGATGACCAGCGTGGTGGTATTGGGCCGGTGGGCCGTCAGAATCTCTTGAGCAAGCGTGGACGCGTACTCTTTGCCATTCTGCGGGTTCAGGGAAGTGTCGGCGGTCGCTAGCGCTTTGGCTGCTTCAATCCGCTGGGTCACCGCCGGCAAGGTGCGTTCTGCGTCGTCCAGGGTCGCGTGGTGGAGTCCGTCCAGGTGCGTGCGGAAGTCCACGGTCGCGAGCCAATGGCGGTTGAGGGTGGCCGAGACCCACAGGGTGCGGCTGCGGCGGGCGAGGGGAAATGCGGCCTGGCGGCGGAAAGCGTCGATCTGAGTGCTGGTCGGCAGGCCGGCACCCATGAGTTGCACCTCATCCAGCACCCAGAGTGCGTCGTTGTGCAAGAAGGCGAAATGGACCGGCCACTGGTAGCGGCTCATGCCGTAACCGCGCATCAGGGCGCGGGAAAGGAGCATGTCCTGCGTGCCGATGAGGATCATGTCCTCTTCCGGATGCTCGGCCCAGGTCTTGAGGTCATCCGATCCGCCCATCAGCAAGTGCACGGAAACCTTGCCGTCGCCGACCTCTCCAGCCAAGTCGAGCCGATGCAACCAGTCGCAGACTTCCCGGTGGGTCTGTTCGACCAACACCCGCATCGGCAGACACCAGATCAAGCGGCGAGGCGTGTTCGGGTCACCGAGGATACGGCGCTTGTAAAGCCAGGCGAGGGTGACGCCGGCGGTCTTGCCCATGCCGGTAGGTATGTCAAGGAGGTCGGGCCAGGGTTCGTCAGCAAGCCGGATCTGGTAGGGGAAGGGGCCAGCTTGTTCGGGCAGTTGGGTTGCTTGCTTGAAGAAGGCGTCATATGTCATTCCTGGCCCCTTGACGAATGTGATCCAGTAGCGTGTATTGGCGCTATATTAGCCGAGTGTTGTTTCGCCAGCTTCCGATATTGCTTGAGATTTGCGCGGGCAGTGTTGAGCAAGCGTTTGTAGTCTGTTGATCGGCTCGCCTAAGGCGCCGCTCAGGTATAAAAATAGCGAACCACATGGAAGAACACCGGAGCGGCGAAGCACAGTGAGTCGATGCGGTCCAGGATCCCGCCGTGTCCTTCGATGAGTGTGCCGAAGTCTTTCACGCCGCGGTCGCGTTTGATCGCCGACATCACGAGCCCGCCGGCGAAACCCGTCATGCAGATCAACAACGCGATGACCGCCGCGGCCCAGGGGGTGAAGGGGGTCACCCACCACAGCAGGGTGCCCACCAGGGTGGCGGCGACGATGCCGCCGACAGTGTCTTCCCAGGTCTTGTTGGGGCTCAAGCGGGGTACGATCGGGCGCTTGCCCAGGGTCTTGCCGAAGACGTATTGGAAGCAGCGGCACCGGCAGCACCTCGCCCTTGGGCAGGATGCGGCTGAGATCCTGGAGATAGACCGGACTTGGCAGGCCAGCCAGCGGCGCAGCCCCGGCCGGTCCCAGTAGTCCGCCGCGGCCACCGGGCGGGTGCGGGCGCGCAGGGGGGCGGGCAGGGAGGCCCAGATCACCAGGGTGTCCAGATGGCTGCTGTGATTGGCGTGATAGACGCGCTGGGCGGTGGTCGGCGCGGCGCCCGCCCACTGGGCGCGCACGCCGGTGATCAGTCGGGTGAGCCAGGCGAGCAGTCGGGCGGCGATAGGCGCCGTGTTCATCGCGCGTCCAGCGCGTGGAGGATGGTCTGGGTGCGACGCACGGCGGTGAGTCCGGTGCCGAGCAGGATCAGGATCAACACCAGCAGCAGCACCAGGCCGTCCAGCCCCCAGGGGCTCACCAGCGCGGCGCCGAGGAGGCCGGTGGTCAGCGCCGCCATCCGGTGGGGTTTGGCCATGGGTCCCTGGAAGTTCTGGGGCAAACCCAGGGTGCCGCCCAGGGCACGGATATAGGCGGTGAGCAAGGCCAGGAGTCCCGCCGTCCAGGCCAGTTCAGGCCCCCAGGCGAGTCCGCAGATTGCACAGCAGCCGCAACTGGATACAGGCGGCCGCGGCCAGATAGAGCCCGGCGCGCACCCCTGGGGGCATGGTTAGGGACAGGAGCATGGCGATGGCCCCCAATGCGGCGAACACCAGGCTCAGCAGCGAAATATGATTGGGCGCGACCCGCCGGGTCACCAGCCACCGGGCCAGGCCGCGCGCCCAGGCGGTGTCGCGGGTCTTGAGAGGGCGGCGGGCAGGTGGAGTTGACGGCATCGGGCGGGATCTCGGTGGTCGTCGCGGTGTCAGCCAAGCATAGGCACCTGAGACCCGGCAGACAACACCCGAATGCCACGAAGCGTGCACTCTCTTCTCGCTTCTCGTCTTCTCGTGACATCGCTCCGCGGTGTCACGTGTGCCCCGGCGCTCTGCGCCCCGGTCTGCCGAGAAGTCGCGAAACACCTCAACCAACCCCTTCCGCCCCGCATAAGAGGTCGGGGCGCGGAGCGCCAGGGGAGCGTGACACCGCGGAGCGGTGTCACGAGTTCTCCCTTTCCCCCTTGTCACGCGATCCCCCGCGGAGAGGTGTTCTTGTGACACCGCTCCGCGGTGTCACGCGTGTCTTGGCGCTCTGCGCCCCGGTCTGCCGACCAGTCGCGAAACACCTCAGCCAAGCCCTCCCGCCCGGCAGAATTGCGCACACTCGACCTCCTGACGGGTGAAGACCGGCAGCGATTTGTCTGCGTTGGGCGTCTCGGTACCAGGGGTCGGGGCGCGGAGCGCCAGGAGAGCGTGACACCGCGGAGCGGTGTCACGAGTTCTCCCTTGTCACGAGCTCCCCCTTTCTCGTGACACCGCTCCCGCGGTGTCATGCGTGCCCTGGCGCTCTGCGCCCCCGCCTACCAGTCGCGAAACACCTCAACCAGCCCCTCCCGCCCGGCATAATTGCGTGCACTCGACCACCGCCAGTGCTCAGGTTCGTCTACAAAACCGCGCTTCACCGGGTTCAAATGGATGTAGTCCAGCTTCTGCCGCAGCATCTCCTCGCCCTCGATTCCTTGCGGGTGTGACCCCTCCTGCCAGAACTGATGTTCTCGGTCATCACGTCCGGCCTTGAAGGTAAAGCGCATCCGCTTGAGTAAGGGCTCGGCGCCCTTGGCTTCCAGCAGATCAAGAATGCGGCGGGCGGTGAAAGACTTGAAGCGTGCCCAACAGGCGGGCAGTTGGGGTGCTTGGGCCACGGCATGCAGGTGGTTCTCCAGCACCACGAAGCCATAGAGCCTCAGGTTCTCGTGGGTCTGCTGGTAGGTCCAGGTATCGAACAGGATTTGCACCGCCTCCTGACGGGTGAAGACCGGCAGCCATTCCACGACGGTACAGGTGAGGAAATGCGGGCGGTCCGGTTCTGCGAAGCGGTAACGCGAGCGGCCCATGGTGAGGCTTCCGGAGTTGGTTTGGGGTGCCTGCCATTTTGTATGCGTTGGGCGTCTCAGTACCAGGGGTCGGGGCGCGGAGCGCCAGGGGAGCGTGACACCGCGGGAGCGGTGTCACAAGTTAGTCTCAGTACCAGGGGTCGGGGCGCGGAGCGCCGGGGGAGCGTGACACCGCGGGAGCGGTGTCACGAGTTATCGCTTGAGGGGTCGGGGCGCGGAGCGCCGGGGGAGCGTGACACCGCGGGAGCGGTGTCACGAGTTATCGCTTGAGGGGTCGGGGGCGCGGAGCGCCGGGGGAGCGTGACACCGTGGGAGCGGTGTCACGAGTTATCGCTTGAGGGGTCGGGGCGCGGAGCGCCGGGGGAGCGTGACACCGCGGGAGCGGTGTCACGAGTTCCACTGCTCCCGCAGAGTCTTCTCGTGACACCGCTCCGGCGGTGTCACGCACGTCTTGGCGCTCTGCGCCACGGCCTGGCTACAGCGCGGCGATCCGCTCCCGCTGGGTCTGGAGGTTGCCGATCGCGGTGGCGTGTTCGGCGAGTTTGTCGCGCTCTTTTTGCACCACCGCGGCCGGGGCCTTGTCGACGAAGGCGGGGTTGGTGAGTTTGGTTTGGGTGCGCGACACGTCGTCGCTCAGGCGCGCGATTTCCTTGTCCAGCCGTTTCAGTTCGGCGTCCTTGTCGATCAGCCCGGCCATGGGGATCAGGACTTTCATTTCGCCGACCAGCGCCATGGCGGACTCGGGCGCCTGGGATGGGTCGTCGAGCACGGTGATGGACTGGGTGCGGGCCAGGAAGTCGAGGTAGGGGCGAGCGGCCGTGATCCAGCGGCGGTCCTGCTCCGAGGCGTTGGCGATCAGCACCGGCAGGGGCTTGCCCGGCGGGATGTTCATCTCGCCCTTGATGCGCCGCATGCCGAGGATGAACTGGCGGACCCAGTCGATCTCGGCCGTGATCTCCCGATCGGCGGCGGCATCGCCGGCGGCGGCCGTGGGGTAGGGGGCAAGCATGATGGTCTCGCCCTGGACTCCGGCGAGCGGCGCGGCCTGTTGCCAGATCTCCTCGGTGATGAAGGGCATGATCGGGTGGGCCAACCGCAGCAGGGTCTCCAGGGTGGTGATCAGGGTGCGGCGGGTGCCGCGGCGGGCGGCGTCGCTGGCGTCGGTGCCGGTCAGGACCGGTTTGCAGAGTTCCAGGTACCAGTCGCAGAACTCGTTCCAGGTGAACTCATAGATGGCCTGGGCGGCGAGGTCGAAGCGGTAGTTGTCCAGGGACTCGCAAACGGTGCTGGTGGTCGCCTGGAGACGGGCGCTGATCCAGCGGTCGGCGGCGCTGAACTCCAGGTCCGCGGGGGCGGCCCCCAGGCCGCAGTCCTGGTCCTGCGTGTTCATCAGGACATAGCGCGACGCATTCCATAACTTGTTGCAGAAGTTGCGGTAGCCCTCGATCCTTCCGAGATCGAATTTCACGTCGCGACCGGTGGTGGCCAGCGCGGCGAAGGTGAAGCGCAGGGCGTCGGTACCGAAGCCGGGGATGCCGCCGGGGAAGTCGGCACGGGTCTGTTTGGCGATCTTCTCGGCCAGGTGCGGCTGCATCATGCCCTTGGTGCGCTTGTCGACCAGTGTCTCCAGGTCGATGCCGTCGATCAGATCGATGGGGTCGAGGACATTGCCCTTGGACTTGGACATCTTGTCGCCGTGGGCGTCGCGCACCAGGCCGTGGATATAGACATCCCGGAAGGGGACCTCGCCCATGAATTTGAGGCCCATCATGATCATCCGGGCGACCCAGAAGAAGATGATGTCGAAGCCGGTGATCAGCACCGAGGTCGGATAGAAGTCGCGTAGCCGCTCGGTCTCGTCCGGCCAGCCCAGGGTACTGAAGGGCCAGAGTGCGGAACTGAACCAGGTGTCCAGCACGTCCGGGTCCTGTTCCAGCGGAAGGTCGGGTGCCAGACCGTGGGTTGCCCGCACCTCCTGCTCGTCGCGGCCGACGTAGACATTGCCCTGCGTGTCATACCAGGCGGGGATGCGGTGCCCCCACCAGATCTGGCGGCTGATGCACCAGTCCTGAATGTTGCGCATCCAATCGAAATAGGTGTTCTTCCAATTGTCGGGGACGAAGCGGATGCGGTCATCCTCCACCGCGGCGATGGCGGGTGCGGCCAGCGGCGCGATGCGCACATACCACTGATCCGTGAGATAGGGCTCGATCAGGGCGCCGGAGCGGTCGCCGCGGGGTTGCTGCAGGCGATGGTCCTTGACCAGGGCCAGCAGCCCCAGCGCCTCGAGATCGGCCACCACCAGCTTGCGCGCGGCGAAGCGATCCAGACCGATATAGGGGGCGGGAATCAGGCTGCCTTCCTCGGGCAGGTTGGAGCGCACCGCGGCGTCCGGGGTGAAGATGTTGATCAGGCCGCCGTGCGGCTGATCGGCAATGGCCGTTTCATCGCGGTGACGCAGCCAAACCTCATAGTCGTTGAAATCGTGGGCCGGGGTGATCTTGACACAGCCGGTGCCGAACGCGGGGTCGGCGTAGTCGTCGGCGATGATGGGGATACGCCGACCGGTCAGCGGCAATTCCACGAACTCGCCGATCAGGTGCTGGTAGCGCGCGTCGTTGGGGTTCACCGCCACCGCGCAGTCGCCCAGCAGGGTCTCCGGACGGGTGGTGGAGACCACCAGGTGTCCAGTCCCATTGACCAGCGGATAGCGCATGTCCCACATGAACCCGGATTCTTCCTCCGAGAGCACCTCAAGATCCGACACCGCGGTGTGCAGCACCGGGTCCCAGTTGACCAGACGCTTGCGGCGGTAGATCAGACCTTCCTGGTGCAGGCGCACGAAGACCTCGCGCACCGCGGTGGACAGACCCTCGTCCATGGTAAAACGTTCGTTGGCCCAGTCCAACGAGGATCCCAGCCGACGCAATTGGCCGGTGATGGTGCCGCCGGATTCCCCCTTCCACTCCCAGACCCGGTCGATGAAGGCGGCGCGGCCCAGATCGTGGCGGGTCGTGCCCTTTGCCGCCAGTTGGCGTTCGACCACCATCTGGGTGGCGATGCCCGCGTGATCCGTGCCCGGCTGCCACAGGGTGCGCTCGCCTTTCATCCGGTGGTAGCGGATCAGCGCGTCCATCACCGTGTTGTTGAACCCATGGCCCATGTGCAGGCTGCCCGTCACGTTGGGCGGGGGGATCATGATGCAATAGGTGTCGACGGCGCCGGTCGGGGCGGGCGCGGCGTCCGGCGCGAACCAGCCGCGCTCCTCCCAGCGTTGATACCAGGCTCTTTCCAGGGTCTTGGGGTCGTAATTCTTGTCCAGCATGGCGCTTGCGTCTGTCCGCGAGGTGATTCGAGCAATAAGCGCGAGTATACCCGGCGGAATGGGTCAGACGGCAGGCGGACCCCGTCGAGAAGGGTGCGAAGCGCCAGGATGCAGCGAATGCGCGCCGCTGGGGCGCATCGGGTCAGACTCTCAGGTCTTGAAACAGCCCGATCTCGACCAGCTTGGGCAAGAGCACCTTTTCTTCGTGATCAATGCGTTGCGTGACCAGGTCGAAGACCTCGTGGGTCTCGGCCAGGAACTGATCACAGAAGTTGTAATCGCAGTTCTTGAGCCAGTTCGTGTAATGGTCGTCGAAGGTTGCACGCAGCGGCTTCTCGCTGCTGATGCATCCCCAGGCGAGTGAGTTGACCTTGGGGTCCTCGTGAACCAGCAGGCGCGGGTACACGCCATGATCGGCCGCCGCGAGATGCCGCCGCATCGTCTCACCCAGGTCACACAAGAGTTCAAATGCGGCCTTGGCGTTTGGACGACAGCGCAGTTGCGCCTTGGTCAGGATCGGGCGGAGGTCGTCCATCAGTTGACGCAGCTCCGAGTGGGTACTGCGGAAACGGTCGAGAGTATGCACAGATTGTCCTCTTCTTTATTGATTTGCGGGCGCTGCCGTAAGGATGAATCCTTCGATAACACTCCGTCGCCGATACATCGGCGGCACCTTGCTTGCCGGCCCTCACGCGAGCCGGCATGTCCATGACATTTGTCTATTGTTTAGCCTAAAAATGGGATCAAGTCAAAGCCCCTTTATCAATAAAAGATAAAGGGGGCCGGATGGCCGGCGTTCGCGCACTCGGGAAACCGGTGGACCTTGCGGTGAAGTCAACTGAAATTCAAAGCGTCTTTGCGCCGCGACGTGCGCGGCGCTGCCCACCGCACCGCGTTCAGCCGTTGACCCACAGATGTACCCCGATGCTCGCGAAGTACCCCAGCGCGATTGCCGGCGTCCACTTCAGATGCCCGAAGAAGGTATAGGCGCCGCGCGCCTGACCCATGAGCCCAACGCCGGCCGCGGAGCCGATCGACAGCAGCGAGCCGCCGACCCCCGCGGTCAGGGTCACCAGCAGCCACTGCGTCTGATCCATGGCCGGATTCATGGACAACACCGCGAACATCACCGGGATGTTGTCCACGACCGCCGAGATCAGGCCGACGCCGATGTTTGCTGCGGTCGGCCCCCACTGCAGATACATCACCTCCGAGGCCAGCGACAGATAGCCGACATAGCCCAGTCCGGCCACGCAGAGCACCACGCCGTAAAAGAACAGCAGGGTGTCCCACTCGGCGCGCGCCACCGGATTGAACACATCGAAGGGCGTCATGTCACCCACCCGGGTGGCCCGATCCCCATTGCGATCCTGCCAGCGTGTGTGGGTCATGCGCAGGTAATAGCCGAAGAACTGGAGATAGCTCAGGCCGGTCAGCATCCCGATGACCGGCGGGAGATGGAGGAACGAATGGAAGCTCACCGCCGTGGCGATGGTGACCAGAAACAGGAGGATGATGCGCCGGGCCCCGCGCTTCATCGCGACCGCCTCGGATGCCGTCGCGGGCTTGTGATCGGGCACCGCGAAGTGCATCAGGATGGCCGGCACGAGCCAGTTCACCAGGGCGGGGACGAAGAGCGCGAAGAACCCGAAGAAGTCGATGAGCCCTTTCTGCCAAACCATCAGGGTGGTGATGTCGCCGAAGGGGCTGAAGGCGCCGCCGGCGTTGGCCGCCACCACGATATTGATGCAGGAGAGGGTGACGAAGGTGCGGTTCTCGCCGCCGACCGCCAGCACGACGGCGCCCATCAGGAGCGCGGTGGTCAGGTTATCGGCGATCGGCGAGATAAAGAACGCCAGGGTCCCGGTCATCCAGAACAGCGAGCGAAAGCCGAATCCGGTGCGGATCAGCCAGGCGCGCAGCGCATCGAAGACGCGCCGCTCCGCCATCGCGTTGATGTAGGTCATCGCCACCAGCAGGAACAGCATCAGCTCGGCAAAGTCCAGGAAGGCGTGTCGCACCGCCTGCTCCGCCGCATGGGGTGCGCCTTGTTGCGCGGAGACATAGGCGAGGATGGCCCAGATGACACCGGCCGCGATCACCACCGGCTTGGATTTGCGCAGGTGCAGAAACTCCTCTGCCATCACCAGCACATAGGCTGCCAGAAAGATCAGCAGGACCAATAATCCTGCCGGGTGCAGGGTCAAATCCGGATGATCGGCGGAGCCTGATGCGAAGGCGGCAATCGGCAAGAACAGGGCGAGGACCCCGGCGAGGACGGCAGGCAGGATGAACACGGGTGAGGGGCTCCTGAGGATCGGGGCGCGATACAGCATGGCTGTACCATAACCCGAGACGGGGCCTGGGCCAAGCCTGCGCATGCCTGACGGTGCGTCGCGCGGCGGCCTTGCACAGCGATCCGGTCAGCGCGCACCGTAGGTCGAGGCTTTAGCCGGTCGAGGGCTGCTCAGACGCAAGGTCGACCGGCTAACGGCCATGGCGCCCGCGCCACCCAGGAACATGAAAGTTCGCTCGACCGCTGCGTCGTCAGGGCTTCCAGCCCTGACCGTTCCAGTCCCGGCGCCGTCAGGCCAGGATGGCCTGACGACGCACTTTCACGGTAAAGCCTCGACCTCCGGTTTTCTTGCGGCCGGAACGATGATCAAGACCCCGGAACGTGACCCACTCACCGCGGTCGAACGGGGAAGGAGGTCCGATGAACAACCATCCAACGCGATTCGCCCCCGACACGGAGTACCACGCGGCCGATGCCGCGGCGGTGCTGCACCGGTTCTCCACCGACGCAAATGGGCTGGCGCCCGCGGAGGCGGCGCAGCGTCTCCTGCGCTTCGGCCTCAACCGCCTGACCGAGCACAAGGGCCGCGGCCCGCTCCTGCGTTTCCTGCTGCAGTTCCACAATGTCCTGATCTACACCCTGCTGGCGGCGGCTGCCGTGACAGCCGTGCTGGGCCATTGGGTGGATACCGCGGTGATCGTCGGCGTGGTGGTGATCAACGCCGTCATCGGTGTCATCCAGGAGGGGAAGGCCGAGCAGGCGCTCGCGGCGATCCGGCGGATGCTGTCGCTCAAGGCCACCGTGGTGCGCGCCGGGCGCCGCACCCTGATCGACGCCGCGACCCTGGTCCCAGGCGACATCGTGGTCATTCAGTCCGGTGATCGGGTGCCGGCCGATCTGCGCCTGTTTCAGGTCAAGAATCTGCGGATCGAGGAGGCCTCGCTCACGTAATGAAATGACGGTGCAAACGGTCATGACCGCCGACGCGGCATTCACGGTGGGCGGTGTCGGCTATTTACCCTATGGCGAATTCCGGTTGGATGACTGTCCGGTCGACCCGCTGGTCCGGAGCGATCTGCCGGACCTGCTGCGGGCCGGTCTGCTGTGCAACGATGCCCGGCTCGAACGGGATGCCGATCAGTGGCGCATCGTCGGCGACCCGACCGAGGGTGCGCTGGCGGTGCTTGCCGCCAAGGCCGGGCTGGATCTGAGTTGTGAGAGCGAGTTGCGTCCGCGCACCGACGTGATCCCCTTTGAGTCCGAGCACCGGTTCATGGCCACGCTGCACCATGATCATGCCGGTCATGGCTTTATTTACGTGAAGGGCGCCCCCGAACAGGTGCTCGCCATGTGCACCCGAGAGCGGCGTGTCGGCGCGGACCAGTCGCTGGAGCGCGCCGCCTGGGAGGCCCGTGTCGAGGCCGCCGCGGCGCAGGGTCAGCGCGTGCTGGCTTGCGCCTTTCGGGCACTGACCGAGGAGCGGCGCGACCTGCGCTTCGCGGATGTGGAGACCGGGCTCACCCTGCTGGGTCTGTTCGGGATCATCGACCCGCCGCGGGAGGAGGCGATCCGCGCGGTCGCCGTGTGCCGCGCGGCCGGTATCCGCGTGAAGATGATCACCGGCGATCATCAGGCGACCGCAACGGCCATCGCCGCCCAACTGGGCATCGGGGCCGGGGCGGACCGCGGCGCCGCCATGACCGGTGCCGACATCGAGGGGCTGAACGACGCGCAATTGCGCGGTTGCTCTACACCTATGCGCCCTTCATGCAGATCGGGTTCCACTCGGCCGCGCTCGACGCCGCCGCATGGCTGCGCATCCTGGTGATTGCATCTACCGTTTTTGTCGTCGTTGAGATCGAGAAGGGACTGGCGCGACGATTCAACCCTACGAAACCGGCCCCGCTGTAGGGTGGATAAGGCGCGCCGCTCGGTGTCAGGGACCCGGCACGGCGGTCGCGCGCGCCGCATCCACCAGGGGTCGCGCGATGCCTCCCGAATTTGGAATTGCTGTCGCGAGGCCCGATCACCGGTCCGCGATCCCGATTCGGACTATCATACCGGTCATTGACCAGAGTCGGATGAGCGGCGATGCCTGCCGCGGGGAGCGAGTGACAGCCATGCCGAAACAGTCGTTGGACGTCGCCGCCATCCTGGCGACACTGCGCGCCAGGCAGCCGCTGGTGCATAACATTACCAACTATGTGGTGATGAACTCCACGGCCAACGCCTTGCTGGCGCTGGGCGCGTCGCCGATCATGGCGCACGCGATCGAGGAGGTCGAAGAACTGGTCGAGATGTCGGGCGCGCTGGTGCTCAATCTTGGCACGCTCTCCAAACCGTGGATCGCGGCGATGCTCAAGGCCGGCCTTCATGCGACGGCGAAGGGTATCCCGGTCGTGCTCGATCCGGTCGGTGTCGGCGCATCGCGGCTGCGCACGGACACGGCGCGCTCATTGCTGGAGCAGGTGCGCCCGGTGATTCTGCGCGGCAATGCCTCGGAAATTCTGGCGCTGGGCGGCGACATGGGCGGTGCGCGCGGCGTGGATGCGCAGCACACGGTGGCGCAGGCGCGTCAGAGTGCGGTGGCGCTGGCGAAGACCTGGGGGATGACCGTCGCGGTGACCGGCGCTGAAGATTATGTGACTGACGGCAGGCGCGAGGCACGCATCCGCAACGGCCATCCGCTGATGGGGCGCGTCACCGGGACCGGCTGTGCAGCATCCGCGGTGACCGGCGCCTTTGCCGCCGTGGAGCCGGATGCATTCAATGCGGCGACGGCGGCGCTGGTGGTGTTCGGCGTGGCGGGTGAATGGGCGGCGCAACGCGCCCAACATCCCGGCAGCTACGGCATCGCGCTGCTCGACGGCCTGGATGCGGTTACCGCGGAGGACCTGCTGGCCGACGCGCGGTTCGACGTGGAAGCGACGAATTGAATCCGACGCCTGACTATTCGCTTTATCTGGTGACCGACGCCGCACTCGCCGGCCCGCGCGGCGTGGCGGCCGTGGTGCAGGCGGCGGTGGCCGGCGGGGTGACGATGGTGCAGTGGCGCGATAAAGACGGTGATCACGGCGCATCGCTGCCCGCGGTGCAGTGCCTGCGGGACTGGCTGCGGACGCGTCAGGTGGCGTTCATCGTCAATGATAGTGTGGACCTGGCGCTGGCCTGCGCCGCCGACGGTGTGCATGTGGGGCAGGGCGATCTGTCCTGTGCGCAGGTGCGCCGGCGCGTGGGGCCGGGGCTGTTGATCGGCGTCTCCGTCAGTACCACGGCGCAAGCGCTGCAGGCCGAGCGCGATGGCGCCGATTATTTGGGCGTGAGCCCGGTCTTTGCCACGCCCACCAAGCCCGACGCGCCCGCCGCCGCGGGGCTGGATGGTTTGCGCGCCATCCGCGCGGCGGTGCGGCTGCCGCTGGTGGCGATCGGCGGCCTTCATGCCGGCAATGCCGCCGCCGTCGTGGCCGCCGGGGCGGACGGCATTGCCGTCGTCTCGGCGATCATGGCGGCGGCCGATCCGTGCGCCGCGGCGCAGGCGCTGTGCGAGGGCATCCTTGGGGGGCGACAGGCCCGCTGCGCGCACACGACCGCAGCGTCGTCACCCCGGCCCGCGGCAACGAGCGGATGTCGGACGCGCGGGTGACAGGGGCGGCGGGCTGACTATACTGGATGTATTGCTTCCCAACGGCCCTGCCGGTGCACCGACGATGCCGCAGCCGACCACGCGTTTACCTTTGGTCGACGACCCGCTCTGGTACAAGGACGCGGTCATTTATCAATTGCACGTCAAAGCCTTCTTCGACAGCAGCGGCGACGGCATCGGCGATTTTCCCGGCCTGACCGCGCGCCTGGATTACATCCGGGATCTGGGCGTCAATACCATCTGGCTCCAGCCGTTTTATCCCTCGCCGCTGCGCGACGACGGGTATGACATTGCGGACTATCGCAATGTCCACGCCGACTATGGCACGCGCCGGGATTTTCGGCTGTTTGTGCGGGCCGCCCATCCGCGTGATCACGGAACTGGTCATCAACCATACGTCCGACCAGCATCCCTGGTTCCAGGCGGCCCGTCGGGCGCCGTCGGGTTCGCCCAAGCGCGACTACTATGTCTGGAGCGACACCGACCAGAAGTTCCTTGACACCCGGGTCATCTTCACCGACACCGAGACCTCCAACTGGGCCTGGGACCCGGTCGCGAAGGCGTATTACTGGCACCGTTTTTTTTCCCATCAGCCCGACCTGAATCACAACAACCCGTCGGTGGTCAGAGCCATCATCCGGGTGATGCGCTTCTGGCTCGACCAGGGGGTCGACGGATTGCGGCTCGATGCGATCCCGTATCTGTGCGTGCGCGAGGGGACCAGCAACGAAAATCTGCCCGAGACACACGCCGTGATCCGGCAGATGCGGGCGGTGGTGGACGCGCACTATAAGAACCGCCTGTTTCTTGCCGAGGCGAATCAGTGGCCGGAGGACGTGCGCGAGTATTTCGGCGAGGGGGATGAGTGCCACATGGCCTATCACTTCCCGCTCATGCCACGGATGTATATGGCGGTCGCGCAGGAAGATCGTTATCCGATGACCGAGATCCTGGCCCAGACGCCCGAGATCCCGCCCAGTTGCCAGTGGGCCGTGTTCCTGCGCAATCACGATGAACTGACGTTCGAGATGGTGACGCACCGCGAGCGCGACTACATGTACCAGATGTATGCGGCCGATCCGCGGATGCGGGTCAACGTCGGCATCCGCCGCCGGCTCGCACCGCTGATGGACAATGATCTCGATCGCATCAAGCTCTTGAACAGCCTGCTGTTGTCGATGCCTGGGTCACCCATCATCTACTACGGCGACGAGATCGGGATGGGCGACAACTTCTACCTGGGTGACCGCAACGGGATGCGCACGCCGATGCAGTGGAGCCCGGACCGCAACGCCGGCTTCTCGCGGGCCGACCCGCAGCGACTCTACCTGCCGCCGATCATGGACCCGGTCTACGGCTATGAGGCAGTCAATGTGGAGGCCCAGAGTCGGGAGCCGTCGTCGTTGCTGAACTGGATGAAACGGCTGGTCGCCGTGCGCAAGGTGCACCAGGCCTTCGGTCGGGGTACCTTCACGATGCTCCACCCCGGCAACCGCAAGATCATCGCGTATCTGCGCCAGTTCGAGGGCGAGGTGATTCTTTGTGCGGCCAATCTCGCCCGCTCCGCGCAGCCGGTGGAGCTCGACCTGAGCCGCTTTCGCGGCACTGTGCCGGTGGAGTTGTTGGGTGGGACCCCGTTCCCGCCGATCGGTGACCTGCCGTATCCGCTCACGCTTCCGGGTCATGCTTTTTTCTGGTTCCGGCTGGCGCCGCAGGCCGAGGTCCCGGGCTGGCACCAGGCGCCGCTGCAGGCAATTGAATGGCCGGTGCTGGTCCTGCCGGCCGGTCTCGCGAGCTTCTTTCCGGATCAGACCGGGGCCGCCCGCGCCGCGCTTGCCGAGAAACTGTGCCGTCAACTCGAACGTGAGGCACTCCCGCGATTCCTGCTTGGACAACGCTGGTTTGCCGGCAAGGTGGCGCCCGTGGACCGGGTCAGGATCGCGGCGATCACGCCGTGGTCCAGCCCCGACGGCACCTGGCTGGTGACCCTCGTTGACTGCGTGCAGGAGGATCAGACCGTCCAGCGCTATGTCCTGCCCCTCGCGCTAGCCTGGGAGGGTCAGGACGAGGAACCGCTGCTCGCGCTTGCCGGCATGACCCTGGCCCGGGTGCGTCACCGTGCCCGCGTGGGCATCCTCTACGACGCCTTCGGCGACAATGCCTTCTGCAAGGCGGTCCTCGGCGCGATCGGTGCCGGGGCGCGGGTGGTCTTCGCGTCGGACGCCCTGGCGGCGGTGCCCACCCGTGCCTATCCCGGGCTCGTCGCGTCCTTACCGGTCGAGCCGGACATCCGTCGGTTGAGCGAAGCCAACAACAACGTCGTGGTGTTCGGCGAACGGCTGTTTCTGAAAGGCTTCCGCCGGCTGCGCGCTGAGGGTAACCTGGATCTCGAGATGGGTCGCTTCCTGACCGAGCACGCGCCGGCGGTGCATGTCATTCCGGTCGGCGGATCGATCGAACTGCAGGAATCCGATGGGACCGTCACGCCCGTGGCCGTGCTGCAGGGCTATGTCGAGAATCAGGGGGATGCCTGGTCCTATACCCAGGCGTACCTGGAACGCTTGCGAACTGAGCCTTGATCAGCGTTCCGGCCGGCATCCGGGCCTCCCGCATTGGAGGTCGCGGCTTGAGCCGGACGAGGGCCGTCCGGATCATTCGGGAATCCAGGGCCAACGGGAGGGAGATCATCGATTTCCCCTCAGCACGCCGGAACGGCAGAGCCCTGAGGATTCCACCGCTTGAGTCCCTCAGGCCGTCGCTGCCAGTTCTTTCAGCCGCTGAATGTAGTTCCCGATCGCGTGATCATCAAAAGCGGGGATTGAGATCGCTCCTTCAGGCACGCTCTCGGCCGCGGAGGCACCCTCCTGCGGTGCCGGTGTCGCTCCGAGACCGTATTGCAGATCAGCGAACTGCTGAGGCGTGAGCGCCTGCGGCTCGTCGTCGATCAGACGCGGGCTTGCATCCGGCGCCACTTCGGCCATGGATTCGGGAACTACTGCCCCCGGCACCCGCGCACAGGCCCGCTGCAGGGCGGCGAACCGTTCGGACTGTTCATCGCTCAGCGCCGGGGCGTTCTCGGCCATGGCGAGCTCGAGGACACCGGGTCTGATGATGTGCTTCGGGAGACCCGTGTGTTGGAAGATAGGGGGAACGCGAGGCACAATGTCGTCCTCGTTGATGAAGCGTACCAGCCGCTCAGGGAATTCCTGCTTGAACCTTTCGGCGAATCCGCTGAGCCCGACGCGAGGCTGGCCGTAGGTGTAGACCCGCGGTGGGACGACGGCCGGGGGGCCAAGGAGCGTCAGTTTAGATGCGCTGATGACGGCAAGGGCGCCGCCGAGACTGTGCCCGGTCATCCAGACGAAAGCGGCGCTGCCCGCCGCCGCGGCGTTCATGAATTTCCGCAAATCCGCGGTATGCGCATTCACGCCGTTACGAAAGCCGACATGCAGCCGGCCCCAAGGGTAAGGGGCCGGGAAGAAGCGGGCGTCCCGAATCCACTGCCGGGGGTTGCTGGTACCGCGAAAGGCCAGGAGCGCCACTTCGTCGTGAACGCACCAGAAGCCCTGCAGGTTGTTGTTATCGAAAGTGTTAACGGCATCAAACCCGGTCTTCGCCGCCCATTGTGCGGGACTGTCGACAGTATCGTCAGCCGAAGGATCATCGGGTCCGATCCGCCCATAAGCGGCCTGGGACGCTTCGGCCAGCAAGACGGCGATGTCGAGATTGACAGCGAGGTTCGCGTTCTTAAGGACGGTATAGTCGGCCATGGATGATCCTCATTCGGTCGATGAAAGGCCCGCTCGGCACCCGTGGGTGGGCGTCAAACGCGCGACCCCTGATGGATGCGGCGCGCGCGACCGCTGTGCCGGGTCTCTGACACCGAGCGGCGCGCCTGATCCACCCTACAACAGCGCAGGTGTTGTCGGGTGGATAAGCGCAGCGCATCCACCATCAGCCTCGTCGCCGGCACGCTGCTGGTGGCGGCTACCCAAATTTGGAACGGCTGGACGATGCCCGCTCGGCACGCACGGCCTTCCACCCGCTCTCAGGGGGTGCTGGTTTCGAGACGTATCTCCACGCTCGCGTGCGTCTCGCTCCCGCAGAGCACCACGGTACCCAGCCCCTGCCCGGAGGCGCCATTGACTCCGATCCGATAGGTTCCGGGCACCGTGACCGCCGGCAGCGCGAATTCACCGTCCTGCCCCGACAGCAGGGCAATGTCCGGATGGCTGCCGGGGGCTTCAACGAGGTAGACCGAAACGTCTGCCACCCCGCGGTCGGCCGCGTCAATCACGCGTCCCTGAATGAAGGTTTTCATGTGCGTCCCGGCCGTGGACCCGGAGCGTCAGACCTTCCAGCGCATGAGGTTGTCATACACCGGCCGGGTGATCCGCGTCCCCGAGTTGCTGGTGGCGCCGCCATAGGCATGTACGGCCACCGCTGTCCGCTCCTCGCCCTGGATGACGTAAACCGCCGCGCCGCTTTGGCCTCCCACGGTATCGATATCGTAGTAGACCTTGGTGGGGTTGACCGAAGCGATCCCGTTCTTGTCGTACCAGAGGGTGCCTTGTGGCTTGTCGCTGGGATAACCGGCGATGTTGGCCTTCGCCTGCCTGAGCCTGGCGTCGTTCAGGACGCCGAAGCCGAGGAAGCCGACCCGGCTGCCGAGATCCACGGGCAGGATGATTGCCGCGTAGTCGTAATTCTCGTCGCCCGCCTCGGTCCAGCCGGTGACGCTCCAGAATTGCGTGGCGGTCACCGAGCCGAAGGGTAGGGTGGTGCCGTCGCGACCGGGCATGACCTGGATGTTCTTGACCCAGCCGTCCCGCTCCGGGATCCCGCTATTCTTGATGTAGACGCAATGGCCGGCCGTGACCAGGGTGCGCGGACCGATGAACCAACCGGTCCCGATCCAGCGGGAATTGTCGCGGCCCGTGATCAGCAGCGAGGCATTGACCCGCCAGGGATACTTGGTCGTCGCGGTGATCTGGATGCGATTGTCGGGGCCGTGCACGGTTTCCTGAATCGTCCGCGGCAGGCCGAAGGAGGCGATGCCCGCATCCAGGGCGTCGGTCGTATCGGGGACGTTCCATTGCACCTCGGCCGGGGCCGCCAATTCGCGCCTGAACACCGCCACCACCTCCGCGCCATCGTCCACCGGCAACGGTGAGTCTCCCGCATCGCCCGCGGAACCCGGCTCAGTCAATTCCTCCGACTCCTCCACCGCCTCGGTCGAGAAGTTCCGCACCGGGGTGTGGGGGTTGGCCGCCACGGCGGCAGCCGACGGTCGCGCCGCGGCGCCCGCGGTGATGGTCGACGGGGCGCCGAACGCGTCCGCCTCGTCGTCCTCCACGACCGCGTGGTCGGGCATGGTGCTCTCCAGGCCGTCGAGGTCCTCTTCAGTCTCCGGAATGGCGGCAAAGGTCTCGGCGAGGCTCGCGCTGATCATTGCCTGGCCGGACTCGAATTCAGTGCCCATGATCAGGCTGAGTTCGGCAGCAGTGTAAGCCGGGTCCCAATGCGTGTTTTCCGGGACGTGGGAGTGCCCGTAGTGGCCGGCCTTGGCATCCCAGTTGGCGGCATTACGGTTGTGGCCGCCGGGGTCCTGGCCGTTGCGGGGCGGTTTCGGCGGGCCGTTCGGCCAGTCGCGCGGAATATTGTGAGTTTTCTCGATCCAGCGGCACAGCTTCGCCAGGTTGAGCAGCGTCGCTCGGGATTTGGGCCGGCCGGCGAAACCCACCACCTCGATTTGAATTGCCGAATCGCGGTTGGTCTCAACGCCACCAGGGGGATTGCGCAGGGCCCGTGCTGCCCCGCTGGTGTCGATGTGCTGGTAGATCGTCTGACTGTCCACCGTGAAATGGGGATCGGATCGCCCGGTCTTGAAGGCCGCGAAGGCGCCCTGCGCCGTGGAGCCCTCGGTGGTATGGTGGACGATCTTAAAGGGACCGCCGTTGTAGCTGCCGGACGAACCGGTAATGGGACGCCATTCTGCGAAGGGACACTTGGCCATGCGCAATCCTCCTTTAGCTGGAACTTGAAAAAAGTCCGATCAAAAGTCTGCGGCGACGACAACACAGCGCGTCGAGTCGGAAGCATAGCAAAGCGATAAGACAATCGGAAGATCTCTGCTGCAACCCACCAAACCGTGTCCGTGACGTTGGCCACGCACTTGCGGAAGGCGGGGAGCGGGACCGGCCAGGACTGCGCTCGCCGCAGCAGGGTGTGCAGGTGCCGGTCCGCCCGGTACCAGCGGGTTCCGGGAACCTCGTCGTGCCCGTGTTCCGTCGCGGTGCGACGGCGGGCCGGGCTCACTCCACCGGCACGTCCAGGGAATCGCCGTAGGTCTCGATGCCCAGCGCCTGCGCCACGGGGACTGCCCGGGGGTCGATCATCGGCGAGATGACGATGAGCCGGTCGGCCTTGCGGTGGTGATGGCGCTCATAGAAGCGGGCCTTGCGCTCGAAGATGTACATGCCGCCCTTGTCGATGGATGACTTCAACTCCATGAGCAACAGCATGCCATTCTTGACGATAATGTCGATCTCCACCTGATCCGGGCGCCCGAAGACCTCGCCGGCGTCGTCGAATTCACAGACGTTGCGCACGCTGACGCCGAAGCTCTCCTCCAGGATGCCGGCCAAGGCATTGCGGAAGGCGGTCTCGGATTGCAGGCCCCAGCGGGCGCCCAGAGCGCCGATGGAGCGGTCGTGCTTCTTCGCCTGCGCCATGATCTCCTCGTGAATCCGATCGAACTCTCGGCGAGACTCCTCCCACTTGCGGTTCTGCTCGTCCCACTTGCGGTTTTGCTCATCCCAGTTGAGCCTCTGCTCGCGGCTCTGCTCATCCCACTTGCGGTTCTGCTCATCCCACTTGCGGTTCTGCTCATCCCACTTGCGTGCCTGCTCCTCGCGGTCGCGGCGCAGCTCGTCGAGGATGCGGTCGAAGCGGTCATCGGTCTGCACCCGGTCGGCGAAGTGTCCGCGGGCGATCTCCAGGACGTAGTGGCGCAGCTCCGGGTCTTCCCGCAGCAGGCGCGGCAGTTCGCGTTTGATGGTCTCGACTGTGATGTCCATGAGCGGCCTCGCGCGCAGGATCACGGGCGACGGGTGCCCGCTTGCCTCGAATCATAAACCCTTTCTCAGCTGGCCGGTGCCGCGGAGGAAAATCCGCACACGGGTCCTCAGCCGCGCTGCCCAGCGTGCGACGGCGGGCCGGGCTCACTCCACCGGCACGTCCAGGGAATCGCCGTAGGTCTCGATGCCCAGCGCCTGAGCCACGGGGACTGCCCGGGGGTCGATTATCGGCGAGATGACGATGAGTCGGTCGGCCTTGCGGTTGTGATGGCGCTCGTAGAAGCGGGCCTTGCGCTCGAAGATGTACATGCCGCCCTTGTCGATGGATGACTTCAGCTCCATGAGCAACAGCATGCCATTCTTGACGATGATGTCGATCTCCACCTGATCCGGCCGCCCGAAGACCTCGCCGACGTCGTCGAATTCACAGACGTTGTGCACGCTGACGCCGAAGCTGGTCTCGAGGATGCCGGCCAGGGCATTGCGGAAGGCGGCTTCGGATTGCAGGCCCCAGCGGGCGCCCAGGGCGCCGATGGAGCGGTCGTGCTTCTTCGCCTGCGCCATGATTTCCTCGTGAACCCGATCGAACTCCCGGCGGGACTCCTCCCACTTGCGGTTCTGCTCGTCCCGGTTGAGCCTCTGCTCGCGGTTCTGCTCGTCCCACTTGCGGTTTTGTTCGTCCCAGTTGAGCCTCTGCTCACGGTTCTGCTCATCCCACTTGCGGTTCTGCTCATCCCATTTGCGGTTCTGCTCGCGCCACAGTTGGGTTTGCTCGTCCCACTTGCGGGCCTGCTCCTCGCGGTCGCGGCGCAGCTCGTCGAGGACGCGGTCGAAGCGGTCGTCGGTCTGCACCCGGTCGGCGAAGTGTCCGCGGGCGATCTCCAGGACGTAGTGGCGCAGCTCCGGGTCGTCCCGCAGCAGGCGCGGTAGTTCGCGTTTGATGGTCTCGACTGTGATGTCCATGAACGGCCTCGCGCGCAGGATCACGGGCGACGGGTGCCCGCTTGTCTCGAATCATAAACCCTTTCTGGTTGGCACCGCATTGTTGCAATTCCGGCAACAGATCATTCGCCGTTGCGCTCTATTTCCGACTGTTGTCGATGTCGTCATCGACACCACCTCGGTCGACAACCGTCTCGCTTGAGGCGGTCAAGCGGTGAACCGTAAGTTCGCGGACGCGGTGGTGGCCGAGGCGCAATCGCCCGATCCCGTGGTGCTGGTCCAGGACTATCATTTTGCGCTGTTGCCCAAGCTGGTGCGCGAACGCTTACCGGGGGCCACCGTCATCACCTTCTGGCATATCCCCTGGCCCAATCCGGAGGTCTTCGGTATCTGCCCCTGGCGGGAAGAGATTCTCCAAGGTCTCCTGGGCAGCAGTATTCTGGGATTCCACACGCAGTTGCATTGTCTGAATTTCCTCGACTCGGTCGATCACTTTCTGGAGTGTCGCATTGATCGGGAGCACGGCACGGCGCGCACCGGCGGCCGGGAAACCCTGGTACGCCCGTACCCGATCTCGATCGAATGGCCGCCGTCCGCGCTGGTCGGTCAAGCCCCGGTTCCCGAATGCCGGGCAGCGGTGCGTCGGGACTACGGCGTGCCGCCCGCGGCGTTGCTGGCCGTGGGGGTCGAGCGTTTTGATTACACCAAAGGGATCGTCGATCGGTTCCGCGCCGTCGAACACCTGCTCGAACGGCATCCCGAGTGGATCGGACGCTTCAGCCTGTTGCAGATCGCCGCGCCGACCCGCGGTCAACTGCCGATCTATCGTCAAACCCAGGCTGAGGCCGAGGCGGCCGCGAACGCGATCAATGAGCGCTTTGGCCGCGGCGATTGGCGCCCCATTGTGCTGGTGGCCCGGCATCATGAGCCGGAACAGGTGTTCACGCTGTTCCGTGCCGCGGATTTGTGTCTGGTTTCCAGTCTGCATGACGGGATGAATCTGGTGGCCAAGGAGTTCGTTGCCGCCCGCGATGACGAGGACGGCGTGCTGGTGTTGAGCAGTTTCGCCGGGGTCTCACGGGAGCTGAGTGAAGCCCTGATCGTCAATCCCTACGATCATGGCGCGATGGGCGAGGCCATGCATCGCGGACTCCTGATGGCACCTGAGCAGCGCCGTGAGCGGATGCACCTGATGCGCGCCATGGTCAGCGAGAACAATGTGTATTTCTGGGCTGGACGGATGCTCTTGGAGGCCGCGCGCTTGCGCAAACGCCGGCATCTCGAGGAGCAGATCGATCGGGTCACGGCCCCCTTCGGCCGGCGCCCGCGGGGGAATGCGGGATGAGCGGGCCGCGACCTGTACCGCCGGATAGCCGCACCTGGTTGCACCAGGCCGCGCTCTTTCTGGATATCGACGGGACTCTGCTCGATCTGGCTCCCACGCCCGAGGGGGTCCGGGTGCCGCCCGCGCTCCCGGCTGCACTGCATGCGCTGACACTGGGTCTGGGTGGAGCGTTGGCCTTGGTGAGCGGCCGCCCGCTCGGCGATATCGACCGGCTGTTTCCTGACCGGTTCGATGCGGCCGGGACGCATGGGGCCGAGTGGCGGCTTGGCGGCAGCGAGCAAGGGACGCCGCTGCATCCCGCCGCGGAGCTGGCACTGGTTGCGGCCTGGCTGCGCGACGGTCTGAACCGGTTGCCCGGCGTGCGCCTGGAGTACAAACCCCTGGCGCTGGCGCTGCACTACCGTGCGGCCCCGCGGTGGGAAGCCGAGACCCAGGCCCTCGCGGCGCAAGCGGTGCAGACGCTTGGACCAGCGTACCGCCTGCAGGCCGGCAAGGCGGTGGTGGAGATTCTGCCGGCCGGGGCCGCCGGCAAAGGCAGCGCCATCCGGCGTTTCATGGAGCATTCCCCTTACGCCGGGCGCACCCCCGTTTTCGTCGGCGACGACCTGACCGACGAGGACGGGTTCGCCGCGGTCAACGCACTGGGCGGGCTTTCGATTCGGGTGGGGACGGGCGCCGGGAGTCAGGCCTGCTATGAACTGCCCGGCCCGCCCGAGTTACGCGACTGGCTGGTGCAACTGGTCGCTGCGCTGCCCTGACGGCGCTTCGCTCAGGGCGCGATCCTGGGCGGCGTCGGTACGCTCGAACGCCGTACGGCGGTCTTT
>Ga0247840_10001973_pt1 | contig 37841 bp, 39 predicted proteins | sample LaCruzMarch2015__FD_192404 | JGI IMG/M metagenome (GOLD analysis project Ga0247840, IMG submission 192404) | Freshwater microbial communities from meromictic Lake La Cruz, Castile-La Mancha, Spain - LaCruzMarch2015_17m | ecosystem: Environmental > Aquatic > Freshwater > Lake | place: Spain...
TCGCAGGCGACGGCGGGACCCGGCGTGGTAGTAGACCACCGTGTAAGACTCATATGTTTTCCCGTCAACAGTGGTCGGTGTGCGGTGGATGGAGGCCGTCCCCTTCACCCCGGTTGGCCCCCGCTCAACGACAACCGGGAAGGAGATTTTCTTGGTTTTCCCCTGGGTAGGACGACGTTTCATTCCGAAACTGTCGCAAAACTGACACAAAATTCAAGAAATTGCTCTCGTATAGAGAGCGGTGAGGGAGGGATTCGAACCCTCGGTAGCCTTTTGGACTACGGCGCTTTAGCAAAGCGCTGCTTTCGACCACTCAGCCACCTCACCAACAAATTTATTTTGAACGACTTGCGTCGATTTCAAGACCGGAGAAAATTGAGATTGTAAGCCGGTTTGGTAAGCCTACAATATTTGCATGGCTGGCAACCAAGCAAACGGGCTGAAACGCATCGGCGAGAATCTCTATGTCAACGATCACGGAATTTATTTTGCGTGGTTTTCCATGCGCGGCAAGCAAATTAAGCGTTCGCTGAGGACGGAGGACAAGGCGCTGGCCCGTCGTCGGCTGGCGGATTTGAGGGAAAAGGCGGGGCGGCTGCACGGGGGCAAGCAGCGCAATGTGACGGCATGAAGTCATGCAGCAACCGGCGCTGGGCAAACCGAAAGGCATGGTCCAATGTCCCCGCGGAACCTGTGAGTGCTTGCAACACGCACGGGTGGCCGAAGGTCCAAAGGTTCGATAAGAGCGCTGAGCTCACTGCTCCACTTTGTGATTGAACCTTGGCGGAAAGCACCATCGTGGGGCGCAAGACCCCGAATGCCTGACTGCAACCTTCCGTCCATTGGACCAACCAACGGCTGCCCGCGCCGGTTGCCTCTACCCATAAATGGGCCATCAGAGAACGACCATGAAAAAAATGTATAAATTGAAACCAACACCTTCCGAAGAAGGCCGGTTGGTGGCAGCGGAAATTTACACCGCGCCTCCTCCGCCGAGCAAAGGAAGGGTCATCGGCCTGGATTGCCACCCCGACACCTACACGGCGGCGGTATTCCGGGGAAGCACCCCGCACGACGCCCGCAAACTGAGCAGCCGCGAAAACCTTTGCCTTCAAAGTCTGATGGACTGGAGCGCGAAGGAATTTACCCGAGAGGATCTCTTCCTTTTGGAGGCCGGGTCCAACAGCTTCGAGATCTGCCGCCGCCTGCAGGCTCTTGGCCTGCGGGCCGTGGTGATGGAAAGCTGCCATGTTGGCAAACACGCCAAGACGTATGCCGACAACGACAAGATGGCGGCGGCCCGCATCGCGCTGGTCTACCTGGCCGGCAATGCCCCATGCGTGTGGATCCCCGACGCCGTGAGCTGCGAACGCCGGGAACTCCTCCACGTCTACCAGAACGCGGTGGCCAACCACACCGCCGCCCTCAACTCGCTCAAGAGCTACCTCAACCAGTTTGCGATCCGCACGGGAAGTCGGGGGCTCCAGATCGAACGCACGCGGGAATGGATCCTCGCCCAGCGCGACTGGACGCCGCTGCAAAGGCAACTGCTCTCGGGATACTTCACCAACCTTGACAACCAGAGCGAAGCGCGTGCGCGCTTCCTGCGCCTCATCAGCGAGCAGATCTGCGCCGAACCGCTGATGCTGCGCTGCATGAAGCTGCTGGGAATTGGAAAGATCAACGCCTTCGCCCTGCTGGCGGTCATCGGAGACGTGCGGCGCTTTGATCGTCCGGAGAAACTCGTGGCTTACATCGGACTCAATCCCGGGCGGCGCCAGAGCGGGAACGGAAAAGACATCAAGCTCGGCATCGGCAAACGCGGGCGCGGCGACATGCGCCACCTCCTCATCCAGGGAGCTCAGGCCGTCCTGCGCATGGGTGCAAACACGACGCTGGGTAAGTGGGGTTGGAAGCTCTTTGCCCGCAAAGGCAATCGCAACACCGCCGTCGCAGCCGTGGCCCGCAAGCTTCTCGTTCAGGTCTGGCACCTTCTTTCCGGAAATCCGCCAACCGCTCTGGAAGCCGACAAGAGCCTGGCCCTCAAGCTTCAGAAACTCATTGTTGTTCTGGGCAGAAAGCTCCGCGCGGAGATCGGCCTGCCCGCCAATATCAGCGATTGCGTTTTCGAACTCCAACGCCGCATCCTCGCCATCCCGGCAACCTCGCCATGAGCAGGATAACGAACCAGTTTGATGGGGGCTGTGCGCCCCCAAACCCCGCACCGCTCGCCGCGGCAGGCGTTCGGGGGGAACTTCAGCAAGGCTTGCCTGCGGCAAGCAAAGCAGAAATAAATCACTTCCTTGTGAAGAAAAATCTTGCATGACTACATGCCTGCTCTTTGAGGAACTGGGGGCGATCTGGCTGGAATCCACCAGCGCCGACCTCAAACCCTCCAGCCATGTGCGGCGAGCGGGATGCGTGAAGCAGCTCGCCCGGTTTTTCAAGGGCACACCGGTGCGCTCCATCAATTTGCAGAAGATCGAGGCGTGGAAGGTGAAGCGCTCGGGTGATATTGCCGCCAGGACGTTCAACAAGGAGCTTGAGACCCTGAGACTGCTGCTCAGGTATGCCCAGAAGGTCAAAGGCCTCCTGCTCGACAATCCGGCAGAGGAAATCGAGAACCGCAAGGCGGCGGTGGCCACGGTCCGGATTCCGGGGAAGGAGCAATTCTGCCAGTTGGTGGCTTCCCTGCGGAATGAGCCGCAAGCAGCGGTTCGATGCGGAGCGGCGGATTTTGCGGAATTCCTCGCCTATTCCGGCCTTCGGCTCGGGGAGGCCATCGAGATCCGGTGGCGGGACATCAATCTGGAATTAAATTCCCTGCTGGTGACAGGAGGGGAAAAGGGAACGAAAAACCACGAATCCCGAACGATCCCGCTTTTCCCTGCGCTTCGGCGGCTGATCGAGCGAATCAAATCCGAAGGGCCGCATGTCGCCGAGGAACGCATTTTCAAACTCCAGACCATCCGGCAGGCGATGGCTTCGGCGTGTGAGCGTGTCGGCCTCCCCAATTTCACCCATCATGCCATGCGGCATTTTTTCTGCTCGAATGCGATCGAGGCGGGAATCGACTTCAAGGCGATTGCGGGATGGCTCGGGCACAAGGACGGCGGGGTTCTCGTCGCTCGGACTTACGGACACCTTCGCAATGAACATTCCTCTTCCATGGCGCTCAAAATGACATTTGATGTGGTCAACGAAAGAGCCGCATGACTGACAGACCAAAGATCGAATCGGATGAGGCGTTCCTGGCGAGATTCGGGGACAAATGGTTTCGGGCAGCCGTGAACAAGCTGAACCGCATCGAGGATCAATGGGACAAGAATTCGGAATTCGGAATGGATGAGATGCCGGATTGGGCAGGGCGGCTCATGGGAAAACTGTTTGAAATGTTCAAAATCAAACCTCCCCAGCCCGAGATGATGGACGAGGAGCAATTCGGGAAATTGCTTGGCACAAAAGTTCTGATTAGTCGCGGCATAGAGTCGTTCTTTGAACGCTACGACCGCACTGATGATGCAACGCGAGCGAAATTCACCAAGATGGCAGGAGGCTTGGAGGCGGTGGAATACCTCAGGGCACAACTCCCCCTGATCAAGCGGATTTTAGAATTAGGGAAATTTGTTCGCTCTAGGGTGGAGCGATTGTCGCTGGATCGACAAGGCCTTTTCTTTCGCGGCTACGGAAATGGACTGCTGTTCTCTCAGGTTGCAAAAAATTGGCTCACCAAAGACGACGCCCGCGCGCATTCCTTCGGATATATTTGTGCATTCGCGTTCCTGAATTGGAAACGCATTGAGGAGTTGAGGACAACCGGAGGCTGGCAGGAGCTGTTGCAGGAATTCAACAACTCACTGCCGTCCGGCGTGGATATCTCAGAGGACGCATTTGCCAAGGCATTGAAACGAGCCGGACTGGGCAGTTTCGGGAAAGTTGGGCGTCCAAGAATATCCGGACAACAATCTTCATAGCTGTCCTAATTTCTGACGTTCACGGGTGGCATTACTTCCCCCGTGAAAAACCAAGACTATTCAAACCGCCTCGCGCTGACACGGGTCGAAGCGGCGCAGCTCCTGGGGCTGAGCGCGGTCACGATTGACCGGCTGACCAAGCGAGGCCTCCTGCGGCCCTCACGGGCCACGCGCCGCCCGATCTACGCGATTTCGGAACTCCATCGTTTTCTGAACGAGAGCACAGCGGATCTCTCGCCTCCCTTTCCCGGATCAGCCGGGATCAGTGGCACATGCCACGGAAAGGAGGTGAAAGAAAATGGAAAAGATTGTTGAAGCAATCAGACAAGGCCGGATTCTGCTCGTGGGTGAATTCCGCGGGTTCCGCGTGGAAAACATCAGCTACGTGGACAAGAAGACCGGTCAGAAAAATGCGTTCATCTCAACGACCCTCATCGTCGAAAGAAACGGCGGGGCGGAATCGGTGATGATCACCCAGCCAGCCGCTGACGGGGTTGTGGACGCATCCACGGTCAAGGTGAATGCCCAGAAGGGCAAAACCTACGCCTTCGAGCTCTCCGGCCTGGAAAAGGTCCGTGGGGTGCTCAAGGCAAGGATGCCTGCCGGAGTGGAGCCCTTGCCAGTGTAACCAAGGGATGAGGCCCGGATGGCCCCGCGAAGCGGGGGCCGCCGGGCCTTAACCTTGTTATATATGAAACAACTCCACAGAAAATCATGAGAAAGAGCCAAACAGCTTTTGAATTTTCCGTCGCGAGACTCGCTGAGGAGGGGCTCTATATGTGGACATTCACATTCAAGGACGTTCTCTCCATCAAGGACACCCGGAAGCTCTGGAATCACCTGTTGACGCTTCTGAAGAGAAACTGGCCGGATCTGTGCGGGCTTCGTGTCTTTGAACTCCACAAAACCCACGGGCTGCACGTTCACTTGGTCACAAACCGATATATCCGGGTCGAACCCGCACGGGAACTGGCCATCAAGGCCGGCTGGGGGCGGGTCCATGTCGTGAGAGCAAACGTGGACGCGGCAAAATACCTCGCCAAATATCTGAGCAAGGATCGGGAACCGTGTTTGAAGGGCTGGCGACTGTGGGCGGGGTTCGGGAAATGGGACTGGTCCCGCGTGAAGGATATTTTCGTCGAGACTCCGAAACGTGTGATATGGGACGCCTGCGCAACCGCACTGCAATGGAAAGGAAACCGGGGATTCCTGGAGAAGCGGAGTTTGGTGGATTTCCTGTATCAACGAACCATCGAGGAGGGTTGGGAACTCGGACGCGGGCCGGGAGGCCTCCCATACAATGAGTGCCGGGCGTCTGAACTCATGGGGCGGGAAAAACATCATTCCCTTGAGGAGAATGGGTAGATAGAAAGGAGGTCAAATGCCATCAGTGAGTTCAAAATCAACGCAGTGGAACATATCCGTTTCTTTTGGGAAAACGGGGCTCCCGTTCGTGGAGATCCCGCAAAAGGAAGATTCCTTTTCGGCCGCCGATTGCGAACGCATGTTGCGCAAAAACGGGTTCCTGCCCATGACGGCGGCCATTCGGAAAAAATACGGCAAGTTCCTCCGGGATTGATCGCCTTCTATCAGGGCGATTCTGCAGCCAATTGAACTCGACTCACCCCGGGCAAGGATCTATAAACAATCTGGAAATATCTTCGGATGGAAAGGCAACCGCCAGTTCAACGAGCGCATGCAGACTGTCGAAATGCTGTATCGGGAGACCTTGCAGAAATAGAAGGGCACCATTCACCCGCGCGACCCCATTCAAATTCTAGCCAATATGGGAATAGGTTGAATTCAGCCTATTTCAATCGTAGCCCAAGCAAGCCAATTTTACGTTCGAAAAGAATAAGGAGATCGCTCCCATTATGGAAAACGAGAATACCAAAACTGCAAACGAAGGCGAGATTGAAGTTAAGTTGCGCCTTGAAATTGATTTCACAACCTTCACTAAGTCTAAACAACGGGAGTTTCTGAACGACTTGGCGTATGTCGCAGGCTGTCCGGCGCATGAGATTGAAATCCTTTCGATCGAGAGAGGGTGCGTGATTGTCCGCCTGAAATTGCCCGAGAAGAGCGCGAGAAAACTTTTAAAAGATTATATGGAGTCGCAAGGCGGCGTGATTGAGGCGCCTGAATTCAAGGCATTTCTTGAGAAGTATTCTATCGATCAGTTATTAGAGCAACAGCAATATGAGGTGTTTATGACCGTCAAAAAGCCAGCGTCAGGAAAAGCCCTTCTCTTCGTTCACGGCTGGAATGGGGATCAAAACTCGTTCGGAATCATGCCGGACACCCTTTCCAGCGCTTGCAAATGTGATTCATACATCTACCGATATCCATCCGGACTCCTTAAGCACTCACCGTCATTAGCGTTTACTGCGAATGACTTAGCGAATTGGGTTAAAAATCATATTGGAAACAAAAAATTAGCCATTCTGTGTCACAGTATGGGCGGCCTTCTGACAAGGCGTTTTATTTTGAATGAATCGCAATCAAACAAAAGCCGCTTTGATCTCAACATTAGGACGATTATGTTTTTTGCTAGTCCGCACAATGGTGTTTCTTACGCGTCGATAGGAAAGCGGATTATCGGACTAAGCACTGAGCAGATGCGAGAACTTGATCCAAACTCCCCGATGTTGTTCCAACTGAACACAGAATGGCCGCGATGGGTGGACGACCATGTTCCGAACGACTGTCGACTAAATTCAATTTTCGGCACTAAGGACACCACGGTTTCCTTTTCGAGCAGTATTGGTCTCTCCGAAGAAACTGTCTCTCTGACAGGGAAGGACCATATCAATATCGTAAAACCAGTTTCTCTCCGCGATGAGATCAACCTTACTGCCTGGCGGTTTCTGCGGGAGGCGCATTTTGCCGAAATCGAAATTCCGAAATAGGCTGCTGTCGCGAAAAAGTGAAATGATTTCGAACAAGGCAGTGGACTCAACGGCTACCCGCTGTCATCTCGGCTTCTGGTCGCTTCGCTCCCGGCACCCGAGCCGCCATCGGGCATTCGTGAGTCACTTTGAACGTTCGAACTAAGATAATGATTACTCGCAAGGCATCGTCAACATTAAGCGACAATAACATTTTTATCCGATTACTCGTTATGAGCATCACTGTTAACCATAAAAGCTAAATTAATATGAACCTAAGATGTTGTGTCGGTTTTCATGATTGGAGTAAGGACTGTCATAAATGTGCGTTGTGTGGCAAACAGAGAGGAACTCATGTGTTAGGACAGGCAAACCTATTTGGCATTCGGATGAGGCCTGAAAGCCTGTGTGTCTATTGTAAAACGAAGCAAAGTGATATTCATTGGGACACTCCTTGTAAGGTATTTCATGATTGGTCAAATGACTGCGAGAGGTGTGCTAACTGTGGTCAGACGCGCAGAAATGAGCACAGATGGAGATCGGGAGGGTGTAAGTGCTCAGAATGCGGTAAATTCCGCGACGAATGGCATGACTGGACTTGGGACTGTGAGAAGTGTGCAACATGCAAAAGGACACGTGATGGATGTCATGACTGGTCGGAGGATTGCGAGAAGTGCACAAACTGCAGAAAGACACGTTCAAATGGTCACGAATGGAGCGGTTGCAAGTGTTTGAAGTGCGGGAAGACTCGTAACCAAGAACATGACTGGAATGCCGACAAAGGAGAGTCGTGTACGGTCTGCGGCATTTCACGCATGCATTCTGAACGCCTCAGAAGAATATCTGAGTTACCGCAGTCTAAGCAAGTTTTTGCTAATAAGATTTGTGAACTCAATCTGAGCGATGATCCTTCAAAAACGGTACCCCAGCACAATATGATGTATATAGTTGAATTTATGTCGTTGCTAGGAAATCATAGGGTTTGGAATTGGAGTGGCTATTCTGCCGTCTACAACTATCCTTCCACAAATGGTCTCATAAGACAGATAAGAATCCACAGGCACTGTATTGATTTATTCACAATTGTTGAGGAAAACGAATATAGGGATGGAATTGAGGTATATTCTAAATTTAATTACCTGTAACCGTTCGAAGGCTCAAATAGGAGCTTCACTTTTTTCGGAACTAATTCCTTTGGGGCAGGAAAGAGCTGTGGGGAATATTATGCGGCTGTTCCCCCTAGAGGAGGGGTTTGGGGAAACGTGGTTCCCCAATCGTTCCACCTGAATCCAGACGATTCCCCCCGGTTCATCCGGTGCCGGAGGCTCCGGCGGAGGAGGTCTCACCTTTGCCAATTCTCCATGTAACGCTCCGCATCAATCCCGGAATTCTCTGGCGGATCGGCTGGGATGACGGGCAGGGCCGAGGCCGTCAGAGTATTCTGAAAGGGCCATGTGGTCACCAGTCCCGACCGGCGCGGAAAGGCCCGGGTGCGGCGAGGTGGATGTCGTTGGCAGTTTCCGGCCACCCCCTGCGGAGCAAACGGATTGATTGCGCCAGAATTTCGGGTATCATAAGCGAATGAACTGGCGAGATCGCATAACCGTTGATCCGAAAGTATGCCACGGAAGGGCATGCATTCGCGGCACACGGGTTTTCGCATCGGTCGTTCTCGACAATCTGGCTGCGGGACTTGATGAAGGGGAAATTGTCTCCTCCTATCCGTCATTGACCGGGGAGGACGTGAAGGCGGCCATTGCTTATGCCGCCGAATTGACCCGGGAACGCACGGCGGAACTTCATGCGGCATGAGGTTCAAAATTGACGAGAATCTTCCCGTCGAAGTCAAAGCATTGCTGGTTGCCAGCGGACACGATGCCCACACGGTCATTGAGGAGCGGCTCGTTGGATCTGAGGACTCCTTGATTTACCATGTTGCCCAGACGGAGGAGCGGGTCATTCTTACCTTGGATTTGGATTTCTCCGATATCCGGACCTACGTCCCCTCGGAATCGCATGGAATCATCGTCTTGAGGCCGCGCAGCCAGGACAAGGCCTCGATTCTGGCGATCATGGACCGCGTGATTCCGCTCCTTGCCACGGAGCCGATTGCAGGCCGACTGTGGATCGTGGGTGGCGAGCGGGTGAGGATTCGGGAATAAATTACCTTCCGGACAGAGTGGAAAAGACTCCCATCGGCGCATTGTCTTGGCGTGGAGAAGCGCTGAAAATCCGTTCGCTAACCCTGCGAAAAAAGGTAAGTCAAAAAAGTAAGTCCACTTACTTTTTTTGGAGGATTCAGGACAACTCGTGATGAAATAGAATTCCTTGTAAGATACTGTCAGAGAGCGAAATGATTACGTCTGACGATTCGGGACGATTTGAGAAAAAACCGTCGTTTCGAGTTAGCAAAGCGCCGTTTTCGACCTCTCAGCCGCCTCACCTGTAGAAGGCGAGGTAGAACCCCCAGCCGCGGTCAAACGCCTTTACTTTGGAGCGGGGGGATTTCCAGCAGGAGACGGAACGCCGAGGCGGGCGAGGATGACCGGGTAGGTGGTGGATGTTTTTGCGTCGGGCTGGTTCACGTCAACCATGTCGTGCGGGACTCCGTCGGATTTGGGAAACTGGAAAATCGTGACGTGACCCGGGTTTTTGGCGGCCCATTTGGCGGCGAGTTCATCGGTGAGGGCGTTGTTCGCGCCGATGTCGGTGGCGGTGGTCAGGATGTCGAGCCGGCCGGCTTTGAGTGGGCCAATGCCCGCGCGGACATTGCGCGCGAGCTGGACGGTATCGGCCATGCAGCGGGTGCCATAGCGCGGGTAGGCATACGGAGGTCCCGGGTTCTTTTCTTTCAGTTCATCGTTCCACCATTTGTAGAAATTCGGAGTCCTTGAGAGAATGGCGGACAGGGCATCGACAACCGGCACGGGATAGCCATAGAGACTGAAGAACGGGGACATGATGAGGACCGACTCGATGCCGTCGCGGTTCTCGGCCATCCATGCCGCAGCGACGGCACTTCCCGAAAGCCCGGCCATCGAGATGCGGTCGCCGAGTCCTGCCGCGATATCGAGTCCGGTGGCGGCCTGATCGAGGAGGTCCTGACCGGATTGCATTCCCTGGATCTCGTTCATCCGGTCGGCATAACCGGCGTAGCGGGCGCGGGGGATCACGACATTCGCCCCGGACGCGAAGAGGATTTTTGCGAGCGGAACAAATTGCTCCGGGCAGTTCGTAAGGCCGTGGAGCAGAACAAACACCCGGTCGGTTTTGTGGCCGTGCGTGAACATCCGGCTGCGACCCTCGGGGCACAGCGGGAGTGCCGCTTCGGCCTTTTCAACAGCCTCGAATTTTTTCAGGGCATCGTCATAGTTTCCGGCGGGGTGAGGAATGGAGGAAAAGCCAGGCACACGGAACAGCCAGAATCCCACCGCCGCCAACGCCAGCACAATGATCCATCGCTTTTTCATCGGCAGAATTTCGGTGCCCAGGTTGGCTTGCGGACGGCTTGCAAAACAAATGCCGCTCCAAGCAGGACGAGAAACAAGGAAAGAAACTGCCCGCGGGTGAGCGCCATCGTGAGCGGAGCGTCGGGTTCGCGGAACATCTCTCCGATGATCCGCAGGACCGCGTAGGCGATGAAGAATACTCCGGTGAGCACGCCGTTCGGCAACCGGAATCGTGTTCGCAGAATCCAGAGAAGCAGGAAGAGGACAACTCCTTCAAGAAAGGCCTCGTAGATCTGCGAGGGATGCCGCGGGGAGAGCGTTGCCGCGAGGTGTTCGCGCAGTGCCGGCGAGTAACGGACATTGTCCACGATATTCGCGACCGCCGTCCATTGCGGGTTGATTCCGCGGGCTTCCGCAAGTGCCAGCTGAACCGTCTCCGGGGGGGCGTCATAGAGTTCCTTAGGAAACTGAACCGCCCACGGTGCGCTTGCCACGCGGCCGAAAAGTTCCCCGTTGATGAAGTTCGCACACCGCCCGAAAAAGAGGCCGATCGGTGCGGTCACGACGAGGTTGTCCCCGATGTTCAGCCAGGAAACATGCTTCATCCGGGAATAGACGAACGTGAAGATCACGACCCCCAGCATCCCGCCGTGGCTCGACATCCCGCCGTCCCAGAATTTGAAAATCACCAACGGGTTTGCGGAGAACGCGCCCCAGTCGTAGAAAAGCATATAGCCGAGGCGTCCTCCGAGGATCACGCCGAACAAGGCGACGCCGGTGATGAAGTCGCTCACCTGAGGGGGAGCCAGGTCAGAATATCCCCGCCGGGCCAGCCAAAGGTAGAGCCAGTATCCGGCGACAAACGCCGCCACATAGGCCAAGCCATACCAGCGAAGCCCGAAGCCGTTCCCGAAATCCAGCAGAAACGGGCTCAAGTCATGGACGTAATAGCCGAGAAGCATCACAGGCGCAGAAGATCGCGGGAGCGGGCCGGTCTGACAATCCAAATGAGCACGTCCTGACTCCACCCTCCAACCGCAGGAATCTCCCCTGCCTAGACAGAAAACCGACAAAAACCTGCCTCCGGACGCCCCGCGCACCCGTAGACAATATGTGATCCACGTATTGACCCGCCGACAAACCGTCCGAACCGACATCCTGACGTGCTGGAAATTCTTCTCCAACCCTCACAACCTGGAAAAAATCACCCCTTCAAACATGGGTTTCCGGGTAATGAGTGACATTCCGGACGAGATCCACGAGGGCATGATGATCGAATACCGGATCCGTCCGGTTTTCGGGATCCCGATGACATGGCTGACGGAAATCTCGCACGTTCGCGGGCCGCGCTATTTTGTGGACGAACAACGTGTGGGTCCTTACGCGTTGTGGCATCACGAACACGAGTTTGTGGAGACCGGTGACGGCTGCACGGAGATGATCGACCGCGTGCATTACATACTGCCGTTCTCTCCTCTGTCCGAACCTGCCCATTCCCTCCTCGTCGGCCCGCAACTCAAGGCGATCTTCGACCACCGCATCCGCGCAGTGGAAAAACTCTTCGGGAGAGAAGATGCGCCGGATCCGCAGACACCGGAAGGTGATTCTTCCGCCTGAAAGAAGTATCAGGGAGGCGACAGAACCGGGAACTTCCCGGGAGACATCTCAAACCGGCAAGGAAGGGCGTCAGCGAGCTCTCCATCGAGTTCGACAGGAACGGCCCCTTCGCTCCGGACGGTCATAGCGCTGGTTTGAAAATACTCCACATCCGGAAGGTCGGCATGGCTGCCGAAGGCAATGGCCTGGAAATACCGCACGACATCCCAGTGGCTCTGGTTCTTGAAAACCAGGACGTCGAGCAGGCCGTCGTCCGGCCGCGCATCCTTGAAAAGGACGAAAGGTCCGCCGTAGAGACGCCCGTTGCCGACGAGCACAAAACTGCCTTCGCGGCGGTGGGAATCGTCCGGTTCCACGATCACAGGCGGCGGACGCACGGCCGCAACCTGGGCGAGCGTGAGCAGGTAGCTCACCGGACCAAGGGATTTTTTCGATTCGGGGGTCGTCTGGCGGACAACCTCGGCATCCAGGCCGATTCCGGCCAACTGGACAAAGAACGACTGGTTTGCGACCGGGAGGTCGAGTTCGCGGACGTGCCCCGACTCGATGATTTCCCATGCGGCCCGCAGGTTGTTCTGGGGGATGCCCAACTCGGTCGAGAACACGTTCATCGTGCCGACCGGGAGAATCCCGAATCGCACGCCGGAGCCGGCCACTCCATTCGCGACCTCGTTCACCGTGCCATCTCCTCCGGCGGCAACAATCGTGCGGAACCCTTCCTGGACAGCCTCGCGGGCCATCACCCGGGCATCGCCGGCGGCGGAAGTCATGCGCACGACCGCCTGGAGCGATAGCGCCGAGATTTTTTCGCGCATCGCCCGGGCGCGGTCACCCCTCGCGGCGGGATTGAGAATCACAAGAACTTTCTTCACATTCAAATCGAGTGCGATAGCTTCCCTTCGTGCGAAAGTTTGCCAAGCCAATTCTGATTTCTGCGGGAATTCTCCTGTTTATCTACGTTTTGGCCGTGCTCGGGCTGAATATCTATCTGCAGTCGCAGGGGCTGCAAAGCCGCATCTGCCTGGCCGCCTCGTCGGTTGCCGGAAAACCGGTTTCGATCCAGGGGGCCCACTACACCCCGTGGGCCGGTTTCACGGTCAACGGCATCATGGTTCCCCAGCTCCAGGCAACGGGCGCGCCCCCGGAGTTCGAGGCAGAATCGATCAACTTCCGCTTCGCGTTCTTCCAACTGCTGAGAGGAAAGCTTGTGGTGAAGGAGATTTTCGTCAACTCCCCGGTTCTCGTCTCAATCAGCCTGCCGCGTGAAACAATGGCAGGACAAGGGGGAACTCCTGTTGACGCGGTCGCGGCGCCTGCCATGCCGGCGGCGCCCCTGTCGGGTGGAGCAGTCGAAATCACTGTTCCGGAAACCCGGTTGGCCCGGCCCTCAGCTCCCGCCCTCATGGAAATCCGCCAGGTCAAAATCAAGGGCGGCCGGTCCCAGATTTTCGACTCCAAGGGTGCCTGCCTCTTCGATCTGAACGGGATTGAGGCCTCAGTGGATATTCTGCCCGACGGAAAACTTGACGGAAAATTCCTTGTCGCGGAGACCTCGGTGGGAGCATCCGTCCACCCGCGCGGGATTTCCGGAACATTCACATTTCAGAAGGGCCGGCTCGTGGTTCCGGACATCCACGGCACGTGGGCGGATGGACGCCTCTCCGCCACCTTCGAGAGCGATCCCTCCCTCGGGTTCACCGCAACAGCCTCAGCCGATGGAGTGCTTGTGAAAAAGCTTGCCGATGACGCCGGGATCAGCGCGGACGGAGCGAGGGGAAGTCTCTTCGCCAAGGGCTCCCTGCGCGGCCTGCCTGGAGCCCCTGAGAGCTATTCCGGCCTGGTGGAGGCGAACCTCCAAGAGGCACGCCTCCAGCCGCTGGATTTCATCCGGCAGATCGGCGATTTGATGAACATCCAGGAGCTCCAGATGCTGGAGCTGAAAACCGCCGAGGGCAGGTTTGTCATCCGCGACCAGCAGGTTGTCGTGGAGAAGCTGATTCTTGAATCGGCAAACCTATTTCTCGAAGGGACCGGACCCGTTGGATTTGACGGAAAGATGAAGCTCCGCTCGCGCTTGCACCTGAACGAAAAACTCCGCCGGGATCTGGGCGGGCTTCTCGGCGAGAATTTCGAGGATTCCGACCGCTCCGGCTACCGGTTTGTTCCGTTCTCGGTCACCGGCGCGGTCAGCCGCCCGAAAACCGATTTGCTCGACAAACTCACCGGCTTCCGGATCGGGCAGGACATCGGCGGACTTCTCAAAAACCTGTTCCAGATCCCCGTTCAGGAAAAAGCGAAACCCGGGCAGCCCGGAGAGGCGAAGTGATGCGGATCATCGCCGGAGAAGCCGGCGGACGACCGCTAAAAGCCCCGCCGGAAGGCGTGCGACCAACCATGGATCGCGTGAAAGGGGCGGTCTTCTCAAGCCTTGGCGATCTTGTCCCGGGATCCCGTGTCCTGGATCTCTTCGCAGGATCGGGGGCGATGGGAATCGAGGCTCTCAGCCGGGGGGCGGCCTCGGCAACATTCGTGGACTCTAACGAACGCTGCGTCCGTTGCGTGAAAGAAAACATGCGCCGCGCCGGGGTGGATGGAAGTGCTCAGACGATGGATGTTTACCGGTTTCTCGATCTCTATGCTGGCGAGGGAGGTTTCGACATCATCTTTGCGGACCCGCCGTATGCGAAGCTGCCCGGAGATGCGGATCACTCAATCCTCCTCGCGGCTTCGGGAAAGCTAGCGACCGCCCTCGCCCCCGGAGGCGTCTTTGTGCTCGAGCGCCAGTCCGGGGGAAAACCGCTCGAATGCCCGCTCACCGCTAGCCGGTCGAAATCCTACGGCGGGAGCGAAATCCTGTATTTTTTCAAGGAATGATCCCGCTGATCCGTCTGGCTTACAATCTGGCCTTCCCTGTTGTCCTGATCCTGATGCTGCCGGGTTTCATCGTTCGCATGGTGAGGCGTGGGAAATACCGCCACAAATTCTGGCAGCGGTTCGGGATCTACTCCCCGCGGGTGCTGGAAAGAATCGGTGGCGGCGGGAGGACATGGGTCCATGCGGTCAGCGTGGGCGAAGTCATGATCGCCCTGAAACTGATCCAGGCCCTTCGGGAGGCGGAACCCGGCAGGGAGTTTGTGCTCTCGACCACGACGTCGACCGGATTCAAGCTGGCCGCGCGGGCAAAATCCCCCTGGCTCGAACCGGTTTACAATCCGCTGGATTTCTTTTTCACCGCCCGGCACGCGGTCCGGACGATCCGACCGAAAATTCTCATTCTGGTGGAGGCGGAGGTGTGGCCGAACATCGTGTGCGAGGCGAAGGCCGTTGGCGCCAGGGTCGTCCTCGTCAACGCGCGCCTTTCGCCGCGTTCGGAAAAACGCTTCCGTGCGGTCCGATGGATCACGGCGCCCGTCTTCAACCAACTCGACCTGCTCTGCCTTCAGGAACCCGACGATGTCGCGCGCTGGACGGCTCTCGGAGTGGACGAATCCCGTCTGCTCGTCACCGGCAGCATCAAGTTCGACGATGCGGGCGTCCGCCCGTCGCGCGACTTCCGTCCGTTCCTCCGCGCGCTGGGGATTCCCGATGAGGCGCCGGTCCTTCTCGGTGGCAGCACGTTCGAAGGAGAAGAAGCCTTGCTGGCTTCCGTATTTCTGAAGCTCCGCGAATCCCACCCCGGACTCTTTCTGATCCTTGTTCCCCGCCATTTTGAGCGCGCCGCGGGAGTGGAGGCTCAGCTGGCAAAATCAGGGCTGAGAATCGCACGGCGGACACAATCCGATCCTCCCGGTGAGCCCGATGTTCTGCTCGTGGACACCACTGGCGAACTCCGTGACTGGTATGCATGCGCCACGGTCGTCTTCATCGGAAAGAGCCTGTGCGCAAGGGGCGGACAAAACCCCGCCGAACCTGTCTCGGCGGGCGTTCCGGTCGTTTTTGGACCGAACATGCAGAACTTCGCGACTCTGACGCGGCAATTTCTCCGGCACGAGGGAGCAATCGAGGTCCACAACGAAGACTCCCTCCGTTCCGCTGTCGCCACCCTTCTAGACGATCCGGCACTCCGCAGTTCAATGGCCGTGAACTCCTCACAATGTCTGGAGGTGCACCGTGGTGCCACGACCCGTACGGTTGCCGCACTGGCCGGGTAACAAAAATCAGCTCAGGGCGGGCTTTTTATCACTACACGGCCGCAGAAAATCCTCCTCCATCTGGTGGACAAACAACGTCGCAGAAAGTAGATCCGCAACTCCTCCGGCGGTCAGATTGCGTGCCACAAACCCGCGGTGGATGTTAGCCGCTTCTTCCATCCATCCTTGCCGGAGAACCCCGCCGGCATCAAGAAACCGGCGCGCCTCGGCACGGGCAAAATTCCAGCCGCTTTCGCCGCCGCGCTTCAGGAGCGTGGTATCCTCGCAACACGCAAGCAGTTCGAAGAATGCCTGAACGCACGCGTCGGAAAAGTCAACGATGCCGATTCCAAGCGCAGGCAGCCCGATTCCGTAAACCGATGGGAATCCCCTTTTCGCCTCCCCCCTTGCTCCCGAGATTCCATGCTGGCGGCACATGGAAATCCCATCGCTGATGCAAGGAAGTTCTCCTGGCAGCATCAACTCCCCTCCCCAGCAGTCCGCAACAATTTCACCGAGGGAATTGCCGGGGGAAAACCCTCCTTCTGCGCGCCTCCCAGCGGCTGCCGCGAGCAGCCCGAGTGAAAAAATCGCTCCGCGGTGGGTGTTCCTCCCGCGCGTTGCAGTCAACATTGCCGCTTCGGCAGCGATTCCGATTTCCTGGAGTTCAAGCAAGGAACACTCCTTCGCTCCGGCTTCGGCCAACAACAAAAAGAACGGCTCCAGGCACTCGATCGAGTCGAGAAAACATTGGGCATCCATGTCGGGATGGCTTCCGTTGTCGATCCGGCTGACCAGACCCGGCTTGGGGTAGGTCTCCAATTCCAGTCGCAGCGCCCGTGATACACACCGGGCTATCGCGGCGGACGAAATCTCATTTTGCAGGTTCATGAGTCAACCCGCCGGCTGGTGTTGGGTCACGCAATGCACGCCTCCGCCGCCATTGTAAAGCCGGTCAAGGTCCAGCATCTCGACCTTTCTGCCAGGGAAAGCCTGCTCAAGCGCAGCCCTGGCGGCCGCATCCCGGGCTGCATCGCCAAACTGCGCGGTAATCACCGCGCCATTGACCGTGTAGAAGTTGAGATAGGAATTGAGAAAATCCCTGCTTTTCACCCGCGTGGTGACAGGAGCTTCGATCTGGATCACTTTCAGCCTGCGGCCTTTGGCGTCTGTCGCCTCAGATAATATCTGCAATTGCCTGCGGGAATCCTCCGCATACGGGTCATCGTCGGAGGGCGGGGAAACCTGAATCATCACAACACCCGGACGAACAAAACGGCTCGTAGCATCGATGTGGTCGTCCGTGATATCCAGACCCGCAACGCCCGGCACCCACACCACCTTGCTTGCGCCGTATGCGGACCTTATGGCGGCCTCCAACTGTTCCTTGGTTTTTCCCGGGTTGCGGTTCCCGTTAATGATGCTGCTTTCCGTTGCGATCAGCGTTCCCTCTCCATCGGTCTCAATCGCGCCCGGTTCCGAGACAAAATCCGCCGTGCTGAACCGAACAGGCACCTTGGCCGCCATCTGCCGCGCAACCAAGGCATCCTTCCCCGAGGCTTGCTTGCCGCCCCAGCCGTTGAAATTCAGACCGATCGCATCGATCACGCCGCTACCGTTGCAGCGAAACAGGCACCCGGAATCGCGGATCCAGCAGTCGTTCACCGGAATGTCGTCCCGAACCGTCACAGCATCCCCGCACATTTCCCGGGCAACTGCGGCATTTGCGCTGCCATCGGCACACATCGTAACCGGCTCGTAACGGGAGATGGTTTTTGCAATCAAGGCAATATCTCTCTGGATGCCGGCCAGTCCCGAGCCCCAGATTCGCGCGCTTGACGGCCATGCCATCCATGTGCGGCTGTGCGGTCCGGCTTCATGCGGCGCGACAAAGTCACCTCCTGATGCGAACGCGATGGAAAATGTGCCATCGAGCAGGGTCATGGCAGCACCGAAAGCGCCGATTTTAAGAAATTGCCGACGGGAGGGATTGGAATATGCCATTTCTTTCAACATCCTCGTTTTAAATGAAACTTTTCGGGGACGTCGATCCGTTCCACCGGCCGGTTTCGAAGATCGAAACCGGGAGCCCGCACCAAGAACCGTTTGACCTGTCCTGTCACGCCTGTAATATGCCCACCTCCCGAACGGAAACCACTGAAAACCTGATAATAACGTGAGCGACAAAGCGCCTTGGATCACCTTTCGCCCCGAATTGCGAGTGCTCGACTGCACGATTCGCGACGGCGGCTTGATGAATAACTCCCGATTCTCCGATGAGGAGGTCAAAGCGGTCTATCAGACCTGCATCGAGGCCGGGATCGACTACATGGAAATCGGGTATAAGAACTCGCACGAGGCTTTCCCTAAGACGGAGTTCGGTCCCTGGCGCCATTGTGACGAGGAGGACCTGCGCCGCGTCGTCGGCGACCATACCTTTGAACGCACAGGGTTGCGGCTCGCCGTGATGGCGGACGCCGGCGGCAAGTGCGACTGGCAGACAAAGATCCTGCCGGCTGACCAGAGCGTGCTCGATATGATCCGGGTGGCCTGCTACGCGCACCAGATTTCCGAAGCGGTAGAGATGGTCCACCACTGCCACGACCTCGGCTACGAAACGACCCTCAACATCATGGCCATCTCGACCGTCCACGACGTCGAGATCGACCAGGTTCTCGAGATCGCCCGCGAAACCCCGGCGGGAACCGTCGTGGTGGTAGACAGCAACGGAGCACTCTACCGCGAACAGATCGATCACCTCGTGAACAAATACCGCAAGGCACTGGACGGCACCGGCAAAGACGTCGGCATCCACGCCCACAACAACCTCCAGCTCGCATTCGCCAACACCATCGAGGCGATCATTCTCGGCTGCAACCGGGTCGACGCCACGATGATGGGCCTCGGCCGCGGAGCCGGAAACTGCCCGATGGAAATCCTGCTCAGCTTCCTGCGGAACCCGAAGTTCAAGCTCCGGCCTGTCCTTGAGCTGATCCAGAACACCATCATGCCCATGAAGCAGCGCTTCGATTGGGGACCGAACATTCCCTATCTGATCACCGGAGCCCTCAACGCGCATCCCCGCAATGCCATGGAATTCTGCGAGAGCAAGGAAAGCGGCGATCTGGTCGCTTTCTACGACAAGATGATCAACGAGGGTTGAGGGCGATCAATCGGGCACCGTGAAAAAGCGCGACGTCATGATCCTCCTTCTGGCGCTCGCAGGAGCGGGCGTGGATGCGATGATGATCATGGGCTTCAATGTCCTGACGGCTGCACAGACCGGCAACACGATCCTTCTCGCCGTCGCCCTTGCCCGCGGGCAGTTCGCCCTCGGACTGAGTGCTGCCATTTCCGTCATCGCCTACGTCGTCGGAGCCGCGCTCGGAGAGGTTTTTCTTGTCCGGCAGTCCGGCACGAAAACCTCGGGGATCGCGGCGACGCTGTTGGCCGAGGCCTCACTTCTGGGTATCCTTCTGGTTTTGTGGCGCATCGCGGGAACCACCCCATCGCAAACGATGGGGCTCGTGCTGGTTGCGATCGCCGCCGTCGCCATGGGCATCCAAAGCGCCGCAGTGCGATGCCTCCACAACGGGCCGACGACCACTTATATCACTGGACTCCTGACAAGTTTCACCACGGGAGCGATCCGGGAATTTCTTGTCCCCGGAAATAACGGCCGCTCATCCGGTGACTCTCCGTGGAAATACGGCACAGTCTGGGTGACATACCTTGCCGGGGCGATCATTTGCGGACTGGTCTACCTATTTGCTGGCACGATGGCGCTCTTGCTGCCCATCGCTTCTGTGCTCGCAGTCATCGCACTCGGGCCGCGACGTTGCTGAGATTCCTATCTGCTCCGGGGTTTCCCTGGCTGAAGCCAGCTTTGAAAGAGTTTCGTCAGGATGGGGACGAGGACATACGTCATCAGGAAAACCATCAGCACCGAAGTAAGGAATGTTCCCGCAAGCACGGGCAGCCGTGCAAGGGCCGGAGCGCCCCAAATAGAAAGCACCAGGGAAGGAGGATAGACAGCGATCATCAGAAGAACGGCCATCTTCCAGCGCGGTGGAGCGTCCGGAGCTTGGGCGGATACAAAAAAGGCTTCCATCCCGGCGTATCGGTGGACGTGGCCGGGGGTCGGCTTCGGAGGTGCCACTTCACGGCACCAGCGCGAAAACCCGGGAGAACCGACCCACGCATCATGCTCGGCCTTTCCGGCGAACTGCTGCAGGATGGAGAATTCCACGCTTCCGGCGGCCTCCTGGCGGAAAACCATGCTCCCGGATGTCCCCGGAAACCGGTCGAAGTCCCGGAGGAGATCTTTCAGCGTGCCAAGGAACACATTTCCTTGCGTCGCCGGAACCGTGCGGTTGATGAGGACGGTGACGGCATTGCTTTTCGCATCGCGACCACCGATGTGGAGTGGACGGAGGGTTTCCATGTGCCCGCCACCTTACATTTTTCGGCACCGCAGGCACAACCGGGAAAGCAGCGGCAAAGTTGGACGCAATTTCCGCGCAGTTTTTGATTCAAAACCACCTATCCGCTCTGATAGAAGAGAACCCGATGAGTGCTCCCAACCGGGTCGTCAAAGCCAAACTCCCCGCCCGTGTCATTGTATCCGCCGTGCTCATCGGGCTGCTCGTGACCGGGTTTATCGTCTTCGCCGTCTGGCAGAGCGGACGCGGAATCACCGAAGCCAGGATGTCCGGCTTCATTGTCTCAAAGGAGTTCAAACCGCTCGCGCAAACCGAACGGGAGATCACGCTCAATCGCAAAGGGACAGTCAGCGCGCGGGATGTGACAGGAAATTACATCATCACCGTCGAGGTCATTCAAAAGGATGGCACGAAGAAGGCGTATGTGGTCGATCTGAATGACAAAGCCCGCTACGATGCCGTCAAGGTCGGAGATGCCTTCGACGTCGGCCCGTTTTACGTCCCGTCAAAGTAACTCGGCCCGCGCCGGGAAGCCGGGATAAAACCCGCGGATTTTTTTGAACAACTTTCCGGGTCCCTCTGTCTCACACTTCAACAATTCCCTGTAAATACAAAGTAAAACAAAATCTATGAGCGTCAATACATCCGAACTCACCCGTCAAGTGCAAGAAAACCGCCAGTGGGTTGAGCCCCTGCTCGCCGAAGTCGGCAAAGTTGTCGTCGGCCAGAAAGTGCTGGTCCACCGGCTTTTGGTCGGTCTCCTGACCAACGGTCACGTTCTCCTCGAAGGCGTTCCCGGACTTGCGAAAACGCTCACCGTCCGCACGCTGGCGAGCTCAATCCACACCGGCTTCCAGCGGTTGCAGTTCACCCCAGACCTCCTCCCCGCCGACCTGATCGGCACGCTGATCTATAATCCGCGGGAGAGCGTGTTCACGACAAAGCTCGGCCCGATTTTCTCGAACCTGATTCTGGCCGACGAAATCAACCGTGCACCGGCCAAGGTGCAGAGCGCGCTGCTGGAAGCGATGCAGGAGCGCCAGGTCACGATCAGCGAGGAGACGTTCAAGCTTCCCGACCCGTTCCTCGTGCTCGCCACGCAGAACCCGATCGAGCAGGAAGGAACCTACCAGCTTCCGGAAGCGCAGCTGGACCGCTTCATGCTGAAGGTTCATGTCGGATATCCGACCCGCGAGGAGGAACGCTCCATTCTTGACGCCATGTCGACATCATCGCCGCGCCTCGACGTCCAGGCGGTCGTAACGGCCGACGAAATCATCCGCGCCCGCTCGATCGTCAACGACATCTACGTGGATGAACGGGTGAAGGATTATATCGTCAACATCGTCTGGGCAACACGCGACCCCGCTGCCGCCAAGCTCAAACTCGATGGCATGATCCGCTACGGGGCCTCCCCGCGCGCCACGATCTTCCTCACGCTTGCCGCGAAGGCCAACGCGTTCATCGCCGGACGCGGATATGTCACTCCGCAGGACGTGAAATCAATGGGACTCGATGTGCTCCGGCACCGCATCGCCGTCAGCTACGAAGCGGAGGCTGAATCGGTCACCACCGAGGCGATCATCGAACAGATCTTCGCCGGACTCCCCGTCCCCTGAGCAGGAGTATTAAGAATAAAGTATTAAGGCTTAAGAAAAAATTCCGGGCGAACCGTGCGCCCCACTTAATACTTAAACCTTACAATTTTAAACCGTCCATGAGAGATCCCAAAGAGATTCTGAAAAAGATCCGACGCCTCGAGCTGCGGACGCGCCGGCTGGTCAATGCCGGCTTCGCCGGGCAGTATCACAGTGTCTTCAAGGGGCGCGGCATGAATTTCGAGGAGGTGCGCGAATATGCCGCAGGCGACGAGATCCGCTCAATCGACTGGAACGTGACCGCCCGGATGAACGCGCCCTATGTGAAAAAATTCACCGAGGAGCGGGAGCTCACCGTGATGCTGGTCGTGGATTTGAGTGCGTCGGGAACTTTCGGCAGCGTCGAGCTGAGCAAGCGCGAGCTGGCGGCCGAGGTGGCCTCGATCCTGGCGTTCAGCGCGATCAACAACAACGACAAGGTCGGACTCCTCCTCTTCAGCGACGACGTCGAGCTTTTCATCCCGCCGAAAAAAGGCCGTCTCCACACGCTGCGGCTCATCCGGGAGATGCTGTATTTCGAGCCAAAAGGCCGCGGGACAAACCTCGCGGGTGCCCTCGACTACCTCAACCGTGTAACCAGCCGCCGGGCGGTCGTCTTCCTGATCTCGGATTTCATTGCCCCCGATTTCACAAAGGCCCTGACCGTCTCGAGCCGTCGCCATGACGTCGTCGCCATGCCGGTGAGCGATCCGGGAGAATCCTCGCTGCCGAACGTCGGAATCATCACGCTGGAGGATGCGGAAACCGGCGAGCAGATCGACATCAACACCGGAAGCCGGGCGGTCCGCCAGGGGCTGAAAGATCTCGAGGAGAAGCGCAGGAAGACTCTTGAACGCCTCCTCCGCAGCCGCCGGATCGACATCGTCCGCCTCACCACCAACGAAGACTACCTCCTGCCGCTCCGCGCGTTCTTCGAGCAGCGCGAGCGCCGCCTTGCCGCATGAACCAGGCCGCTCCCACTCCAGCCCCCATCCACGACATCGTCGGCCCCGTGTGGTTTTTCCCGTGGCCGGTGTGGGTCGTCGTGCTTGCGGCGGTCGGGCTTCTGCTCGTCCTCGGCGGGATCGCCGTCCTTCTCTGGAAGCTGCTCACGAAAAAGACACCGCCCACAGCGAAGGACCGCGCTTTGGCCGTGCTGGAGTCCCTGCGCTCCACAGTTGCTGGTGCCGATCCCTACGCGTTCGGAATCACCGTCTCCGACGCAATCCGCAACTACATCCGCGAGCAACACGGGCTGCACGCCACCACCCAAACCTCGCTGGAATTCCTCGAGGAGATCCGGACCAACCCAGTTTTTTCGGATAACGAAAAGGCAGGACTCTCGGTCTTTCTTGAAAAGACCGACCTTCTGAAGTTTGCACGCGCCGAGGCTGGCGAGTCGGAAATGATCGGGCTCCTTGAGACCGCAGGGCGCCTCGTCCGCGGCGAGGTGCAACCGGGCGGCAGTAAAGGAGCAAAGCCATGACATTGGCCGGCATTACCATCGCCCATCCCTGGGTTCTCCTCCTGCTGCTCCTCGTTCCTCTGCTCGCTTTCCTCAAGGGAAAATTCGGGGGCACGGCCGGCGTGGCGTTTTCCAGCACGGACGCTATCCGGCGTCTCGGCCAACGCCGCAGGTCCAGGAGCGGCGCATTTCTGGCAGCCCTCTCCTACTTCGCTCTGGCGGCCTTTATCATCGCACTGTCGCGCCCCCAGCTCGGCCGCGAGATCACGCGAGTGCAGGCCAGCGGCGTGGATATCATGCTCGTCCTGGACGTTTCCCGCTCGATGCTGGCGGAGGATTTCTCGATTGGAGCCAGCCGGGCAAACCGGCTTGAGGTCACGAAAAAGGTTACCGAACAATTCATCCGCAAGCGCCCGAACGACCGCATCGGCATCATCGCTTTCGCCGGCCGCCCCTACCTTGTCAGTCCGCTCACCCTCGACCACGACTGGCTTATTCAGAACCTCGAGCGCCTCCAGATCGGGCTCGTCGAGGACGGCACAGCGATCGGCTCCGCCATCGCATCCGCCGCGAACAGGCTCAAGGACAAGGATGCGAAGACGAAGCTGATCGTTCTGCTCACTGACGGCGACAACAACGCGGGAAAAGTCATGCCCCTGACCGCCGCGGAAGCGGCCAAAGCCCTGGGGATCCGCATTTACACCATCGGCGCCGGAACGGTGGGTGAAGCCCCCTTCCCGTTCACAGATCCGTTTGGACGCACTGTCTATCGCAACGTGCCGGTCGATTTCAAGGAGGACACTATTCGCGACATTGCGAAGATCGCCAACGGGATCGCCTTCCGCGCCACCGATACGAAATCGCTTGAGAAGATCTTTACGGAGATCGACAAGCTTGAAAAATCGAAGGTCGAAGTCGAGAAGATCGCCCAATACCGGGATTTGTTCCCGTGGCTTGTCGGCGCAGGCATCGCCTTCCTCGGCCTGGAAATTCTGCTTTCGCAAACACTATGGAGACGCTTGCCCTGACATTCGGATCGCCGCTCTGGCTCTGGGGCCTGCTGGGCCTGCCGGTCTTCGGTGCCTTTTACATCTGGTCGCACCTTCGCGGGCGCGCCCTGCTTGAGAAGGTCGTAGCGCCGAGGCTCCGCGAGCGCCTCGCAGGCTCGGTGAGCGGTGTTCGCCGCGGCGTGAAAGCCGTCCTGGTCCTGTCCGCATTTGCACTGGCGGTCATCGCCATGGCCCAGCCCCGCTACGGATTCATCCAGCGCGAGGTGAAGCAGAAGGGCCGCGATATCATCGTCGCCGTGGACACCTCGCGCAGCATGCTGGCCACCGACATCGCCCCGAGCCGGCTCGCCCGGGCAAAACTTCTCACCCAGGATCTCATCCGCCTCCTCAAGGGGGACCGTGTCGGGCTGGTCGCCTTCGCGGGATCCGCTTTTCTCCAGGCTCCGCTCACGCTCGACTACACGGCCGTGATCAACTCCCTCGACGAGTTGGATACCAATGTCATTCCGAAGGGCGGAACCAACATCGCCGCAGCGATCGCCATTGCCGAGCAGGCTTTCGGCAAGGCAGAGGGCCAAACCCGCGCACTTGTGATCCTCACCGACGGCGAGGAACTCGATGCGGACGGCATCGCCGCAGCAAAGAAAGCAGCTTCGGAGGGGATCCGGATCTTCACTGTCGGGATCGGCTCTGCAGAGGGATCGCTCATCCCGTTCCGGTCCGAGGAGGGAAAACAGGATTTTGTGCGGGACGTTTCCGGAAAGCCCGTGCAATCGCGCCTGGATGAGTCCCGCCTGCTCGAAATCGCCAAAGAGACCGGAGGGTTTTATGTTCCGATCGGCCCCGATGCGGCCAAGGAGATTTTCCAGAAGGGCATCGAGCCGATGGATCTCGCGGAGACCGGGGTTTTTGCCGCGCGCCAGCCACTGGAGAGGTATCAATGGCCGCTCGGATTCGCCGTCGCATTCCTTGCAATCTGGCTCCTCCTCGGCGAGCGCCGCCGGATTCCCAACGGCATCCGGGCTGCAGCATGCCTTGTGGCGATCCTCGCGCTTCCGGCCACATCCCGTGCTTCGACAGGGCTTCAGGACTACCAAGCGGGGAATTATGATCAGGCCAGAAAAGCCTTCGAATCCCACCTGAAGTCCGCGCCGGAATCGCGCGAGGCCCAATTTGATGCCGGGGCATCGTCCTACAAACTCAACGACTTCGACCAAGCGATCTCCCATTTCACCGGTTCTCTTCTTTCCGAGAACAAGAAGCTGCGCGAAGACTCCTCCTACAATCTCGGCAATGCGCTCGTGCGCCGCGGCGAGGCCGCCAAGGAAAATGATGCGAAAAAGGCGGATTGGAAAAATGCCATCGAGCAATATACCGAGGCCCTGAATCTCAACCCGAAAAACAAGCCGGCCGAGGAAAACCGCGCGATCGTCAAAAAGCTGCTTGAAGACCTCGAAAAACAGGAAAAACAGCAGCAGGACCAGAAAAAGGACGACAAGCAGAAAGACCAGCAGAACAAAGATCAAAAAGATCAGCAAAAGCAGGATCAGAAGGATCAGAAACAGGATCAACAGAACGATCAAAAGCAGGACCAGCAGAACAAGGACCAGCAGCAAAACGACAAGAAGGATCAGCAGGACCAGAAGGACCAGCAAAACAAGGATCAACAGGATCAGAAGGATCAACAGAACAAAGATCAGCAAAAGCAGGATCAGAAGGACGGCCAGAAAGGCGACGAGAAGAAGGACCAGCAGGATCAGGAGAAAAAGGACTCCGGGCAGCAGGACAAACAACAGGACGAACAGAAAAACCAGCAGGGGGGCAATGACAAGAAAGACGAGCAGAAGCAGGGTGACCAGCCGAAGCCATCTCCCTCCCCGACCCCTGGCGAGAAAAAGGAGGGCGACGTCAAATCCAACTCCGGCGGCAACAAGGAAGAGAAAAAAGATCAACAGCCTGCGGGGCAGCCCGGATCCGCGGGAGAGGAGCAGGAAAAGGAAGGTGAGATGAGTGCCGCACAGGCCCGCGCCCTCCTCAAGTCCTTGAACTCCGAAGAAGAAAAAGTGAATCTGATCCAGCAGCCTTACACGGAGGAGACTCTGCGTGACTGGTAATTTTATGAAACATGCCCTCGCATTACTTTTTCTGAGCCTGCTTGCCGCTTCCCCGGTGGTGGCGCAGGAAGTCGTTGCCGGCCTCTCCAGCAACCAGGCCGCCGTGGGCGAACCGGTTCAGCTTGTGGTCACCGTGCGCGGAGCGCGCGGGGCGGACGTTCCTCAGACGCTTTCCGTCAACGGCCTGCGCATCAACCTGGCGGGGCGCTCGACGCAATTTGAGATGAGGAACTTCAAAATGAGTTCCACACTGACCTACACGTATATCATCGTGCCGCAGTTCGAGGGCAACTTCACGATCCCGTCCTTCGACGTCGCGATCGAGGGGAAAACCTACCGCACTCAGGCGATGCATCTGGCGGTTTCGGGAGCCGCGCAGGTTCCTCAGATGCCCACGCTCCCGCAGAGCATGCCGACAGTTCCGAGCGGCCCGCCGCCGGCCGTGGGAAATGACAACGGCCGGCCGTATTTTGCAGAACTCGTCCTTTCGAAAAAATCCGCTTATGTCGGCGAGATTGTGCCGGTCGAGCTGAGGTTTTACTTCCACTCACGCATCGGCGGCCAGGTCGGCGAGCGGCCGAACTTCGGCGGTGAGGGGTTCACGGTTCAAAAGTTTTCGAATGCCGTGAAACGGGAGCAAGTGGTCAATGAAGCCAACTATGTTGTATTCACGTTCCAGAGTGCAATCACACCGGTAAAAGCGGGGACACTTGAAATCCCCGCAGCCAGCCTGGAAGCACGCCTTCAGGTTCCAGGCAATGCACCGCAGGGGCTTGATGACTTTTTCAACAACTTCCCGCTTCCGCAAGGGATGTTCACGGAAACCCGGGAAGTCACGCTTCAAACCAAGCCGCTGCAGCTCGAGGTGGTGGCGCTGCCGAAAGAGAACAAGCCTGAGGATTTCTCCGGTGCTGTCGGCAAGTTCACCATGGATGCCTCCGTCTCTCCCAAAAAGGCTGCGGCCGGGGAACCAGTGACTCTCAGCGTGACGGTCTCCGGGCAGGGAAACTTTGAAGGCATGGGCGCGCCCTCGCTTGTCGGGGACGAGGGGTGGAGAACCTATCCGCCATCGGACAAATTCCAAGCCGCAGACGCGATCGGTTTCACGGGCGAAAAGAAATTCGAGTATCCCATCATCGCCCGCCAGGATCAGACCAAAACCCCGGGTGCCCGCTTCTCCTTTTTCGATCCATCGAGCGGAAAATATTCCACCCTCACCACCGACCCTCTGCCGGTGGATGCCAAGGCTGGCAATGCCGCGGCAACGGCAAGCGCCCCCGCAGCCACTCCCGGAGCAGGTGCTGGAGCAACCCCCGGGCCCGCAACAAAGCCCACCCCCGACATCGCTGTCATGGCCAGCGGATCATCTCATTGGTCATCGCTCTTTTTCCGCAAGGAATTCCTGATTGGCAACGCAGCCCTCTTAGCAGCCTGGCTGGCCGTCGTCCTGGCCTTTTCTATCCGCAGTTTCTCGGCCTCGAACACCGGCCGAATGATCGCACGCAAGAAGCAGGCATCGGATGCTCTCTCTCTCCTTCGAAATGCGGACCCCTCAGCATTCTACGACCGCGTCCACGATTACCTGACCCTTCGCCTCAATGCCTCGATCGAACCCGGATCGCTTGCTGCCAAAATCGATTCCTCCGCATTGCCGGTGGAGTTGAAATCCTCTCTTCATAAAATGCTCGAACGTCATGACGAGTCGAAATTCGCGGCAGGCGGGATTAGCCAGCCGTCCGCTGAGGAAAGGGAGTCGGTCATGGCAACTCTCAAGCAGTTCCATGCTTTCCATGAAAAATAGCCATCTTACTCAGACGCTCTCCCTTTTCGCGGCGGTCCTTCTGCTGTCTCAGTCAGCGCGGGCGGATGTCCTGGCCGATGCGCGCGCGCGCTACGCGGAGGGAGAATACCAGCAGGCGGCCAAACTCTTTGAACAGGCGATTGAAACCGCGCCCCCCCAGGCTGCCGTCTTTTTTGAATTCGGCCGCTGCCTGAGGCAGGCCGGCCAGGATGGCCGTGCGGCTCTGAATTTCCAGCGTGCTCTGATTCTGGATCCACGCTTCAGCCCGGCGGCCGTTGCTCTGACGGAGACCAATACCGATCTGGGAATCCCGAAACCCGCTGTCACCTGGCAGGACCGGGTGCTGGAAAGGATTCCGATGGACACTCTCACACTGACAGGTGCGGTGCTTTTCTGGGTCGGCGTATTTATGATCACCTTTCTTCTCCTGCTGCGGGCTGCACGAAGGAAGGGGTTGTATGCCTTGGGTATGATCTGCCTCGCTGCGGGCATTGCAGCGCTTGCACTTGCCTGGCTCTGTGATCCAAGGATCACCGACCGCAATACCGCCATCGTGCTCACCAACGGAGGGGCGTCCGTCCTGAACTCACCTGCGGAGCAGTCGGAAAAAATTGCCTCGCTGCGCGAAGGCACCCAAGTGCAGATCCTCTCCCAGCGGGGCAGGTGGTTCTATGGCGCGATCCCCGGCGGAGCACGGGGATGGTTCCTGACCGAGGGAATTGTTCCGATCATACCTCCCGTCTGAACGAAGAATGTTCGGACGAATCAGACCTCTGGCATGGCTCGCGCTCGGGTTTTCCGTCCTGCCCTCAATTCTGCACGCCGATTGGCGGAGTTCCCTCACTCCCGATACCGCGGGCCCATTCCCGTCCATCCGTCCGTTCCAAGCCGAATTCCGGATCGGCTGGACGGATATCGAAGCGGCCCGCGCCAACGTCAAGATTTCGACGGAGGGAACCGAAGTCCTGCACCTGACCGCTTCAGGCGGCACAAGCGGACTGGCACGCGTGCTCTGGCAACTCGATGCCTCGCTCGACAGCACGACCTCCCGGAACGGATTCCGGACCATCTACTCACTCCAAAAAGAAAATTACGCAACCCGCTCGATCATCACCCAGATCGTTTCCCGTCCGGACGGGATCTGGCGTCTCCGGGAGAACACGCCGGCGGGTGAGAACGCGGCCCGCTGGAAAAAAATCAAAATCTCACCGCTTCGCGATCTTTTTTCCGGGATGCTCTTCATCCGCAGCCAGAACCTCCGCCCCGGGGAGTCGGTTTCCACGATCATCTTTCCCGGAGACTCCCCGTTTCTCGTGGAGATGAAGTCGCTGGGGATTGAGAGGATCACCGTGGCAGGGACCGCCAGTGAGGCTATCAAACTCGACATCCGCATCCGCAGAATCAATCTGAAGATGGATGCCCGGCTCGAGGAACACGGAAAGTTTCGCAGCGGAACTGTCTGGCTCTCGAATGACCCGGACAGAGTCCCCCTTCGTGCGGAAGTGGAGATTTTCATCGGGTATGTTTTTGCAGAACTCGACTCCATCACTTTCGACAACCCTTGATTGGGGAATCAGGACCTTCTATAACACCGCATGCACCGCAGTCCGCTTGCCATCCTGAGCGACATCCACTCCAACCTCGACGCCCTCGAGGCTGTCTGCGCCGACCTTGATTCCCTCGGGGTGGACAATGTGGTGTGCCTTGGCGACATCGTCGGCTATGCCGCCTACCCGGACGAATGCGTCACGCGGGTCCGGGAGCGCGGTTGGCAGACGGTTCTTGGAAATCACGATGCCGCGCTTGGAAACCCGCTCGTTCTGGATGAGATGAACGACGTGGCCATCGCGGGCATCCGCTGGTCGGAGCAGAATGTTTCCGCGGACAACCGGCTCTGGCTGGCGTCGCTTCCCATGCGGATCTCGCGCACTTACACGGTCTTCACCCACGCCTCGCTCGACTTCCCGCGCGAGTGGAACTACCTCATCGACGAAGAGTCGGCCCTGAGACATATGCTTCTGCAGAAGGTTCCGCTCTGCTTTGTCGGACACACCCATCGCCCCATGGTTCTCAACTGGGATCGCTTGACAGGCCTGGAGGTTCTGGTTCCGGGAGAGGACCGGATTTCCCAGCCGCTGAATGGCGTCACCACGCTCAATGTCGGGTCAGTCGGCCAACCGCGCGACGGCGACTCCAGAGCCTGCTATGTCCTCTATCTTCCCAAAACCAGGGAATTTGAATTCCGTCGGGTGGAATACGACATCAAGGCGGCCCAGCGGGCGATCCGCGATGCCGGGCTTCCCCGTTTCACCGCACGCCGACTGGCGGACGGAGTCTGAGACCAAACACACAGCGTGATGGGCAAAATGTCTCGGCGCGCCGGGACGTCGCGCCCTACCATCGGCAAAGGTAGGGTCGGGCCTCCGGACCGACCACAGGCGTCCGTTGATTCCACCCGCTTTGGTGTCAAAAGGGTATCAGGAGAATGATGTCGGCTAAGCTTCCGGCTTGTCGCTGGTCCGCTCTTCAAGGCTCTTCACACGGTCATAGAGCTTGTGGATGTTTTTCAAGAGGGCGTAATTCGCCTTGTATTCGCGGATCGGTCGGGCTGGAGCTCCGAACATGATGCTCTTTGCGGGCACGTCCTTTGCGATCGCGGACATGGCACCGAAAATAACCCCGTCCCCGAGCTCGATGTGGCCGCTGAGGCCGACTTTCCCGGCCAACGTGACAAAATTCCCGATCCGGGTGCTGCCGGAAATTCCGACCTGCGCACAGAGGATGCAATGCTCGCCGATCGTGACGTTGTGGCCGATTTGCACGAGGTTGTCGATCTTGGTGCCCTTGCGGATCCAGGTGCGGCCGAATCGCGCGCGATCGACCGTGGTGTTTGCCCCGATTTCCACATCGTCCTCGATCTGCACGATCCCGGTCTGCGGAATTTTCTGGTGCCCGCCGTCGCGGAACTCAAAGCCGAAGCCATCCGCGCCGATCACGACGCCCGAATGGATGATCACCCGGTTTGCAAGCGTGCAGCGCTCCCGGAGTGTGACATTGGGATAAAGAATACAATCCTCGCCAACGATCGCCCGGTGACCAATGTAGCAGTTCGCTCCAATGATCGAACGCACTCCGATTTTTGCGCCGGGCTCGATGACCGCGTGCGGTCCCACAGCGGCATCCGGAGCAACGTCCGAGTCCGGAGCGATGACCGCCGTCGGATGGATTCCAACCGGTCGGGGGACCGCTGGCGGAGTGAATTCAGAAAGCAGCCCGGCAAAAGCCGCAGCGGGGTCATCGACCCAGATTCGTGTTGCCGGAATCTCTTCGGCGAACCCATGAGGAACGAGAACAGCCGTGGCGCGGGATTTCCGCACGGCACGGATATACCGCTGGTTCCCGAAAAATGCGAGATCCCCGGGGTTGGCATCGTCAAGCGATGCCAGCCCGGAGATTTCGAGAGCGGCGGCTTCTGGTGCCACCCAGCCGCCCGTGCGGGCGGCCACCTCACCAAGCGTCATTAGTTCGCGGCCGGGGTTTTTGGCGCGTTCTGGTTCAGGGTCGCGATGATATCCTTGCTGAAATCGAGATCAGCGCGGGAGTAGATGAGAACCGGAATCTGGCCCATGCTCATTCCGGATTTGTCGAAGACGATGTCAAAACCGGCGGCTTTGACCTTGTCGTTCACGACCTTCATGATCTCGTCAATGATATCCTTGCGCATGCGGACGAACTGCTCCTGAAGCTGGCGCTCGCGGGTTCCACGGAACTCGGTGACCTCGCGGTCCAGATTGCGGGCGTCATTGACCTTCTCGTCGCGGCCCTTCATCGCCTTGTCCTTGGCATCCTTGCTGAGCTCGGGCTTCTCGAGGTCGGCGTTGATTTTAGTGATTTCGTCCATCGCCTTTTTGAGCGTTTCAAGGCGGTCGTCGAGTTCCTTCTTGGCGGCGGCACGGGCCTCGTTGAGCTTGGTCTCAGCGTCCTTGGTTTTGTAATACTGGGTGAAAATGGCGTTCATATCCAACGTTCCCATTTTGACTTGGGCTTGCGCGGATGGAACGACAGCAACGAGCGCTGTGGCCAGAATGGTGGCGGAGAGGATGGATTTGAGCATGTTGGATGGTTTTCTGTATGAGTGGTTAAGTTTGAACGATAAATCGCTTTGGTCAAGATTGGACTGGAATCCTGCGGATTCGTTCAAAATTGGTAGCCAATATTGAAGTTGAACTTCCCGGGAGGGCCGTTCCAGCTGTCATAAACGAGGGGGATACCGTAGTCCACACGGATCGGGCCGATCGGGAGATCAAGCCGGAGACCGAATCCGGCATCCACATTTGCATTCGACGTGCTGAAGTCACCCGGGTCGACATTGACAAATCCCATGTCGGTAAAAAAGGCGCCGCGGACGCGTGACACGATCGGGAATGTCATTTCAAACGTGATATAGGCCAGCGAGTTGCCGCCGATCGGATTTCCATACTCGTCGACAGGCCCGACTTCGCGGAAGTTGAAACCGCGCATGTTATTTGCTCCGCCGAGGTAGAGGCGGTCAAAAATGGGCACCCCGTTACCGTAGCCATCATCAGAGGATCCATTGCTGCCGCCCCAGCCATTGGTGATGGCGATCTGCCCCTTCACGAGGAAAATCAGATCGAGCGGGAGGGAGAAGTATTTGGAGAATTCGAGCGAGAGCCCGTAATCCTGAACGGTTCCTCCCAGCGGCCCGCCGGCAATAAAGCCGGTGAGTTCGATAAGTTCTCCCTTGCGGGTGAGGAACAGGCTGTCGCGGGTGTCCCATGTGAGGGAGCCAGTGAAGGCGCTCTTCGTATAGGTGCCGGCTGCATCCTCGATGACGGGTCCGGCATTTTCGTTGCCGTTGTATCCGTCGCCGTAGCCGTCCAGGAAGAAGTAGTCGTTCTGGTCCACATTATCGACGTTGTAGATCCGGATATTCTCGATCCGGTATTCTCCGCGGGCCGATAGCGCGCGCCAGATCTGCTTCCGGGCCTGGAATGCGACGCCGTAGTTCTCCTGTTGGTAAACCGCCGATAGGAAGTTGGCATTCCGGTAGTAGCCTTCGACACCGACCGAGAGTTTGTATCCGAGGAACCATGGCTCGGTGAGGGAAACGACAAAGTCGCTGCGCTGAAGGCCGTATTGCCCGCGGATGCGGAACCGCTGACCGCCGCCCGTGAAGTTCGGCCAGTTGAGGATGTCGAAGTTCGACTGCTGGAGTTCGGCAAACCCGAGAAGGCTGTCGATCGTGCTGAATCCGACGCCGAAATTGAATGAACCGGTCCGCTTTTCCTCGACGATGACGTTGAGGTCTTTGCGACCGGGAACGATCGTGTCGGTAGCGGGAGTTTCGACGCGGGAGAAGTAGTTGAGGTTCTCCAGGCGCTTTTTGCTGACGTCGACGAGGGTCGTATCGAAGACGTCACCCGGCTTCACGGCAAGTTCGCGGCGGATCACGCGATCCTGGGTGCGTGTGTTCCCCTGGATATTAATCAGGTTCACGTAGGACTGAACGCCCTCGTCGATCCGGTAGGTGACATCCACGGCACCAGGTCCGGCCGGCAAAACCTCCGGGAGCGAGACCATGTCCACATACCCACGGCTTCCGTAGAAATCCCGGAGGGCCTTGAGGTCATCGCCCATTCCTTTTGGAGTGAAAAGCTGGCCGCCAAGCATCTTCATCCTGCCCAGAATCTGGTCCTGGGGAACGACGTTCACTCCATCGACTTTCACGGAATTCACGCGATACTGAATCCCCTCGACAATCGTGACGATCAGTTCGACGCCGTCATTTGCAACCGGCTGGGTCTGGATGTCGGAGACGTCCACGTCGGCGAACCCGCGGTTTTGATAAAGCGTCCGGATCGCGGCGCGGTCATCCTCAACCTGGGCGGGCAGCAGACGGCCGCTCTTGGTGAAAAAGGAAAGCATGTCCTCGGGCTTGGTCTTCATGACCTTGCGGAGGTCGCGGGGGAGGATCGAGTCGTTGCCGACAAAGGTGATCTTCTTGACGACGAGCTTCGGGCCTTCGGTGATCGAGAAAATGACACGTGAGCGGTTTTTTCCGGTGATTTCCTGCACGCGATAGGTGACATCCACCTCGGAAAAATTTCTATCCTCGTAAAGTTTGATGATCTTCTGCCGGTCGTCTTCGATTTTTTCCTCGCTGACGACATCTCCGACCTTGGTGCTGATTTCGCGGCGGACGCGGTTCAAGGGAACCCGGTCGGCTCCCTCGATGATGACTTCTTCAATAACCGGACGCCCCTGAAGAAGCACGGTGACCTTGACGCCGTCGCCGAGGGGTTCGGCGAAAAGACGGACATTTGAGACGCCCCCGGTCGCGTAGAGCGCCCGGATATCCTGCTCGGCAGCACGCTCCGTGTAAGGCTGCCCGACTTTGGTGGCGAGGTTCGCGAGGACGCGCTCCTTGGAAATACTGGGTGCCCCGACATTCTCAACCACGATATCCCTGACCATCGGTCCCTGAGGAGTTTGGGGCGTCTGGGCCCGCATGGCGGGAGCAGCCAAAAAAATCAGCGCCGGCAGGAGCAGGCACCATATCAGGGTCGGTCGGCGGAATGTCATGGTTTGGGCAGCCCTGGCTCGGTCCTCAACAGGGCGAAACGGACTGCATGCCGCAACCGCCTGCAAAGGTCAAGAAACGAATGCACAAAAGCACAGGCGGGTGCCGGCTCCATCAAAGCCCGGAAATGCGCTCGCGGAGGGAGCGTGGTCCGTCGTAGGGTCGCATCCGGCTCCAGAAGGAGCTCATTTAAAACCTGTGCAAAGACAAAGCCCGAACAAGACAGTCGTATTGGTCAGCGGAGGCATGGATTCCGTGTCCGCCCTCTACCGTGCGCACGCGGATTCCGAGGTTGTAGCCTGCCTGAGCTTTCACTACGGGTCCAAACACAATGAAAGGGAAATCCCCTTCGCAAAATGGCATGCGGACCGCCTCGGAATCCCCCACCTCACGATCCCGCTCGCATTCATCGGTGAACATTTCGCATCGGATCTCCTCCAATCCGGCGGGGAAATCCCGAAGGGCCACTACGAGGCGGAGAACATGCGGAAAACCGTGGTCCCATTCCGGAACGGCATCATGCTTTCAATCGCGGCAGGCTTTGCGGAAAGCAAGGGAGCCGGAGCGCTGGTTATCGCAGCTCACTCGGGAGACCACGCGATCTACCCGGACTGCCGGGAGGATTTCATGCGGGCGATGGCGGAAGCCATCCGTCTGGGAACCTATGCGGAGCTGGACCTGCTCCGCCCGTTCATCGCGATGACAAAGTCGGAGATTGCCGCAGAAGGACACCGCTTGGGCGTGGACTTTTCAAAAACCTGGTCGTGCTACGCCGGCGGGGAAATCCACTGCGGGGAATGCGGGACATGTGTCGAGCGGCGGGAGGCCTTCCTGCTCGCGGGACTGCCCGACCCGACAGAATATCTGGTCTCCGGACCGCTCCCGCCCAAACCGATCTAGCGCACATGCTTGTTTCCGAGATCTTTTATTCCATCCAGGGAGAGGGCGAGCTGACCGGAGTGCCGTCGGTCTTCATCCGGACGTCCGGTTGCAACCTCCGCTGCCGGTGGTGCGATACCCCCTATGCCTCATGGAATCCGGAAGGCGAAGAGATGGGCGTCGACCGGATTTTGGACGAGGTTGAAAAATTTCCCGCCCGCCACTGCGTCCTGACCGGCGGGGAACCGATGATTGCGCGGGGGATCCACGAACTGGCAGCCGCGCTGCATGCGCGGGACAAACACATCACGATCGAAACCGCCGGAACGGTCGCCCCCGGAGGGATCGCATGCGACCTGGCCTCGATCAGCCCGAAACTGGCAAACTCAACCCCGCTCACAAGCGAGGCGGGGGATGCATGGGTCGCCCGCCACGAGTGCACACGGCTGCAGCCGGAGAATTTGCGGGAGTGGGTGAATTCCTACCACTTTCAACTCAAATTTGTCGTTTCGGACACCTCCGACCTGGCCGGGATCGAGTCCGTCGTCACCTCGATTGGCGCGGCCATCCCGCCGGAGAAAATCCTTCTCATGCCAGAGGGAACGGACGAGCTGGCCATGGATGCACGGATTTCCAATCTCCTCGCCATCTGCCGCGAAAACGGCTACCGGTTTTGCGATCGCCTCCATATCAGGCTGTTTGGAAATTCCCGGGGAACGTAATGCCTTACCGAATCTGCAAAACCATCGAAATCGAAAACGGACACATGCTCGCGCGTCATCCGGACAATTGCCGCTTTCCGCACGGTCACAGCCGGAAAGTCGAACTCGTCCTCGAGGCGGATGAACTCGATGCGAACGGCATGGTCTGTGACTTCAAGGCGGTCAAGGAAGCCGTGAGCGGATACCTCGATCAGTTCGACCATGCGCTTTGCATCAACACAGAGGACCCGATGTTCGAAACCCTCCGGCAGGCATACGGCGAAAGGGTGATCCCGTTTGAAATGACCGAGCCTACGACCGAGGTGCTTGCCAAGACGTTCTTCGACTCGTGCGGAAAGTTGCTTGCGGAATATTCCTCGCGCACGGATGCCGCTTACCATCTGGCTCGCGGCGTCCGTCTTGTCCGGGTGAGGGTCTGGGAGACCAGTTCTTCCTGGGCGGAATTTGAAAAACCCTCGTCTGATCCGTCCCGGTAGACGTATGTAACTGCATGAGTAAATCCCGCCTGCCAACCCTGCCCGGTCCAACTTCGGCAGGGATCCCGAAACGCCTGCGCCGTCCGCCATCATCGCGGGGGCTCAGCAAACCGGAGGTGGCAGCCTCGGCGGCTCCACCCGCAGCGGAATTTTCCTTCCGCCTAAAGCCCCTCGACATCGCCAAGCATCTCGGACGATTTGTGATCGGCCAGCACGAGGCGAAGAAAGTCCTCTCGGTGGCGCTCTGTGACCATTTTCAGCACGTGCGCATGACGCTGCAGGGAAAGGATGCTCCTCACTATCAGAAGCAGAATGTCCTCCTGCTCGGGCCGACCGGCGTCGGAAAAACCCACCTCATCCGCTCGGCGGCTGACCTCATCGGAGTGCCTTTCGTCAAGGCCGACGCCACGAAGTTCAGCGAAACCGGCTATGTCGGCGGCGACGTGGACGACCTCGTCCGGGATCTCGTGCGCAGGGCCGGCGGCGACGTCCGGAAGGCCTCGCACGGGATCATCTACCTCGATGAAATCGACAAGCTTGCGACACGCTCCGACGGATCCGGCCGCGACGTCTCGGGAAGGGGAGTGCAAACCAACCTGCTCAAACTCATGGAGGACGGCGACGTGCCACTGATCT
>Ga0247840_10001975_pt1 | contig 37802 bp, 27 predicted proteins | sample LaCruzMarch2015__FD_192404 | JGI IMG/M metagenome (GOLD analysis project Ga0247840, IMG submission 192404) | Freshwater microbial communities from meromictic Lake La Cruz, Castile-La Mancha, Spain - LaCruzMarch2015_17m | ecosystem: Environmental > Aquatic > Freshwater > Lake | place: Spain...
TCTTTCGGGCTGCATGATTGCTTTTGGTATAAATACTAAAATCATCAGCATAGCGAACATAACGTAATCCTTGTTTCTCCATCTCTTTATCCAGTTCATTCAACATGATATTGGATAATAAAGGACTTATCGGACTTCCCTGTGGTACTCCTTTTCTGCGTTTGGTGAGCTTCCCATTTATTAGAATGGGTGCTCTCAACCATTTGCGGATAAGGCGTAAGGTTAAAGGACATTTAATCTTGCGGTACAATAATTGCAGCAATATACAATGGTCTACTTCATCGAAGAAGCTTTTAAGGTCAATATCAACAATATGCTGATAACCATCATTGATGTATTCCTGTGCTTTTAATACCGCTAATTGGGCGTTGCGATTGGGATGGAAACCATAACTATAATCTTCAAATTCCATCTCGAATATAATGGCTATTACTTGTCCGACTGCTTGTTGTAAAAGTCGGTCGATGACTGTAGGAATACCTAATAGTCGCATTTTGCCGTTGCTTTTGGGTATTTCTACCCCACGAATAGCTTGAGGCAAGTATTTACCTTCGCGTAATTCGGATTCTATTTGTTTCCTGTTTTTAGTCAGATAATCATATAGTTCCTTTACTAATATACCATCAACACCTGCCGAACCTTTGTTCGACACAACCTGACGATAAGCTTTCATAATGTTGTTACGGTTTAATACTTGTTCAATCATTCTTTTTAATGTTTTGCTCTGTTCCGCTTATAATGTGGCTGGCAAGCCTCCACACTGCATTTGGAACATCTTAATGTTCTGTCCTTCATTGTTCAGTGAGACTTCTGCGGTTTCTTTTGGCAGCTCGTTTACTACAACTACTATGACTTCTGCTGACTTCTTGGCTCATAGAAACCTAATCTATTCCAAGACCTCCCCTGGTAAGAGCTTCTTCCTTCATCCAATGCCTGCGGTATCTACTAAAATACGATGTTTGTATTCTTTGGACTTTACAATGCTGTGCTTGTTTATCCTCGTATAATAGCCTCATATACCGTTTCTGTTCGTCAGTACCGGATTTTGCAGTCTCGCTTCCTTCAGTGCATACTTCACAGTAAACCACCTTGCGACTTGCTAATGTTTCGGGTCGTTACTCCCGCACATAAGGGACTTTCACCTTTTGGAAAAATAAATTCACCCTACTTGTTGCTCGTTTGATAAATATTTGTATTTTTGAAATATTTATAGAGCTTTCGGCAGGGTGTGCTCAGCTCATGCAGGGCACACACACGGTATTGCCAAAATGGGGGCAGAAGGAAGTAATTAAGTATTTGGAATTCTATGAAACTTTTGTGTTAAATTTGACCAGAAGTGCCTTGAATTGCCCCACTTCGGCAATACCCAACCGTTGTACGCCATATTGACAAAATACCGCTAGATTTGAAAAAACACAGGAGAATTAATTGAAATTAGAACTTTATTTGAAATCATGGAATGAAAACAAAGATTAAAGAAATTGTAATAAGACTTCTCTATATAATTCCTTTTCTAATATTTTTATATGTGATTATTGAAGAGTTATTCCTAGTAGATGAAAGTTATAGAAGAATTGATTATATTGTCACAATTGCAGCCATAATCTTTTTATACCAATCAATTAGAAATTCAATAATAGGTTGGATACTGACAATGTTACTATATTTAGCATTCTTATTTTACGTAGCGAAAGGTTTAGTTTGGAGTTTCGGACAAATAGGCAATAAAATTGACACTAAAGGATTTATAATTCAATGCATTTTTATTTCAATATACTTGGGTTTGGCTTTAATATATTGGAAAATTAGGCCAAAGAACAAAATGATATAAACAAATACGGTGTACAACATGCCGCTAAATCGCAACAAAACCGGCCGATTCGTGCTCACTAAGGTGCTACCATTGATGCGTTTAGCGGCCACACGTTTTACTTCTAAGACTCACCATCTTCAAACCCACAATCTTCCTCCAACATCAGATTAAGACCCTATCAAGAACTCATTAAGACCTCGACGTCAAGTTAAGACCACTATGAGACAATATAGTGACCTTGGCGTGAAGTTAAGACCACTATGAGACAATATAGTGACCTTGGCGTCAAGTTTAGACTACTATGAGACAATATAGTGACGTTGGCGTGAAGTTAAGACCACTATGAGACGATATAGTGACCTTGGCGTCAAGTTAAGACCACTATGAGACAATATAGTGACGTTGGCGTCAAGTTAAGACCACTATGAGATAATATAGTGACCTTAGCGTCAAGTTGAGGTAATATCGAGAACTCATTAAGGCTTCACGGTCACCGTGAGGTAATATCGAAAACTCGTTAAGGCTTCACGGTCGCCGTGAGGTAATATCGAGAACTCGTTATAGCTTCACGGACGCATTAACGGCTTAAAAGAATAATAAACTACACGCAAAATAGAAATAAACTCAATATTATATATTACGAATTGAATAATGCTGGGGGGATTTGTTAAATAAAATACATGATATTAAAATAATTGTATTTTTGTAGAAAAATAATTACCAAAAGCTAAGGTTAGCCTCCAGATTTAGTAGGCTTGTATTACCTTTGGTAAGGTTATAATAATGTTACCTGCATCTGTAAAGGACAGTGCTAAAATTGAACATTTAGATTTTATATTGACGAAATATATGACATACAAAATAAGACAATCATCACCATGGCTTTTCATTGCGACCTTGTTGACAGTAATTTTTTCAGGGATGGCGCTTCTAATCTTCTTGACAATTTATGAAATTTTGCCTAAAGGACAGCCCTTTATTTTTATTTTATGTTTTGCCTCAATAGTTGGACTTGCTGCTTTCTATTTGCCACGATATACAGCAACAGCCGACATTGAAATTATTATTGATAATGATGGCATTAAAAGGAAGTGGTTGCGACAGTTCATCCTGCACAACAGAGAAGACAATGAATATAAGTGGACAGAAATTGCTGATTATGTATTTCAACCCGACCGTCAGTTTGACCAATTCAAATTGCATTTAAATGACGGCACAAAGTTTATATTCTATCATAATAACGACCACGATAGTAAAGATGATTTTAGAAAATTCCTCACTAACTTTGTTGAGAGAGTGGAGCAAATCAATGACGCTGACATAGATAAACGAAATGACATCAAACTTGGAAAGACTATTTATGAGACATTTTGGGGTTTACTTTTAGCATTGCTTGCTGTGCTAATGATAGTTGGGATACCAATTATGCTGTTAGCTTTACCGACAAAGAAAACCCCTAATTATGCTATGCTTGGCGTTGCATACATTGGCGCTATTTATTTTGTTGTTCAAGTTTATATACATAGGAAAAGACGAAAAGTATATGAAGACAGTTTTAAATAGTTGAGTAAAACCGTAAATTAAAAAACAAAGAACAGCAGCAGGTAAAACGCGGTATAAAACATTGGGGTTTAAGTGGTTATTTGGGTATTCTGCCACGCACCAAGTCCGGTTTAAATGGATAAGAAAGTAGCCCGTAATCCCCAACGTTTCATACCGCCGACCGTTAAACAATTTAGCATATAATCAAAACCCAACTAAATACAGACTCTATAATCAATTCAAAAACCATATATACTTAAAATTCCGAAACTACGTATTTCTTTTTTATCTTTGTAGCTTTAAAAAGAGAATCATTTTGGAATTTCAACTTACATCAGATTTTAAACCCACCGGAGATCAGCCCGAAGCCATCAGGCAATTGGTAGAAGGCATTCAGCGTGGCGACAAAGCACAAACCTTGCTGGGCGTTACAGGTTCAGGTAAAACCTTTACGGTAGCTAACATTATCCAACAGGTTCAAAAACCAACACTTATACTAAGTCATAACAAAACACTGGCAGCTCAGTTATTCGATGAATTCAAACAGTTTTTCCCAGATAATGCAGTAGAATATTTTGTTTCCTATTACGATTATTACCAGCCCGAAGCTTTTATTCCATCCACCAATACCTATATCGAAAAAGATCTTTCTATCAACGAAGAAATTGAGAAATACCGTCTCAGTACCTCTTCTGCATTGTTATCGGCACGCAAAGATGTTATTGTGGTAGCATCGGTTTCCTGCATTTATGGCATTGGCAATCCCGAAGATTTTTACAGCAATATCATTGAAATCAAAAAAGGCGATGTCATCAGTCGGAATAAACTATTACTGGCATTTGTCGGTAGTTTATATTCCCGTACCGAAGCCGATTTTAGCCGTGGAAACTTCAGAGTAAAAGGCGATACCGTAGAAATATATCCAGCCTATTTAGATTATGTTTATCGCATCATCTTCTGGGGCGACGATATCGAAAGCATCGAATCTATTGATGCCATCAATGGACATACCATAAGCACACATGAGGAAGTAAAGATATTTCCTGCCAATATCTTTGTAACTTCTCCCGATAAGGTGAAGAAAGCCATTTATGCCATACAGGATGATTTGGTAAAACAAATGGACTTTTTGAAAGAAAACGGCAAACACTTAGAAGCCAAACGCCTCGAAGACAGAGTTACCTACGATTTGGAAATGCTGCGCGAATTAGGGTATTGTTCAGGAATCGAAAACTATTCGCGATATTTTGATGGCAGAGAAGCCGGCTCCCGACCTTTCTGTTTAATTGATTATTTCCCCGATGATTTCTTGTTGGTAATTGACGAAAGTCATGCTACCATTCCTCAGGTAAGAGCCATGTATGGTGGCGACCGTTCCCGCAAGCAAAACCTGGTAGAATACGGTTTCAGACTTCCATCAGCTATGGACAATCGTCCGTTGAAGTTCGATGAATTTGAAGCTATGATCAACCAAACCATATTTGTAAGTGCCACCCCTGCTGATTATGAATTGCAACAATCGGATGGTGTAGTGGTAGAACAGTTAATTCGTCCTACAGGCTTATTAGATCCGCAAATTGAAGTACGCCCCAGTTTAAATCAGGTAGATGATTTATTGGACGAAATTGAAAAAGTTACTGCTCGCAATGAACGCACCTTGGTAACTACGCTTACCAAAAGAATGGCCGAAGAATTGTCAAAATACATGGCAAATATTGGCATCAAATGCCGCTACATTCATTCCGATGTTGTTACATTGGAAAGAATTGAAATATTAAAAGACCTGAGAGCCGGAAGTTTCGATGTATTGATTGGAGTAAATTTACTGAGAGAAGGATTAGATTTGCCTGAAGTTTCCTTGGTTGCCATTCTGGATGCTGACAAAGAAGGCTTTTTGCGTTCCGAACGTTCGCTTACGCAAACGGCAGGGCGTGCAGCACGTAATGTAAACAGCAAGGTAATTATGTATGCTGATAAAATTACCAATTCAATGCAAATGACCATCGATTCTACCAATCGTAAACGCGAAAAACAAATCAAATACAATTTGGATAACAACATCACTCCAACTACTATTTTCAGATCGGCTGATTCAAGTTTCGGACAGGCAAAAACAAGCGCACCCCGACCTTATATTGAAAACGATACAATAAATATTGCTGCCGAACCTGTGCTTAAATACATGAGCAAAGAACAACTTCAAAAGAGTCTTCAATCTTTAAAAGTAGAGATGAACAAAGCTGTAAAACAACTTGATTTTATACAAGCTGCAAAATACAGAGATGAGATGTTTGAGTTGGAAAAACTCATTGACATGAAAAGCCAGAAGGCTTATTAGTCATCGAATCTCTACTTAAAAGCTTAGATATTTGATTATTATTAATACTATTTATCTAGAATTGCTTTTACTCCTGGTAATATTTTACCTTCTAAATATTCGAGCATAGCTCCACCACCTGTTGAAACGTAGCTAATTTGATCAGATAGATTGTATTGATTAAGCGCTGCAACAGAATCACCACCACCCACTGCTGAAAAAGCACCACTGATAGTGGCACTGGCTACAGCAATAGCAACTGATTTGGTACCTTGCTTAAATCTATCCATTTCGAATACGCCCATAGGTCCATTCCAAAGCAATGTTTGAGAATTATTAATAATTTCGGCAAATCGTTTACAACTTTTGGGTCCGATATCTAAGCCCATCCAATCTTCGTCGATATCATCCGCAGCATTTACTTTAAAATGTGAATCATTGGAAAAAGCTTCAGAAATAACAGCATCTGTTGGTAAATAAAGATTTACTCCTTTTAGCATCATTTCCTGAACCATTTCTCGGGCAACTCCAATTTTTTCTTCTTCTATAAGAGAATTCCCCACTTTTCCACCCAATGCTTTGATAAAAGTAAAAGCCATACCTCCTCCAATAATCATATTATCAACTTTTGGAATCAAGTTTTTAATAATATCAATCTTACTTGAAACCTTAGCACCTCCAATAATGGCAGTAAAAGGTGGTTGGGCTTTGTGTAATAGTTTTTCAAGATTTTGAATTTCATTTTCAAGTAGTAATCCGAAATATTTTGCTTTTGGGAAAAATCTGGCAATTGTAGCAGTAGATGCATGTTCACGATGTGAAGTTCCAAAAGCATCGTTGATATAAGCATCGCCTAAACTTGCCAATTTTTTAGCAAATTCAACATCACCATTAATCTCTTCAGGGTAAAAACGAAGGTTTTCTAAGAGGATTATTTCACCTGGTTTTAATATAGCAGCAGCATCAATGGTTTTTTGACCAAATAAGTCTCTAGTAAAAATAATATTACGATTTAGTAATTTTGATAAATGTGGCACAATAGGAGTAAGTGTATAATCCTCCTCATAACCTCCTTTGGGACGACCAAGGTGTGCCATTAATATAACAGCAGCACCATCATTTAAAACTTTATTGATTGTTGGTAATGATTCTACTATTCGAGTATCATCAGTTATTTGTCGGTTGTGGTTCAACGGAACATTGAAATCGACTCTGATAAGAACTTTTTTACCTTTAAAATTAACATCACTTATCTTTTTCATAAAAATTGGTTTAAATTTGAGTTCAAAAATAATATAAAAATAATATAAAAGCAAATAAGTTTTGAAAATTTCAGGGTAAACTCATTATAAAACTAAAAAATCAACCTTTTGATAAGTAGTTTTTTATTAATAGATAATCCATTTATAAATCCCATTTTTTGCATATATTTATCATGTTTTTTAGATTGGGATTCAGTGCAAAGTTTCTCGTAACCTAATTTAGAAAAATAGAATAAGTTTTCAGTGTAAACAAATTTACCAGGCTTTTGATCTCGATACTCAGGTATTACAAAATCTAAGCCTATCATAAGCGTTTTTTCGTCGTATTCGTGAGCGAGTATTACTCCTGCTACTGACATGTTTTTTAGAATTAATATGCTGATTTTGTTCATTTCAGGTTTAAAATTAAACTCTGGAAAAAAACGAAGGATGTCTTTATGGTGAAATGACAAAAATGCTTCCAAATATTTATTATCGTTACGCACTTCAAGTAAGCGAAAATAATCATTTCCAGAATACATTCGTGAAAGATAATAGATATCAATTCCTACAATAAAACCATTAAGGATGCCTACTGGTAAAGCTCCAATTATAAAACCATAAATTGAAAATAGAACTGCACCCAAAAGATTAATCCATCTTAATTTTTGTAAAGAATTCATTAGCATGGATATAGCAATTACAATTGAAGCTAAGTAACCAATCCATTCGTAGGTAATTATTGTCATTTAGTATGATTTTTAATATCGAATATCGATGTATGATTTAAGAAGTTTTAAAAGATTGGACTTCTTTCGTAATATGTAATTTACAATTAATGATTTAATTATGTAGCCTGTTTTTTTTTTGATTTTATTAAAGCTTTATACTTTTTACTTTACCTTTAAAAATTACCACTCCACTTTTTCTCTTAAAACTGGCATTGTCATGCATCTAGCACCACCACCGCCTCTTGGTAATTCAGACCCATCAATGGTAACAACAAATTTTTTGTAATCGTTCAGGTTTTTTCTGCATTTGATAATGTCGCGTGCTTTTAATACTTCAAAACCATTGTTGTTTAATTCTTCTATGGTGTAGCTATTCCTAGCATAACCCATTATTTTACCTGGCCCTAATGCGAAGAAATTTGCTCCACTATGCCATTGTTCACGTTGTTGTATCCATAAATCATCTTGAATTCCACAGGTTAATGCTTTTAAATCAAATTTTAGCACTTTAAGAGCTTCCATCATGGTATTTCTAAAACGAATAAATTCAACTTTGCCGTTTTCAATTTTAATATGAACCGTTTGATATTTATTATGGCGTGCAATCAAAGGCTCATAAATCATACAGTTATCTTTATCAAGAAAAGTAAAAACCATATCGAGATGGATAAAGGATTCTGGTTCGTAAGGCAATTCCTGCACTACAATATTCATTGTAGTTTTGTTTTCTTTAAATCTGTCAATTAAAAAATCAACAGCTTTGGTATTTGTGCGACTTCCTAAGCCAATTAATATTACATCTTCGCGAGCAATTAAAACGTCACCACCTTCAATGGTTATTTCATGGTCAAAATCTTTGTAATTAATTGGATTAACAGTTTTTGCACTTACAGTATCGCTATGGTCGAAAATAGTTTCCATTATTATAGCTTCCCTTGCACGAACGATGTTTGCCATTCGGCTAATTAAAACTTCGTTATACATTGAAATAGAAGCATCTCTCATATAAAAGAAATTATGTAACGAACGCAACGAATACCTTTCTTGACTTAAAAAATTGGTTAATGTATCTTGTTTCATTTCCACGCCTTCTATCATTGCTTTTGTGAAATCTTCAAAGTTAAGTTCTAATAATTCCCTGTAAACGTTCATTGCTTTTTCATTTGCACAAACTTTGTGTGCCAATTCACGTCTAACATTTTCACTTTGTAGTGCTTCTGATAACAAATCTTTTACTTCATATACTTTGGTAAATTTACGTAAAACACTCTCAAACTCACAATATTCTTTAGTAGCAACTGTAAGGTTTAAAATATCGCTATATAATGCTCTTTCAGCATTTTGAGGTGTCATGTTTTCAATCTCACTGCCTGGATGATGAATAATAACACCCTGCAAATTACCAATTTCAGAACTAACATTAACTTTCATACTTGTTTTTTTTGCAAAGGTACAAAAAGTTTATAAAGTCAAAGAGGTTGTGAAATCTAAGTTTAGGGCAAACTATGAAATTGAAAATTAATTAGTAATTTTGTCTAATATTTTCAGTCTTTGAATTTAATTCTAAAATAATCATAATGACAAAAGCAAAAATTAATAAAAAAACATCAATTACTGTTTCTAAACCTGATTTTTGGAAAAACAAATATCTTTCTTATTTATTTGTTATACTTATAATTGTACTTTATGGAAGCACTTTTCATCACGCTTTTGTCCTTGATGATGATATTGTATATCAAAAAAATTCTTTTGTACTTAAAGGTATTAATGGTATTGGTGATATTTTTTCTTATGGATATTTATATGGTTTTAATAAAGAAAATGATCAATCTTACCGACCTTTAACATTGGCTAGTTTTGCTGTTGAAAATCAGTTTTTTAACAAGAGTAGTACTGCAAGTCATGTAATTCAGGTTTTATTATATGCTTTGGCATGTTTTGTTTTGTTAAAACTACTTTTGGAAATATTCACTTCTACACCATTACTTGCTTATTTGATTGCATTGCTTTTTGCTTCGCATCCCATACATACAGAGGTTGTTGCAAATATAAAATCACGTGATGAAATTCTATCTTTTCTCTTTATAATTCTTACGCTTAGATATTTACTTAAATATTTGAATACTAAAAATATATATAAACTAATCTTTTCAGTCATTTCTTTTATTTTAGCTATACTTTCAAAAGAAAGTGCTTTGCCTTTAATTGCTATTATTCCTTTTTTCATCTATATTTTTAGCAATAAGAGTATAAAGATAAATATTTCAATTACAGCTATATTTATCTCTATTTCTATATTTTACTTATTGCTTCGTGCTTCAATTCTATCATCGATGGGATTTTCAGAAAATATGGATATAATTAATAATACTTTGGGCGCTTCAAGTAATAAAGCTGACGAATTAGCTACAATATTCTACATTTTAGGCAATTATATTAAATTATTAATTTTACCTTATCCATTGACGTTCGATTATTCTTATAATCATTTTGCCATTGTTTCATGGACAAATATTATTTCAATCTTTACTTTATTAACATACTTATTTATAGGCGTTTTTGCTATTATTAGAATGATAAAAAAACAAGCTGACGGCTTTGGTTTATTGTTCTTTTTAATTTTATTTTCAATATCAACAAATATTTTTGTAAAAATTGGAGCTACTTTAGGCGAACGCTTCCTTTTTACGCCATCATTTGGTTTTATCCTTGCAATTACTTTTCTTTTATGGCAAAAGTTTTGCAAAAACAAGGTAAATAGCAAACTTGTTATTACTTTATTTTCAATTGTTTTTATTTTTTCTGTTATAACTTTTCAGCGAAATAAAGATTGGAAAAGTAATTTTACGTTGTTTGAATCGGCAATTAACGTTTCGCCCAATAGTGCAAGAGTACAATCGTCGATGGCTTCTGAGTATAGAATAATGGCTGAAAAATCGACTAGTTATAATGAAAAAAGCATAAATTATGAAAAAGCTATCTTTCATTATCAAAAAGCAGCTGAAATTTATCCTAAATTCACTGATGCTTATTATAATTTAGGTGTTTGTTATCAATTTTGGGGAAAGAATGATTTGGCTAAAGATGCTTATGTAAATGCTTTAAATATCACACCAAATCACATTAATTCACTCAACAATTTAGGTGTTATATATTTTAACAACCAACAGATGGATAGTGCATTGTGTTATTTCAATTCTTCTAATACTATAGATTCATTAAATTCAAACACATTAGGAAATATTGGTGGTGTTTATCACACTAAAGGAAATTATATTGAGGCTATTAAGTATTATGAAAAATCATTGGTTTGCGATAAATCCAATAAAAACAGTTTGGGAAATATATTAAAAGCTTGTAAAGCTGTAAATGATACAATTCGTTTGAAAAAATATGAAAATTGGAACTAAAAAACCATGAATGAATTAACTTTTTACAAGAGAATGGTTTTTCAATATTTAACTTCTTTTTGATAGTAATGGCAGTTAATTCATTATTAGAGCTCTAAAGCCAAATCATCTTATCATTTCCATAAAATCTGCTTCTGTAATAATGGGGATATTAAGAGCCTCAGCTTTTTTGCGTTTTTCGGGACCCATTTTATCACCTGCTAATATATAGTCTGTTTTTGAAGAAATTGAGCTTACGTTTTTTCCGCCATTTTGTTCAATAGCTGTTTTTATTTCATCACGTGAAAACACTTCAAACACACCACTTACCACAAAAGATTTACCTTGCAATACATCCGATACTAAATTGATGGTATTTGATGTCATTTCAAATTGTAAACCTTTGCTTTTCAATCGATCAATCATTAAAATATTTTTCTCTTCCTTAAAAAAAACAATGATGCTTTCGGCTATCTTATCACCAATTTCATCTACCATTTTTAAATCTTCATAAGTTGCCAACATTATATTATCAATACTCAGATAATGTGCTGCTAATTTTTTAGCAACTGTTTCGCCTACATAACGAATGCCCAATGCGAACAATACTCTTTCAAAACCAACAGTTTTTGATAATTCAATTCCATTTAGAATATTGGTAACCGTTTTCTCTTGAAAGCTCAGTTTTTTTTGTTTTTTACTATCCAACTCATTTAAAACTTTCTCTAAACCAATCAGATTTTCATATTTCAAATCGTACAAATCAGCAGCATCTTTCAATAAGCCATTTTCAAACAACATTTCTATTTTACCTTCACCCAAGCTATCAATATTCATTGCTTTACGATGAATAAAATGAGATAATTTACCTTTTATCTGAGGAGGACAATTGTTTTCGTTCTGGCAAAAATAAGCAGCTTCGCCTTCTTTTCTCAACAATGGATTACCGCACTCCGGGCAATTTGAAATAAATTCAAAAACAACTGTATTCAAAGGGCGTTTATCTATTAAAACACCCACTATTTTAGGGATAATTTCGCCTCCCTTTTCAACATAAACCAAATCGCCAATACGAATATCCATGTTTTGAATAAAATCGGCATTATGCAAACTGGCTCTTTTAACGACAGTTCCAGCCAACTGAACAGGTTTTAAATTGGCAACAGGTGTAACAGTACCCGTTCGTCCAACTTGAAAATCAATAGATAACAAAGTTGAAATAACCCTTTCAGCTTTAAACTTATAGGCTATTGCCCATCTTGGTGATTTAGCAGTATAACCTAATTCGTTCCATTGATTATAATCATTTATTTTTATAACTATTCCGTCAATGTCAAAATTCAATTTGCATCTTTCTTCATTCCAATCGTTAATAAAGACAAAAATATCATCTAATGTCTTACATTTAACCATGTAATTAGAAATTTTAAAACCCCATTCTTTTGCTTTTGTCAAATTTTCGTAATGAGATTGAAAAGGCAAATTTTCACCTTGTAAAAAATAAAAATAGCAATCTAGCGGGCGACGTGCCACTTCTTTAGAATTCTGCATTTTTAAGCTGCCAGAAGCAGCATTTCGAGGATTTGCAAAAGGCTCTTCTCCAATTTCTATTCGCTCGTTATTCATTTTTTCAAATCCAGCATGAGGAAGTATAATCTCACCTCGAATCTCAAACTTTTGAGGAAAATCACCTTTTAGTTTAAGAGGAATACTTCTAATGGTTTTTACATTTTCCGTAACATCATCACCCTGCACACCATCACCTCTGGTAATAGCTTGGACTAAAATACCATTTTCGTAAGTCAATCCAATCGCAACACCATCATATTTTAACTCACAAACATATTCAAAATCATTGTTTATAAATTTGCGAATTCGAGTGTCAAAATCTGTAATTTCTTCTTCAGAATAGGTATTTCCCAAAGAAAGCATTGGATATGTATGCTTTACCTGTTTAAAAGATTTAATAATTTCACCGCCTACTCTTTGTGTTGGAGAATCTTTAAGAAGCAATTTAGGATGAGCTTTTTCAAGAGCATCTAATTCTTGCATTAACACATCATATTCAAAATCGGTAATTGTTGGATGGTCTAAAACATAATAACTATGATTATGAAGATTTAATTGGTCAACCAATTCATTGATACGCTTTTCGGCTTGCATATTATCCATTCCTAAATAGTATTTGAGATTAGTTCATTTAAAACTTCTACATTTTTTTCCCAATTAAAATTGGTGGATACAAATTTATAGCCATTCATTGCTATTTCATTTTGTTTGCAATCATTTTCTAACAACATGCAAATACAATTTGCCAATGTCTCAGGTGAATTACCTATCAATATATCTCTGTTATTTTTCGCTTTTAGTGCATCATTGGCAAGTAGGGTTGTAATACAAGGCAACTGCATAGCCATTGCTTCGAGTAATTTGTTTTGCAAGCCAGTCCCAATTCGCATAGGAGCTATAAATATTTTTGACTTTGAATAACAATCTCTCATATCATCCACCCAACCTGTAATTTCAACATTTTCTGATTTTAATTTATTAACTAAGTAATGAGGACTAGCTCCAGCAAGCAAAACTTTAACATTAGGAAATTTTTTAATTACCAAAGGTAAGATTTCTTTTACAAGATATTGTGAAGCATCAATATTAGGAGGGTAAGCCATATTGCCTGTAAATATTATATCATATTCTTTTGCAACTTTTATTGGCTGATAGTAGAATAAATCAACACCATTAGGTAATACATGAATGTCTTTGTATAGAGGATGAGAAATTAAATTTCTATCTGTTTCAGAAATGATAATCTTATTGTCAAACCATCTGAAAACGTCATACTCATATCTCATCATTCTGTCATATTCCGATTGTAATAATGGTTTAATATAAAATGGCTCTGTTTGCATTCTGCGTTTTATGCCATAGGAAAATGCATCTTGGTAATCAATAGTTTTTGGAATATTTATATCTTTTACATATTCTGCCATTCTGATTAATTGACAAAAAATATGATCAGGTTGTATTGATTTTATAATATCATTTATTCGTTTTTTAGCCTTTGAGCTATAAAAATATCCCGTTTGAAATGGCTTCCCTGTAAAAAGAACTTTAAAAATATTATATACTATACTAATTTTAGGTAAATCAATAATAAAAATCTCTTTGCAAAAAGGTTTTAACTTTTTATAAGCTTCGGGGTGCAATTTGTTTTCATTCAAACAGCAAAGATAAATATCATGGTATTCCGATAAATAACGAATAAAATTAAATGCCCTCAATTTATCTCCTTTGTCCAAAGGATAAGGAACTCTTGACAAAACAACAAATACTTTCATACCTAACTTTCCTTCAATATTTGTTTATAAAAAGCAATAAGTCTATCTATTATTGCATTATTATTATGTTCTTTTTCTATCAATTTGCGAGCATTTTTAGCAATTGTCATGCGTTTTTCATTGTCATGAATTAACTCAACAATAGCATTTTTAAATTCGTCAATTGTATTTGCAATAATAATATTTTTGTTTTTTGAATAATTAATGCCTTCAGCACCAATAGTTGTTGTTATCACGGCTTTGCCCAATGCCATTGCTTCAACAATTTTAATCCGTATTCCACTTCCCGAAAACAAAGGAACTACCATAATTCCATTGGATTGGATAAAAGATTTTGCATTTTCAACTTCACCCAAAATTATTACATTAGGATATTTTGAATGTAAAAGCCAATCGGGCATACTTCTGCCTGCAAGGCAAAGTTTCAAATCTGGCAATTTTTCATGAATGAAGTTCCAAACATTGTCAAGAAACCATTTAATCCCTTGTTGATTAGGTATCCAATTCATAGCACCAATATGAAATAAATCAAGTGTTTCATTTTTATTATCAACAGTATATTCATTGATATCCAAACCATAAGATATAGCTGTCAAAGCTTTATTACATCCTAATTGTTTTAAAGTAGTTGCATCTGTTTGGGTAATTGCTGCTATTCCATCGTATTCGTTTAAAGTAGAAACTTCATAGTTTTTTAAGGTTTTTGCTAAATGCTTTAAATACCATTTTTTTAATGGATTTTTTGCCTCTTTTGCAATTCTTTCCCATATTAAATGTTCAATATTATGCGAACGTAAAATGATTTTTGCATCAGAATATTTTCTGATTACCGAAAGATAAGGTGTTAAATATAGTGTTTCTAATTGTACGATTTCAAAAGCTTCTTTTTGAAGTATTTCAATAAGTTTTAATTCAAAGTCTTTTGAAATAAAACGTTGAACATGATATGACTTAGACGAAAATAAGTTAAGAAAGGCTGGGAAAATCTTAACTTTTAAATCAATAAATACAGATTCAAATTGAGTAGATTGTAAATACAATTGTGGGAAAAAATCGTATAAAACTTCATTTTTATAACTATTTACTGCAAGTACTTTAACTTTATGGCCTTTATCCAACAATCCTTGAGTAATAGCATTCATAGCCAAAGAACCACCTTCGAGTGGAGGAAAAGGAGGCTTATTACATATTTGAAGGATATTCATTATTTGATTAACAATAAATAATTATTTGATTATTTTGAATTAATAATATCGCATGAACTATTTCTTCATGCTTAGTTTCTTAAAAAACCTACCCCATACATCCGTATCAAAAAGAGGGGAGTCTGTTGTTGCTTTAAAAGTTAATAGAATTCCTATTGGTAAAAATATAAGTGAAGATAACCACATTCCATAAAAAGTATTTAATACACCCTCGCGAGCTGATTTTTCGCCAATCATTGATATTATATGAAAAATCACAAAAAAGAATACTGACATTACCACAGGCAAGCCAAAACCACCTTTTCTGATAATTGCGCCTAATGGAGCTCCAATAAAAAATAAAATCAAACATGCAATAGATAAAGTAAATTTTCGTTGCCATTCTATATCAAAACGGCGAATATACTCTTCGTTATCTTTGAAGTCTATAGAACTGTAATCAATATCATTTTTTGCATTACGAGCTGATTGTAATGCAGTTTGGAGAATTATATTTCTTTTAGATGTTTCAAAATTTGAAAGAATATCTTTTTTAAATTGTATAATTGTATCTTTTGATTGAGTATTAGTAGTATCGAATTGAGTTGTTAAAAATTGCATACGATTCATTGAATTATTAAAAAACTCAGTTTTTTTATTCTTTAGCCCAATTTTCAATGTATCTTCTGTTTCCGTTAACTGCTTTAAATTAAGCATTTGGAAATGATTTTTAAATAAATTTTCATTGGTCTTTGAATAAGCAAAATCTGATAAATCGAGCCTACGAAATTCTTCCTTAAAGCTAGAACGAATCATAGGGCGCTTTTGTAAATTATCATAAGTGCTTAAGTCTTCATTATAGTTATTTCCTTCATACAAGGTGAAAAAGAGAAAATGGTTATCATTAGTAAGTTCCATTTTCCCTGATTTTGCAATGGTTAATTTAGAATTTCCATTTTTTTCGGTATGATCATAAATCATAATATTATGAAGTGTTTTACCATCCTTGTCTTTCTTTCCAATTTTTATTATAAAACCATCAATCCCATCGTAATACATCCCTTCCTGAATATTTACAGCAGGTTTTTTTGACTGAACATCATAAAGCAAAGTTTTAAACTTCAAATTGGCGTAAGGCATAACGTTATTCGAAAAGTAGAATGCTATTCCACTAATAAAGATTGATATAACTATTAGTGGTTTCATTATAGTACGTAGGGAAATACCTGATGCTTTTATAGCTGTAAGTTCATATTTTTCGCCCAAATTACCAAAAGTCATAAGTGAAGAAAGCAATATTGACAATGGTAATGCCATTGGAACAAATGTAACGGATACATAAAACATTAATTTTACAATTATATACCAATCTAAACCTTTGCCAACAAAATCATCAATATATTTCCATAAAAACTGCATTAATAGTATAAACATGGCAATAAAAAAAGTCATTACCAATGGACCTAAATACAATTTTATAATAAATAGATATATTTTTTTCACTTTCATAATGAATTTAGTATGCAAACCTAAGCAATTTTTAGAAATATTAACTCAAAATAAGTCTTTAAATAAGTTAAATAATTAAAAAACTGGATAAGTTAAAGCATTTTAAATATAATAAAAAAGCTCTTACTTTATTGTTTTGCAAAGTAAGAGCTTTCTTGAGTTTCTATTAGAGTAAATCTATGCTAATTCATGAACAACTAATCCACTTCTCAATTTAGGTTCAAACCAAGTAGTTTTTGGAGGCATAATATTTCCTGTGTCGGCAATATCAATTAATTGTTTCATTGATACAGCATATAATGCAAATGCAACTTTCATTTCACCATTATCAACTCTACGTTTTAACTCGCCCAAGCCTCTAATTCCTCCAACAAAATCAATTCTTTTATCGGTACGTAAATCTTTAATACCAAGAATGTTATCTAAAACTAAATTAGATAATATCGTTACATCTAATACCCCAATTGGGTCAGCATCATTATAAGTGCCTTCTTTTGCAACAAGAGAATACCATTTATTATCTAAATACATACTGAATTCGTGTAACTTAGATGGTTTGTATATTTCAATACCCTCTTCTTTTACAATAAAAGTTTTATCTAAATTTTCGAGCAATTGAGCTGGAGTTAATCCATTCAAATCTTTTACAACGCGATTGTAATCAATAATTTTTAATTGATTATCAGGAAAATGAACCGCCAAGAAAAAGTTATATTCTTCGGTTCCATCATGATTAGGGTTCTTGCTTTTCTTTTCGTTTCCAACTAAAGCTGCTGCTGCAGTACGATGATGCCCATCAGCTACATAAGTGTAAGGTACTTTTGTTTTAAACAATTCTATTATTTTAATGATGGTAGCATCATCATTGATAACCCAAAAATGATGTCCAAAACCATCATTAGCAGTAAAATCATATTCTGGCTTTTGGTTTTTTACAATATTCTCAACTATTTGATCTATTTCTTTAACAGCAGGGTAAGTGAAAAATACAGGTTCCATATTAGCATTGGTAATGCGAACATGTTTCATACGATCTTCTTCTTTGTCTTTACGAGTTAGCTCATGTTTTTTGATAATACCATTTAAATAATCTTCTACACCAGCACAGCCAACAATACCATATTGTGTACGACCATCCATAGTTTGAGCATAAATATAAAGTTTTTCTTTTTCATCCTCATTCAACCATTTATTGCTTTTAAACTTAAGAAAGTTCTCTTTTGCTTTCTCATAAACTGCTTGATCGTGCTCATCCATATCGATAGGAAGATCAATTTCAGGCTTGATGATGTGAAGTAGAGAATAATCGTTTCCTTTTGCTTCTTCGCGAGCTTCTTTTGAATTCAAAACGTCATAAGGTCGTGAAGCAAGTTCTTGAACAATAGCTTCTGGTGGACGAAGTCCCTTGAATGCTTTAAGTATAGCCATAATAATAGTACTTAATAAAAAATATTAATGATTTAATTTATAATAAAAATTTTCAAAATAAGGAGATAATGCAAACATTAATCATCAAAATTAATATCATCGTTCGATTTCTCGTCAATTTGTCCGCTTGCTAATTGGGCTTTTTGTAAAGAGGCTATTAAAGCGCCTGTCATTTTTGTAAGTTCCATTAACTGCCTTCTGCCTTCTTCATCTGTTTCTTCGGAAATATAATGAAGCGTTTTAGCCATAGTAGCATAAACTACACACTCTCTAACTGCACTTTTAGCCATTTTTAAATAATACACAAATTGACTTTTATTACGGGCAGATCCTTCCGCAATATTTATCACAATTGCCTGAGCTGCTTTAGACATAGGTACCCCAATAGTAAATTTGGCATCTTCTGGAAAAAAGCTAATAGTTTGTTGAACCCAATCAACAAAATCTATTGCTTTATGATAAATTCTCAAATCTTCAAACCTGAAGAAACTGTTGATTTTGTCTATACTGTTTTCCATAATCTTTAAGTTTTTTATAGTTTATGTGTTCAAATTTAAGCAAAAATATATATTTCTGTAGTAATTTTAATAAAAAAACAAAAAAATATCATTATTTTTTATTTCTTTATTTGCAAAAATAATTTACATATATGGTTTTTAATAATTTACATTTTTAAAATCATGTTTAATCTTTCTCTTCTTATTTGATAATTTTAATATTTCTCTTTACTAATCACAAGAAATAAATATTGTTGAATATTTTATTGAATGCATTACTAAGTGCTAAAATATTTATTTCAGAATTTAATATATTTTTTCGATGATTTATATCAATAAATAGTAATTGTTTATTAATTTTGCACTCAGTTATTAAAAACAAAATTTGAAACATAAACTGCTCAATATTATTATTTTTGCTGGAATTATACTTGCATTTAAAGCTTGTATTATAGTATGTTGTTGTCAGAAATTTTGTGTAAACGATCCTATATCATCCGAAACTAACTGTAGAAATTTAAATTACATCATCATTAAAGATTTTATAGAAGAACCAAATATTCATAATTTACCAGGTATTAAAGTTGAGCCTATTCAAATTCGTTTCGTAAATGAGTATAAAATCATTTATTTTCTACTACCAAATTTCATCTTAAAGAAATCAGTAAAATATACGCATTTACTAAATAAAATTTTTCTGTTTACTCAACGAAACCTGCAAGTTTCATACCTCACCAAAGGTGTACTATTAATCTGAAATTCTAACTTATCTCTTAGTAATATTAGTCTTTATCCTTCTATTAATATATTTTTATATTTTGAGGCTATTATAGATTATTGATAATTATTTTATTACTTATCTTATTTTATATTAAACATATTTAATAAATTTTAAACGCATAACATGTTAGATATTTTAACAAAACTTGCCTATTTAATGGCATTAACAATTGTAATAGGTTTTATTATTGCATTTATAATAAAGCTTATCGTTTTATTATTAAATGCTTCGGGAGAATTACATAAATATGACCGCAAGTATTTAAATGATGTTCGTCGAGCGAGGAACATAAAAAAAATTCGTATAAGAAAATTATATCGCGACACTATGAATAGTAACGAAATAATAAGAAATCGCTACGGAATGAACATTGAAGATCATTTCAAATTAAAAAAAACTACTGATTCAAACGAACTAATTGATCATTACTATGGAAAATAATTTTTTAAATTTGTTTCAAGGTATAGCAACTTTAGTTGCTTCTGATAGCACTATTTTTACTGCCCGTATCATCTTAATATTTTTAGGTTTATTATTGGTTTATCTCGGGAAAAAAGAAATTTTAGAACCATTGCTTATGATTCCAATGGGATTAGGTATGGCTACTATTAATGCAGGTATTTTGTTTATGCCGAATGGACAACAAGGAAATTTATTTGTTGATCCGCTGATTACCAATCCTAATCAATTAATGGATGTATTACAGTTGTATTGGTTGCAACCTATTTACACATTTACATTTAGCAATGGATTAATTGCCTGTTTTGTTTTTATGGGAATAGGTGTTTTATTAGATGTTGGGTTTTTATTACAACGTCCTTTTGTAAGTATGTTTCTTGCTTTATTTGGCGAGTTAGGTACTTTTTTAACAATTCCTATTGCTATGGCTCTTGGCTTTAGTGCCAACGATGCAGCCTCTGTAGCAATGGTGGGTGGTGCCGATGGACCTATGGTTTTATTTACATCTCTTAGTTTATCTAAAGAATTATTTGTACCCATTACTGTAGTGGCTTATCTTTACTTAGGCTTAACTTATGGCGGATATCCTTATCTTATCAGGCTGCTTATACCAAAGAAATTAAGAGCTATAAAAATGGAATCCGACATAAAAAAAGTAAAACCTGTAAGCTCTAATCAAAAATTAGCTTTTGCTGTAATTATATGCGTAATTCTTAGTTTATTGTTTCCGGTAGCTTCGCCTTTGTTTTTCTCATTGTTTATAGGCGTTGCTGTTAGAGAATCAGGATTAACTCATATTGCTGAATTTATCAGTGGTCCGCTTTTATATGGTTCTACATTTTTCTTAGGTTTGCTCTTAGGTATTTTGTGTGAAGCTCATTTAATACTTAACCCCAAAATATTAATGCTGCTGATTTTAGGAATTGTTGCATTGCTTTTATCGGGAATTGGAGGAATAATGGGTGGATATGCAATGTATTTTATTTCAGGCAAAAAGTTTAATCCTGTAATAGGTATTGCTGCTGTTAGTTGTGTTCCCACTACTGCAAAAGTTGCTCAAAAAGAAGTAACCAAAGCTAATCCTCAATCTATAATATTACAGCATGCTTTAGGTGCTAATATTTGCGGTGTAATTACTACTGCAATTATTGCAGGTATTTATATTACTTTAATTCCTATTTTATTTAAGTAATAAGTATTTTTAATAAAATAGTTTCAATACAAAACCCTCAATAACATTAGTTTTATTGAGGGTTTTTCTATTTTGTCAAAAAAATCTATCTATTTACAACAAACTTTTTAGTAAACATACCTTTGTCAGAATATCCTTGCAAGAAATAAATTCCTTTTGATAGCAGGTTAACATTTACCGAAATATTCATTTCAGAATTATTAAAAACTTTGCTGATGAGTTCTTGTCCTTCAAGATTCAATACTTTGATTTCTTTAATTTTAATTAAATTATTATTGATTGTAATAATTTCATTTGCAGGGTTTGGATATAGATTTATATCCATAGACTCTGAGTATGCATCCTCTCCGGTTTGTAGAATGATGGTTCCACCTTCATCTGTAAAATTTTGATAGAATGACTGATAATAAATATTAGCTATCGTCGCACTATGAACAATTACTGTATTTTCATCATTTCTAGTATCGGCAGAAGCCGACCAGTTGTGAGAGCCAGTAAATACCAATGGATCAGAATAAGGTGCTGACGGATCCACAATGAGCATTTTATTATGATATAAGCCGGTTATATTATCTTTGATAAGATTTGTGCCCATTATAGGTGCCAATGTAAGATATGCTTGGTATTGTTGGCTTGTAGGGTCTATTATTCCAGCAACATAAACATTATTCTGCATCCTCTTTACAATAGAATCGGCATTAGCAACAACGGTAAATGAATACACACCAAAATACATATCCACATTGGAACTTCCAATGGCTTGCTGAAGCTTAGAATTTGTACCATCCGAAGGGCTAAAATATACTTCGATGGTAGTACCTCCAACATTAAAAGCATGAGGTGTATTATTTGCTTTATAAGGTCCAAATTTAGAATTTGTTACATCAGGTGTTAAACTTGCACCTCCCCACATTTCGTTAAACTCAGTAGTATATGCCTGTGCCACTGATGCATCCTGAATAATAATTACATTATTGGCATCAGTATTTATTTGTGCTGTCGTAAAGTTTGTGGAGCCTGTCCATACTGTAGGTTCGTTGGCGTTGGCAGAATTGGCATCAATAATCATGAATTTATTGTGCATTATTCCATAAAATTCTGAGGTAGGACTAGCCAACGTTTTAATATTAGTATCGAGTAAAGCTAATGAAGGGTTTGAACTACTCCCATCATATATCCAACGGATGGCAACTCCTCGTGAATAGGCATTGTTTATAGCAGCAGAAATACTAGAAATGGCGGCAGTTTCATTAAAAGTATAAATAGCCATATCAAGCGTGTATTTGGCCCTGTTAATATAGGCAATTAATGTGTCGTCAATCAGTTTGTTTAAATAAACTGCATTGCTACCCGTTGAAACTGTATTGTTTACTGGACGGCTAAAATAAGTAGTAATCTTATTTGTTTGCGACCACGAAAACAATGTACAATACAACAAGCAGCTTAATAGTATAATTTTCTTCATTTATAGTTTTAAGATTTTATGAATTTTAAAAATGTAAAAATAAACATTTTAAAATACAAACCATTATCTTATTTATAAATAATTATTTAAATACCAATCAAAAAGGAATAACTTTTGTTCAACTCTATTTAGTTAAAGTATTTTGCAAGACTTATGAATGTCTAGGGTTTTTGTTAAAATATACTACATGATAATAAAATTATTGTAAATTTGTCGGATAAATTAATTACCGTAACTAAAAGAACTCTACATTCAAATTTGAGAATGTAAAAGAAGAAATAGCCAAATATGCAACAAATAAAATCTAAAATATCCACTGCCATAAAGCTTCACCTTCGGGGAGGTTTGGTGGGTTTTTTTGTTTTTTGTCTTTTTTTGAACCTCCAAGCCCAAAAAGAAACCTGGCATTGGTATTTTGGAAATAAAGCAGGTGTTGATTTTACTTCAGGAGTGCCTGTTGCCGATACCAATGGTAAAATGAGTGCAGGAGAAGGTGTTTCTTCTATTTCCGATAGTGCTGGGAATTTGCTTTTTTATACGAATGGAATGGATGTATGGAACAAAGCTCATGCTATAATGGACAATGGTACTGGCTTAATGGGGCATCAATCCAGCACTCAATCATCCATCATTGTTAAACAGCCTAACAATGATTCAATTTATTATATATTTACTTTAGATGCTTGTGAGCCATTTTATCCACCACAAACTCCTCATAAAGGGTTTAAATATAGTATTGTAAATACCAAACAAAACAATGGTTTAGGGAAAGTAATACTTAAAAACGTATGGTTAGCCGACAGTAGTTCTGAGCGGATAACTGCCATACAGCATTGCAATCGGAAAGATATGTGGATTATTGCTGCAAAAGCTAATAGCAATATCTATATGGCTTATTTACTAAGTGATACTGGATTAAATATCCTGCCAGTAATTAGTCAAACCGGACCTTTATCAAATCTCAATTCATCGTTTTGGAGCTGCATAGTAGGTTATATGAAAGCATCACCCAATGGCAAAAAAATTGCAGTAGCTTTTTGTTGCGAGAATCGGGCTGTAACCTTATTTGATTTTGACAATGGCACAGGAATTTTATCTAATCCAATACCCATAGGATTTACCAATCTTGTTAATTTAGCTTCTTATTCAATTGAGTTTTCGCCCAATCAAAAATATTTATATATAAATTATGTGGGAGGTAATTATTATAGTAAAATCTATCAATACGATATTTCTTCCAATAATGCTACAACAATTGGTTTGTCGGGAGTTGAAATTTATAATAATTTCATTCCTCCTAACACATTTACCGAGCATTCTTATGCTAATCAGTTAGCTTTCAATAAAAAAATATACATTAGTTTTTTAGGTTACTCTTATCTTGGAGTTATAAATGCTCCCGATTCAGCAGGCATGGCATGTAATTTTGTAAAAGATGGCGTATTTTTAAAAGGAAAAACTAGCAGTCTTGGTCTTCCTACTTTTTTCCCAGGTTATTTTAAAACAAACCCTAATTTAACTTATACTCAAAACTGTTTGAAATTTACTTTTATGCCTGTATGCGATAGTGCTGCTTTAGACTCTATTCGCTGGGATTTTGGCGATATTACTTCAGGGATTAGCAATACTTCGGCTTTGTATAGCCCTGTGCATTTGTTTTCCAACACAGGAAATTATACCCTAAAAGTAATTTATTACTATCCTTGTAATTTAAGCGATACGGTTATTAAATCAATACAAGTTCAATATCCTGCTTATACTTTTCCGCAAGGCTTAATAAATGATACCATTACAAATCTGTGCAAGCAATTAAGTTTTACACCAGTTTGTGACAGTGCTGCCTTGGATTCACTACGTTGGAACTTTGGAGATCCTGTTTCCACATCAACAAATATCAGCTATTTGCTTAAACCCCTGCATACTTTTAGCGACACAGGCACCTATCAAATTACACTCATTTTATACTCTTATTGCCGAACCGATACTTTACGTAAGAACGTTCATATTGCATTACCTATCAGCGGTGTATTTCTGGGTTTGGATACTACTTTTTGTACAGGAGAAAACCTTCAATTGGGGAATGTAATACCCTGCCAATTACCCATTAGTTATTTATGGCAAAATGGTGATAACAGCGCAACATTTACTGTAACTCAGCAAGGTCGCTATTGGCAGCAAGTAAATGCTGGTGGTTGTTTGTTTTCCGATACTATTAACGTTAGCTATTTAAATCCTCCAACCATAAGCTTGCCCAAAGATACTATAATCTGCGAAGATAGCCATTTAGATATTACAATACCTCAAGGCAGTTACAACCTAATATGGAATGATGGGAATGATGATTTTGTCCGTAGCCTTAAAGAAGCGGGTTTGTATTCGGTAACTGCTACAAATAAATGTGGAAGTTCCACAGCTACTATCAATCTAGCTTTAAAAAATTGCAATTGTTATTTGTATTTCCCCAATGCGTTTACCCCTAATGGCAACGATTTGAACGAATGTTTCGGAGCGGTGTATGATTGCGAATTTGAATTTTATCATTTTTATATCTACAATCGTTGGGGTGAATTGCTGTTTGAAACCAATAATCCAACCGTATGCTGGGATGGCACATTCAATAAGGAAACCGTTACATCTGATGTTTACATTTGGATATTGGAATATAAAAGCATTTACGATAAGACTGTTATCGAAAAAAAGGGAAAAGTAACAGTAATTAAGTAGAAACTGAAAAGTTCTAATAGTAAATAAGAACTTTCAAATAAAAACAATAACACATGAAACCATATAAACAATTAATCCTAATAACTATGAGCAGTATATTGCTATTTTCTTGCAATTCAAACCATAAAAACGAAAGTAAAAAAGACAAAGATGATTTCAATTATAAAGTAGAACAATTTGCTGATTTAAAAATTATGCGATTCCAAGTACCAGGTTTTGACTCGTTAACTTTAAAACAAAAAGAATTGGTTTATTACCTGAGCGAAGCTGCAAAAGCGGGTCGTGATATTATCTGGGATCAGAACTTTAAATATAATTTACTAATCCGTAAAACCTTAGAAACTATTGTAGATAGTTATAAAGGTGATAAGAATACTGAAGACTTTAAAAAATTTATGGTTTACACCAAAAGGGTTTGGTTTTCTAATGGTATTCATCATCATTATTCTTCCGAAAAGTTTCTTCCGGATTTTACAGCAGCTTACTTTGCTGATTTAATTAAAAACAGCGATGTTACAAAACTTCCTTTATCTCATGGCGAAACAGCTGATCAATTCATAAAAAAACTAAATCCAATTTTATTCGATCCAACATTGTATTCTAAAAAAGTTAGCTCTGATGCTTCACAGGATTTAATAAAATCATCTGCATCTAATTTCTACGAAAATGTTACGGAAAAAGAAGCTGAAGATTTTTACAATAATATGAAAAACCCTAACGACCATGAACCCATTTCTTATGGTTTAAACTCAAAATTGGTAAAAGAAAACGGTAAGCTTTACGAAAAAACGTATAAAGTAGGAGGTATGTATGGCAAAGCAATTGAACAAATAGTTTTATGGCTTGAAAAAGCTTATAAAGTTGCTGAAAACGAAAAGCAAAAACAAAGCATTAACTTACTTATCAGTTATTATATGACAGGAAACCTGAAAGATTGGGATGCATACAATATTACTTGGGTGAGCGATATGGAGTCGCATGTTGATTTTGTCAATGGATTTATTGAAGTATATGAGGATCCATTAGGATTGAAAGCAACCTGGGAGTCAATAGTGAATTTTAAAGATATTGAAGCAACCAAAAGAACTCAAATTATCAGTTCGTCAGCACAATGGTTTGAAGATAATTCACCGGTTGATGCTCGTTTTAAGAAAAAAGAAGTAAAAGGTGTGAGTGCAAAAGTTATTACTGTTGCGCAATTGGGTGGAGAATGTTATCCCACAACTCCTGTTGGTATTAATTTGCCCAATGCTGACTGGATTCGTAAAGAACATGGTAGCAAATCGGTTACCATTGAAAATATTACTTATGCTTATGATAAAGCTGCAATAGGAAATGGTTTTATGGAAGAATTTGCAAATTCTGCTGAGGAAATTGAAATGGCTAAAAAATATGGTACTTTGGCGAGCAATCTTCACACCGATTTGCATGAATGCTTAGGGCATGGTTCAGGGCAATTATTATCGGGTACAAATCCCGATGCACTTAAAAATTATTCTTCTGCTTTAGAAGAAACACGGGCTGATTTGTTTGCCTTGTATTATATGATGGATAAAAAAATGCTCGAACTAAAGCTTTTCCCTGATATAGAAGTAGCGAAAACTGAATATATGAATTATATCCGCAATGGTTTGATGACTCAACTGGTTCGTATTGATTTAGGTAAAAATATTGAACAGGCTCACATGCGCAATCGTCAACTAATTGCATCGTGGTGCTACGAACAGGGCAAAAAAGATAATATAATTGAAAAGTATAAAAAAGACAATAAAACTTATGTTAGAATAAATGATTACAACAAATTAAGGACTTTATTCGGTAAGTTATTAGCAGAAGTGCAACGTATAAAATCGGAAGGCGATTACAATGCCGGAAAATTATTGGTTGAAAACTATGGCGTTAAAATTGATCCTATTCTGCACAAAGAAGTAAAAGAACGCTATGCTATATTAAACTTAGCTCCTTATGGTGGTTTTATGAATCCTGATTTTGTCCCTATTATGAAGGATGGTAAAATAATAGATATTAAAGTAGAATACCCTAACGATTACACCAAGCAAATGATGGAATACGGAAGAAAATATTCTTTTTTACCTGTTATGAATTAGGGAAACTCATTGTTAAGAAGGTTAAATCAAAAAGCCTTTGCAAATGCAAAGGCTTTATCAATTTTTTAATGAAGTTTCTAAAAATTACTTTTTAACTACACCTAACGGAAGAAGTTGTCGCCCGTATAATTCGTTTAATATTTGTGCCAAACAAGTGTAAATAGCACCTAAACCGCATATAATACCTTCGTAACCTGCAATTACTTTAATTTGGTGTATGCCTGTAAAAGAGCTATTTGCAATTATAGATTACAAAGATGTCAAAGAACTGAATTATAAACAACTGTCAATCAGCTTGATTTAAGTGGACACTAGTGAAGAAATATATTAAAAATTATACATGAATGAAAGTAATGCTCTTGTATTAGAAACAGGAGTTCTGCTTGTTACACCACCTTTCTTATCTCCATTAACAGTTCCATACATCGCAAGCGTATATTCTCCTTCTAATGCAATATTTAATTTACCTGAAATAAACACAATTCGTGGAGCAAACCTAAGTATATAATCAATATTAGCATTTCTGGCGTAAATAGTACTTTTAATTGAATCGTTTGATCCCAAATTTTTTGAATATCCTGTAAAAAAGCCAAATTGTATTTTTTTCCCAGTTGTTTGTAAATCTGCCCATAATGATAAAGTATTCAAATTTGTGAATTCTTTTTTCCCGGTTGCAGTATCTTTAACTTCTTTAACAGCATAACCACCTATCATTACCATATCATAAGCATTTTGAGCATAAATACCTTCTATTTTAATTGAAATGGGTTTAAGCTTAACATTAACAAATCCTATTGCAGAAATGCTGTTTAATGTCTGTTCAGATTTAAATTTTTTGGTAGCAAAATTATTAACAGTAAAAATTTCAGGTGTAATCGTTTTATAATCAACTCCAGCACCAAATAAAATATTTGAAGAATCTAATTTATATTGCATTTGTAAATGGGCATTAGGAATACCAGCATTTCTCATAAATTTTGAACTTGCAATATTTGTTGACACATATTTACTAGTTGTAGGAGAAATAGAATAATCTGGTCCAAAACTGGCAAAATCTCTTTGTGAAAACACAACTGCAATCAATTTTAAATCCTTAAATGATTTGGTAAAACGTAACTGTGGATTTCTGGAAAATGGCTGAAAAGGTGCTCCCGTATTAAACGAGATAACACCAGGAAAAGATTCTGCTATAAACATAGGATGCCAGTATTGACCAACCAATAATTCAGCAGATTCCCAATTAAGTTTTACAAAAGCATGCCGCAATCTAAATCCATTAACATCATCAAGACCAGTACCGGCATTGCCAAAGAAATCAGCTTCTAAAACACCTGAAGTTTTAGCACCAAATGCATCTGGTCCAAACAAACTACCTTTAAGGCGTGATTGAATTGAGAGCATATTGAAATTTGACTTTGCATTAATATCATTCTTTAAGAAATCCTCAGAAATATTTTCTGGATATAACAAAAAATGACCTTCACGGATATTAATTGTTTGACGTGTATCATAAAAAGCATCTGTTTTTACAAAACCTGATAATTTTATTCCAAACTTAGGTTCTTCTTTTTTATCCTGTGCATTAACTGTAATAGCAGCAAGTATGAATAAAACAAAAATTATTTTTTTCATTATTTTCTGTATTTTATTTATTTATTATTTTGAAAAATCCTTGTTTAAATTGTCCTTTTGAGTCAATAATGAAATGATTACCAATGTTATAACAGCAAGCGGAATAGATATAATACCAGGGTTATCTAATGGTATAGGAGCATCTTTAGGTATGAGCCCGTATTTTTCATACATCGTTGGAGAAAACAAGATAATACCTATAGAGGAAACAATCCCTACAATAATAGACCAGGCAATTCCCTTTGCAGTTGTTTTTTTCCAGAACAAAAGGAATAGTATTGCAGGTAAATTTGCAGAAGCAGCAACAGCAAATGCAAGACCAACCAGGAATGACACATTCATACCTTTAAATAATATGCCTAAAGTAATGGCAAAAATACCAACACAAATGGCTGAAATCTTTCCAGCTTTTACTTTTTTCTTGTCGGTCATTTCAACCTGCAGGTACTTATCAATAAAATCGTGTGCTATAGCCCCTGAGGAAGCAACAATAAGTCCACTTACAGTTCCGAGAACTGTTGCAAATGCAATGGCTGATATGATAGAAAATAAACCAACACCGAATGTTTTTGCAAGAAGAGGAGCAGACATATTACTGCTTTCAACATCCAATGCTCCGCTTATCATAGAACCAAGACCCATGTATAGGGTTAAAACATAGAAAAACCCTATAGCAGCAATGGCAACTATGGTAGATTTCCTGGCAGCACGTTGGCTGGAAACGGTGTAATATCTGATTAATATATGTGGTAATGCAGATGTTCCCAAAAACAATGCCAGCATTAGTGATAAAAAGTTTAATTTATCCCAGAATGTAGCACCGGCAGCTTTTGACAATTTGTATAAAAGACCCGGTTTCATAACATCAGTACCTTTGGTAGGTTTTTGATACCATACGGTTACTTTATCCTCACCATCAGTAAATGCCTTTTTTGAAAAACGAACAATTTCACTTTGTTCAATTGTTTTAATAAATTCAAATGGTCCAACTGGGCCTGTATTTTCAACTTCTTTTCCATTTACAATTATTTTACTAAGATGGCCAACCTGATAGAATTTTTTATCAGATTTCGGTGCACCATTGTATAATTTCTCGCCATTGGAAGTAACAGTAATATAAACCATTTCATCAAGTGAGGCTGTGCTGTCTTTCTTATTAAGTTTATACCAGAAATTTTCTCCTTTTTTGTCAATCTTTACAAAAACCAACTTATCTACTACTTTCGTTTCTTTAATAATATAATTTGAATCAGTAATACTGACAACAGTATCGTTTGAAACAACTGCTGTAATTTTATCAAACTTATGATAGTTGGCATTAGGAGTTAGGGTTAAACCATTATTTAATATATAAATGGTAAGAATGGTTGAAAAAATAACCAACAATGCTCCTTTAATAAACTGGACATAGGTTGTTGAGGTCATACCGGCAGTTGCAACAATAAAAATTACAATTGAACCAACTATCACTACTCCCATCCAGTGAGGCAAACCAAGTAAAGGCACTACCAAATCTCCTGCACCAACCATTTGAGGTATAAGATAAAAAACCGAAACTATCAGTGTACTTAATGAAGCAGCCAGTTTTATATGTTTTGAATTAAACCTGGCATCCAATGCATCAGTAAATGTATATTTCCCAAGTTTTTTTAAGGGTTCTGCAACTAAAAACAATGCCACGACCCATCCAGCGAGATAACCTATAGAATATAAAAACCCATCAAAGCCGGAATAGGCAATCATACCACAGATTCCAAGAAATGAAGCAGCTGATAAATAATCACCTGCAAATGCAATACCATTTACAGCCCAATGTATATTACCTCCGGCTGCATAATAACTGGATGCTGATTTTGTTTTTCTTGCAAAATAAAAGGACAATCCTAATACCAAGCCAACAATAAATAAAAATATTATTATGGCTAAATTTGAAACTTCGTATATCATAATTTTATAGATTTATTAGTTTTTATTCATTTTATTTTCCATTTTTGTACAGAAATAATTATAGATAAATCCCATAACTATTGCCAGTACTATCAATCCAAAACCATAAATAATTGCTATGTTTTGTCCGCCTATTAATTCTAAACCCATTAGTTCTGGCATGGTCAAGCCTATAATTACAAAGCCTGCATAAATAATGGTGTAAACGAAAAATAAAATCACACCTAATTTAGCTTTTTTTTCAGCTGCATTGTCTGTTCCAATTTTTGCTGATGGTTCATGAAGCATATATCCTCCTTTTGTTAAAATTTATAATCGTCAAAGGTATAAATTAAAATAAATGAAATAAATCATATTAAATTGAAATATAACATTGTTTTATATCAACTTTTATTTTTACTTTTGAAAAAAAATAGGCTATGAAACTTTCAAAGAAAACAAATTGCAGTAATTGCCATTTGGAATGTGATATTTATTCAACACTTGTTAAATCAGGTCAAAGCATTGAAGAAGTTAAGCCTTTTCATGCATATTTTAAAAAACATGATATAATATGTAAACAAGGAACAGAAGTTTCACATGCATTATTTCTTATAAAAGGTACAGCTAAGCTTTATATTGAAGGAATGAATAACAGAAATATAATTTTATATCTGCTAAAACCACCTGCTTATATTGGCTTATTGTCCTTTTTCGAAAATCCGAATTACTCTTATTCTGTTGCTGCCCTTGAAGATGCAGAAGTATGTTATATTAATCTTGAGATTGTTAAAAAATTATATATTGATAATCATGATTTGCTTTTAAAATTAAACAAAGCCTTTGGAAAATCTGTTTCTAATATTTTGAATAAAATCATTTCTCTCAATCAAAAACAAATTAGAGGAAGATTAGCTGAAACTTTGATATATTTGTCGGAATTAAATAATTCCAATAAGTTTCATTTAGGATTATCAAGAAAGGAAGTCGGTGAAATGATTGCTATTTCTGAAGAAAACACAGTACGTTTGTTTACTGAATTTGCAAAAGAAAACATTATCTCTATTAAAGGAAGGGATGTTGAAATACTTGATATGTCTTTTTTAAAAAAAATATGTGAAGTAGGCTAACAAAATATTTATAAACCAATGAGAATTCAGTATTGTTCTGATTTGCATCTTGAATTTGATCAAAACAGCAGATATTTAAGAAATAATCCCTTAATTGTAAGCGGAGATATTCTGATTTTGGCAGGAGATATTATTCCTTTGCATGATGAATATTTAAAAGACCCTTTCTTTAGTTTTATTTCCAATAATTACAAACAGGTTTTCTGGATTCCGGGCAATCATGAGTTCTATCATAAAGACCTTGAGGCGTTTAGTAAATCCTATAATATTAAGTTAAGAAATAATATTAATATAGTAAATAACATTTGTTTATTATATGAAGGGATTCAATTTGTTTTCAGCACGTTGTGGACATATATAAGCTTAGATAAAAAGAAACTTATCGAACAAAGCGTTTCCGATTTTGATTGTATTACTATTAAAAATAAAAAACTCAGAACTGAAGATTACAATTTATTAAATATTGATAGTTTAAGTTTCATTAAAAAATCACTTATTGATAAAAACTCAAAAACAATAGTAGTAAGCCATCATTTACCTTCCAATCTGTGTAATTCGTCCATCCATAACAACAGTCCTATTAATGATGCTTTTTGCATTGATTTAACTGAATTCATTGAAAGCTGTAATGCAAATTTTTGGATATATGGTCATAGCCATTTTAATCAAAAACCCTTATATTTAAACAACACAGTTTTGTTGACAAATCAGTTAGGATATGTAATCAGTAATGAACATGGTAGTTTTAAACATAATGCCTATATCTCTATTTAAAGTAAATATTCGCTTAGGTGTTTATTCTAAAATCAACACTTATTTTATTTTGATAAGTCGGAATAAGTGATAATACTTTCTTTAAAACAGATAATTCAAATTCAATCAGATTTTTGGTGTTCAATATATTAGATAAAGGTAAATTCTTATCTGACAGCATAATTTGATTTCTAAAGCGAAGTTTCATCAAGAAATTATAGGCATAAATAATTTCATCTATTGTAGCTGCATTTATAATATTTTTTGATTTTAAAGCATTCAATCTATCAATAGTGTTGGGATACCATATATTTTGCTGAAAAGAATATGTTCTTGCAAACATAATAATAAAACTCACGGCATTCTTCAAATCAATATTCTCAGTATGCTTATCTGAAATTATATTTCCTGATGAAACTTGCTGGGATTTAATGGAATATGTATTATATGCCATATGATACAAAAATAAGGAATTTACTTTGATCAGATTGGTAATGGTATTCTTTAGCCGGTTTGTAAGATCTTCTTCGCCATAAATAGTTCTGAAATCAAAGAAAATACTGGCCTCAAGCAAATTCTGGGGCTCAGGTGTTGTTATCCAGTTTGCAAAATATTTTTCCCAAACACTGATGGGTTGGCACCATTGTTGATTTTTTGCCATAACCTTTCCAAGGCAAAATGAATAACCAATATAATTCAGTGAATTACAAACATTTTCGCCAAGATTTAAAAAATATGCATTGATATTATTTTCATTTTCCAGCGGAATATCATCATAAATAATTGCATTATCCTGATCGGTTAAGAGGGTTTCTTCCTTTCTGCCTTCACTTCCTAAACAGATAAATGAGAATTTAACGGGTGGCTGTCCTATTTGATTTATGACTAAATTAATAATCCTTTTTATTACAGCATCAGAAAATGATGATGTAATATGTGTAATATATTCTACGGCAAGTCCGCTGTTAATTAAAGGTTTTATAAGCAATTGAAGTGCTTTATATGCTTGCTTTAATTCATCAGTGGTTTCGGCTTTTCTAACGTTGTCAATATAGAATGAAAGTGAATTTTTTAATATCCTATGAATGTCGTTTAGTTTTAAAATACCGGTAATTTCATCTATTTCATTTTTAACAACCAGATGGTTAATATTCTTTTCCTCACAAATATTTATTGCATCATAGACAGAAGTGCTCTCAGTAACAAAAACAATAGGAGCACTCATTATTAAATATACGGGGTTATCTGTATTCAGCTTAAGTGTAAGCATTCTTTTTTGAATGTCGTTATTGGTAATTATGCCTATATATTCATTCTTATTTTTAGTGAGCAACAATGAATCCGTTTTTTTTCTGGCTAAATGCTGTATTGTTTCAATTATTGTTGCATCTGCATCAATAGTATTTATGGGACTTAAGTAGTTTTTTAAGGCTTGTTCTATCAAAAAGGAATTAGATTTAAGTTCGGTAATTAATTTAGCTGTGCTTATTTTCTCAGTTTCCTGAATAGTAATGTCTTCAAAAATACCATCACATACTAAATCTTTTGAATTTTCATTGCTAAAAACAACCAAAGTAATGGCAACAATTACATCCTCATTATTCTTTTTACGAATTTTTATTATTTTATTTTTTATATATCCATTTTCGCTTAATATACTTCTGAGGCTTTTCCTTTCTTCAGTATTGCTGATCATTTCAAGGATATTTTTCTCAGCTAATTCGCTAAAATCTTCATATCCTAAAATTCTCAATGTTGTTTCATTGGCATAAAGGAATTTTCCTTTATTATCCATTTTAACTCTGAAGAAACCAAGGTTTAAGGTAGTAATCAGTTTCTGATAATCCATATTTGAGATACTCGGATTCCTGTCGATGGAAATATCCTTGACAATAATAATATTTACCTTATTATCATAAAAAAATGCTGTGGAAGAAGTAGCCAAAACCAATACAAAGCCACCATTTTTCTTTTTAAAATTTACTTCATATTGGCCTTCCCTGACGATGTTTTTTGAAAAAACGCTGCTAATATCTTTATTGTTATTTTCACTAAGAATCTCAATTAATGGAAGATTGATGAGTTCATCATAGTCATATCCCGTAAGTTTACATATAATGCTGTTTAAAAAACTTATTTTCCCATCAATCAACATAAGTAATCCTTCTGTTGCTGCTTCAACGAGGGTTCTGTATTTTTCATTTGAATTATGCAGATCATTTTCTGCCTTAATTCTTTTTTTCTCAATTTTTAAACTTTGCTGAGAAATAAATAAAAGCAGAAAAGCAATAAAAATTGTAATCCCAATTGAAATCCAAAGTAGTTTTTGTGTAAGGGCTTTAATTTCTTTTTTAACATCTTCAATATAGATTCCTGTTCCAATTACCCAGTTCCAGGGCTTAAATATTCTTACATAAGACAATTTAGAAACGATATGAAGCGAATCATCTTTCCATTGCCACATATAATCAACATAACCGGATTCGGACTTTTGTACCGTTTTTACACATTCTACAAATAACTTTTTCCCATGGGGGTCTTTAAAATCAGACAAATCCTTACCATTTAAATCAGTTCGGTAAGGATGCATCATCATTATGGGATGTATGTCGGTAATCCAGAAATAATCCTTGTTGTCTTCACCATATCTTAAATACTGAATTCTGGAAAGCGCTGTTTTTTGAGCCTCTTCTCTGCTTATTAAGCCATTTCTTTCATCACTTTCATACTTTGTTAGAATACTCAAAGCAGAATTGGTTAATTCTTTTATCATTTCTCTTTTACCATTCATTATATTCTGCTCAAAATGAGGCATTATAATGATAAAGATGGTAAGGATAAACAATAGTATCGAAATAATTGAAGGAAGTATTATTTTTAAATAAAATTTGTTCATATCAATAATTAATAAATCAATATAGTTTTACAAATATAATTCTATTAATGTAGTTTACATAAAATAAAAACAATTATAAATATATTTCAAAAGTAATATATTTTTTTCTCTTTTGTTATTATTTATAATAAGGAGTTGTAATATTATACACATTGCATATATTTGCAAAAAAAAACAATTATGAAAAAAATACTTATTTTATTATTTATAATTGCATTGATGGCATCATGCAATCATAAAAACCAAAACAATACAAGCGATAACATCAGTGGTAAGCTCATTGTATTTCATGCCGGAAGTTTAGCCGTTCCGTTTAAGGAAATGGCTGATTCGTTTAAAGTCTTGCATCCCAATATTGAAATACTTGCCGAAGCAGCAGGTAGCGTGGAATGTGCACGTAAAATAACAGAATTAAATAAACCCTGCGATGTATTACTTTCTGCCGATTATAAAGTAATTGATAAATTATTGATTCCGGATTTTGCAATCTGGAATATCCCTTTTGCTATCAACGAAATGGTAATTGCATATAATGCCAATGCCCGTAAAGCCAATGAAATGGATAGTCTTTCGTGGACAAAATTATTGTTATCAAAAGATGTTGCTTATGGACGCTCCGATGCCAATGCTGATCCTTGTGGCTATCGTACGCTCTTGTGTTTGCAATTAGCTGAAAAGTATTACGGTTTGAAAGGATTTTATGAAAAGATGAAAGCCAAGGACAATCAGTATATCCGCCCCAAAGAAGTAGATTTGTTAGCATTGCTTGAAACCGGCAATATCGATTATATTTTTATTTATCGTTCGGTGGCATTACAGCATAACTTAAAATACATAACTTTGCCCCAGGAAATTAACTTAGGTAACAAAGATTTTACTGATAAGTATGCTGCTGTTAACGTAGAGATAAAAGGGAAAAAGCCGGGCGAAAAAGTAACACAAACCGGTGAAGCAATGTTATATGGATTTACTATCCCAAGCAATGCACCCAACAAAAAAGCTGCAGAAGCCTTTGCTGCTTTTTTGATGAATAGCGAAAAAGGATTGAAAATTATGGATAAAAACGGTCAACCACCTTTTAAAAAACCTATTGTAAAAGCTTATGATAAACTCCCTGAAGTTCTGAAAGGACTCACTCAAAAACCGAATTAATAAATGAGATGCTTCCTTCGTCAGCATGACAAAAAATAAACCAAATGTATATTTTTTCATCCCGAGTGAGCGAGGGATCTCATTAAAAAGTATATTAATATGAAACCAATTGGATTACACAATTATTTCATTTATATTTTGACAAATAAATCAAAAAAAGTTTTATATATAGGCGTTACAAATGATGTAAAAAGAAGAATTTATGAACATGAATTAGATGCAAGCAATAACAAAGAAACATTTGCAGGTAAATATAATTGCATTTATTTGATTTACTGGGAACGCTTTACTTATATTGATAAGGCTATTGCAAGAGAAAAACAACTTAAAGGATGGAATCGCAGCAAAAAAGAGAAATTAATAAATGAACTTAATCCAGAATGGCGATTTTTAAATAACGAGATTTAAAATAAATGAGATGCTTCCTTCGTCAGCATGACAAAAAATAAACCAACAATTTGTTTTGTCATCCCGAGTGAGCGAGGGGTCTCATTAAAAAGTATATCAATATGAAACCAATTGGACTACACAATTATTTCATTTATATTTTGACAAATAAATAAAAGGAAGTTTTATATAAGAGTTACAAATG
>Ga0247840_10001979_pt1 | contig 37717 bp, 35 predicted proteins | sample LaCruzMarch2015__FD_192404 | JGI IMG/M metagenome (GOLD analysis project Ga0247840, IMG submission 192404) | Freshwater microbial communities from meromictic Lake La Cruz, Castile-La Mancha, Spain - LaCruzMarch2015_17m | ecosystem: Environmental > Aquatic > Freshwater > Lake | place: Spain...
TTACGACATTCACCGGGTCATTGGATCTGATTCGTTCGGTCGTAACGAAGCAACTTCTGCCTTCGTATATTTCTACAATTGACGGCAGGGTGTCATCGTCGAAACGTGACGCAATTATCGCGAACTTTCAGGAGGTTGAGGGTTTCGCGGTGCTTTGTATTCAGCCGGCCGCAGGAGGTGTAGGCCTTAATATCACTGGTGCAAATCATGTGATTCACTTCAATCGACAGTGGAATCCAGCTGTAGAACGACAAGCTACGGCCCGGGCATATCGACGCGGACAGAAATTGACAGTTTTTGAATATCTTTTGAGTTATGTTGGAACAATTGAAGAATATATTGCAGATACGTTACAAAGAAAGTCTGAGTTGGCTCGACATGCCACAGAAGCCGCGGCAACCGAAGGCAGTAATAAGGATGTTCAAAAAGCACTTTCAATTTCGCCAATTATGAATCGAATATCTACTGAGGGGTGGATTACAAAATGAGCAGAAGAAGAGTAGAGAGTATCCCGGATGCGGTACGAGTAACAGAGGGGCTTCGCCACACAGGTTATACGCCAGAAACAGCTATTGCCGATCTAATCGATAACTCAATAGCGGCGGACGCAACAGAGGTTGGAGTTCGTCTATCCAAGGGTTTCGATAATACTTATACAGTTTGGATTGGCGACAACGGTTGTGGAATGGACGAACCCACTTTGATTCGGGCTATGCAATACGGCTCTTCTCGTGAATTGGCCAGAAATAAGCTAAGTGTTTACGGGCTTGGAATGAAGATGGCCTCTACTTCATTTTCCAGCAGATTTAGTGTCGTTACTCGAGAATTAAATGGTAAAGCATTTTCTGCTACTTACGACCTGGTTGAAATGAAGGATCACCCTTGGTCGTTTGAAGTAGGAGAAGCAACGGAGGAGCAAGTATTGGCCTTAAATGAAACGGCGAAATCCGGTTCTGGCTCAGTTGTTATTTGGGAAAATGCAGATTTTAATATTTCTGAGCAGAACCCAAAGAAGAAGAGAACCGTTGGAAAGCCGAAACTTCTCGATAAGGATATAGAAGGTTACCTTGGACTCGTATTCCACAAATTCATGGAGGACTCTGCTGGGAAGAAAAATCTAGCAATAAAAGTTAATGGAAATTTAGTTTCTCCATTTAACCCTGTGCACACAGATTTCTTGGATAAGGAATGGACTCCGATTGTTGATAAATTTGAAATGGAAGTTGAGATAAATGGAAAGTCGGAAAACGTTCCATATATTCTGACGACGTACAAAATTAATGGGAAATTTGACGTCCCGAATAAACCTGGGGCCTTAGAAGCTTCAAGAATGGGAATGCCTACTCAGGGCATTTATGCATATCGTGAGGGGAGAATTCTTCAGAAGCCCGACTGGCTAAATGTGATCTCTTTCCACCCAGATTGGAACACTATGCGTGTCACATTGGATTTAGATCCCCGCCTTGATGGAGTAATCAGGACAGATGTGAAGAAATCTGGAATCGCATTGACGGAAGAAATGTGGGAAGAGTTAAAGAACGTGCTTGAACTCTATAAGTCTCAAATTAAGAAAATGAACAAAAGAAGAGAAGCTGAGCGCGAGACGGAAAAAGATAAAGGAAAGACAATCGATCTGCACGGTGGTAGCAATACGGTTATAACCGCCGTAGGAATAGATTTACCCTCTGTCGGCGTAAAAAGAATTTCACCAACAGAGGTTGAAGTTGATACGATTTTTGGACCCTCTGTGACTAACATTAAAGACTACTCAGGGCCAGCTAGCAGAGATTCACACATACAAGTGGTTGACGATTTAGAGGGTGGCATCCTTTGGGAGCCTCGTATGAACGGTGCCGATCAGATAATCTTGCTCAACCGTTCCCACCCATTTTATCGGCGAGTTTATCTTCAGTTAAGACAGAACCCATTGGCGGTGCAAGGACTTGATTTTCTTCTTTTCGCCCTTGCGAATGCGGAATGGATGACTCGAACTGATAGAGCCAAGGAGCAGTTCTATCAAATGAGGCGCATGATGGCCGATACGCTTAGAACTCTTGTCCTGGAACTCGAAGAAATCCCCGAGTTCGAGTTTGAAGGTGAACCATTTAGCAATGAAGAGTAGAAAGAGCCAAATCGAAGACTCGTTGCAAGAAGTCGCTGATGCCATTGGAGTAGAGCTTACTCGTGAATACATGCCACACGACCACGAGTATGAATTAAAGATAAGGCTTGCTCAAATCCCAGCACCACATGGCTTTACTCTACGAATCTATGATAATTATTTAAGCTGGAAAGTGGAACTGCATCTAGATGTATTTACGGCTCCACTTATTTCGACGATGCAAAGTCGATTTGAGGAGAGAAGGCTTGGACTTGAGTCTTACATGGAATTAGCGCGGGCTAAGAATAATTATTTCAATCTTTCGATTAATGGGCAATCCGAGAAAATGTCGATTAGCGAAGATTGGAATGAAATCAATTTGGTAATGGCAAAATCCTACTTTTCCGAAGAGTCAGAATTTGCTTCGTTGAGTGCGGTAATTTTAGATTTCATGTGCATCATATTGTTCTTGATCATTGAAGATACTGAGTGGATAGTAAGTAACGAATCGGGGCAGGAAGAGGGAGCTTCCTACAGCGATACAGTGAAGAAGTATGAGCGGAGTAGGTATAACCGAGCCCTTTGCCTGAAATACTACGGTTTCATGTGTCGCGGTTGTGGAGAACAACTTTCAGAAAAATATGGACCGATCGGCTCTGACGTAATACACGTTCATCATGTTGTTCCAGTTTCGAAAATGGGTGGCTCATATCAACTCAATCCGATTAAAGACTTGATTCCGTTATGTCCAAATTGCCATAATATTGTGCACAAGAAGAACCCACCAATAGAGTTAGCGGAGCTCAATGAGCTGACTGGATATAGGTCTTCCTAACACTATAGCTTTCAAACCATCGGGCTTTGATTGAATAGTGCCTAAAGTTCCAAATTTGATGAAATCAACTGGTCCGTGGTCAAAATCTCAATCTTTCCAGCCATGGCTGGTACCCACTCGGTTAGATGATTGTTTACGAATTCTCTCATTCCTGAAGACCAACCCTGACCGCCCATAATTATCCAGCCCTTCTTGAAGCGAGGATCAATCTTCATGGCGTGCAATAGCTTGATCACCTCGTATGCGATCTTTTCTTCAGCCGTTCCGCTAGTTCCTTGATATTTGCAGGAAATGAGCCCGCGAAAGTTGGGGTTGGAAGTTCTGTAAATTTCCCAGTCAATACGATGTTTGCCACCGCCAGGTTTCTCTCCCACAGTTGTTTGCGGCAGTGCGGTCAGTTGATTCTTTTCGCAAGAGCGCTTAATACACATCTCGATAATGGCTTCGTAGCTAGAGCCCGTCGTTGTATCTCTTGATAGCATCCTAACAGACTAGTTTGGACGTGAAATAAGATCAAGGTTTCCCATAGCCGAACCACGTAAATGGGCGTAATTCATACCTAGGACTTCATAAACAGGCATTCGCGTACTTCCAGAAGATGAAATACTCCGAGCCATTAACACTTTACGAAGAGTTATAACTTTTCTGAATATTTTTCTAGTGAGCGGGGTATCTGAATTGGAGAGTAGTACATAAACATTCTTTTCGGTCAACTGCTGAATTGTTAGCGCTAGCAGTTCATGTTCGGTTTGGCCGAATCCTTCTTTTGCGTAAGCTGAGAAACTCGCACTGGGAGTCAATGGGATATAAGGTGGATCGAAATAGACGAGATCTCCTTGTTTTGCTTTGGCTATCGCTTTGTCGAATCCGAGATTCGTGATCGTCGAACCCTTCAGCCTCTTGCTACATGCCCGCAAATTTGCCTCATCGTAAAGTGAAGGGCTCTTGGATTTTCCAAATGGAACATTAAAGTCACCGTTGCTATTGACTCGCCATAATCCATTAAAACAAGTTTTATTCAAATAAATGAATCGAGCAGCGCGTGCGACCTTGCCTCGAGGAATGGTTGCGCGAATTTCATAGTAAGTCTTTTCATTGATTCTCTTGGAGAGAGTACCTAATGCCTTAATTAGTGGAGTTACGTTATCTCTAATCACTTCATATGCGTTTGTTAATTCAGGGTTCATATCGTTTAAAAAAAGATTCTTTCCTGGAATATAGAAATCTTTGGTCTCATCACCCAATGCGAACATAAGAGCTCCACCACCAAGAAATGGTTCAAAGTATCGATGCTTCAATGGGTCGAATTCATCTGGAAAAGTTTCAATCAACAACGGAGCAAGCTTGCGCTTTCCGCCCGCCCATTTTACAAATGGGGTCGCGGTAGAACTCTTAGATTTCAGAGTTTGTTTGGTTTGCATGCCCACTTCGCAAGACTAGAACACTGGTACGACAAAGGAATTCATTTCTCGAGCTCTATCGCAACAATCCCGCCCAGCACCGGCCTCGCCTTATCCGCCTCTTTCTCCAGCTTATGCAATTCATCTAGAAGTACTTCGTAGCCTTTCTCATTAACAACAGTTGCAGCGCCTAGGAATCTATTGAATTCTCGCCCGGTGCGCACATCAAAGCGAACACCTGAGGTCTTCTGGCGGTTGGAGACGTTGAGGAAGTAATCAGATTCATCATCGGTGGTCGAGGCCATCAGGAGTTTGTCGAAATCCCATTGTTGGGTCTTGATGGGGCCGGTGAAGATGAGGCGATCGGTGGTGAGCATGACGACGCCTTGATCCTTATCCATTTGTAACTCTTCACCGGGGATTACTTGTCCGCGCATTGCACCCACGCGAAAGCGAATGCCGGCGCCCACGGGGATGCTGACACCGGAGGAGCCGCCGACGTAACTTGAGGGTGTGCGACCTGTTTCATGAAAGATGCCGGTGGCAGACCAGAGTGTGTGCTCGCCGCGTTTTTGCATGAGGGTGTTGGGGACGGAGTCTTGCCCATTGGATGCGGCGGTAAAGACAGTGATGAGTTTGGTTAGCGTTGCGCGATCTTCTTCCCAATTGGCAAGGGCTGCGCTGTGCGCTCTGGTGGCGGCTTTAGCTGCGCGCTTTGCCTTGAACTCGGTAAAGAAACCCATGGGGTAAGAGTAATTGGGGACAGGGACATTTCGGTGATAATTCTGTGTCTTTAGATTGAGCGTAAAACAGCGGTGACTTTTCCAAGAATCTCGCAATGATCGCCATCGATGGGCGCAAACTTATCATTAGCTGGAAGTAACCAGATATGTCCGCTTTTGCGAGAGAAAGTTTTTATTGTGGCTTCGCCATCAATCATGGCGGCAACAATTTCGCCGTTGTTGGCATCTTTCTGTTGGCGAATAACAACATAATCTCCGTCGCAGATTGCGGCATCGATCATTGATTCACCTTTAACTTTAAGCATGAAGAGTTCGCCTTTGCCAACGAGTGATTCGGGAAGTGGCAGCGTCTCTTGAACTTGTTGATCTGCAGTGATGGGCACACCAGCTGCGATAGAGCCCACCAGTGGGATGAAGCGGGTCTTATCTGTTGGGGCTGCCTCACCTGAGGCAGCGTCGGGAAGGACGACCTCCATGGCGCGGCCACGGTTTTCATCGCGGCGGATGAAGCCTTTTTCTTCCAAGATATCCAGCTGGTATTTAACTGAGGCAGGGGAGTTCAGGCCGGCAGCATCGCCGATCTCGCGCATTGAGGGGGCATAGCCCTGGGACTCAGAGGCGGTTTTGATGAATTCGAGGATAGAGATCTGGCGAGGGGAGAGCTCGGGCTTTTTCGTCATGCACAGATGATTCCACAGGTTGAGGATAAATTCAAACAAATGTTCGAAAATAACTTGCGGGTGTCGGTGGGGGGTTGTATTGTTTTCCTATCGAACAAGTGTTCGAAAACCTTCCCCAAGGTTTAAGAAGTAGCAGGAGATCAGAACCATGAGCGCTATAACTAGTGTAAATCAAGGCTTTTACGCAGATTTTTCAAACCTCCGTCCGTCAGGCGTTTCACTCAATCGCCGTGGTCGTTTGGCACGTACGCTCGTGGTTCTCTCTCTTGCCATCGTTTTGGCATCCCTTGTCAGCGCCAAAGCGGGGGCGGGCACCGAAGTCGTGCCAGCTGCGGCCGGCTCATTTATTACGCTTACTGTGGCCCCGGGTGAGACCCTCTGGTCACTGGCCGCTCGCGTTGAGCACGATGGAGATACGCGCTCGCTCGTTTCCCAGATCGTTTCGATCAATTCGCTCGCTTCAGTTGATGTATCGGCTGGGCAGAAGATCCGTATTCCGCTTAAGTAGTTCGTTCGGGCGCGACACGCAGGAGAGAAACCCTGCGTCATCCTGCAGAGTCTCAAGAAATACTTTATAGTTCCCACTAGATGTAGGGGTCGAAGGCGCTAAAACTTCCATTAGTAGTGTTTTTACGGTAGTTTTGCGAATTCACCAATACATGCATTTATTGGAAATTCTAGGTATTTCGAAGGGAGACACGCCGAGATGATTTGTCCGTTCTGCAGACATGATGATTCTCGAGTCGTCGACTCCCGTCCGGTGGTTGATGGCACAGAAATTCGTCGCCGCCGCGAATGCCCTAAATGTGGACAGCGCTTTTCTACCCAAGAGGTGGCGCTGCTCAACATCATCAAGCGATCAGGTGCTACCGAGCCATTTAGCCGCGAGAAAGTTCTTGTCGGCGTGCGCAAGGCGTGCCAAGGTCGCCCAGTAAATGAAGACGATTTGGTTTTACTTGCCCAACGAGTCGAAGAGACCCTTCGCGGAACTGGGCAAGCAGAAATCGAAGCTCAAGAAGTAGGAATGGCAATTCTTGCACCACTACGCGAACTCGATGAGGTTGCATACCTCCGATACGCCTCTGTGTACCGTAACTTTGCCTCCCTTGAAGATTTCGAGGGTGAGATAGCACTTCTCCGCGCACTACCTTCGAATGCAAATCAGGCAACACCGGCATCACAAGTAAGAAAAGTTTCAACAACACCAGAAAAATCAACAACACTAAATCAGAAGACGGGGAAATAACACATGTCAGAGACGGTCATCAACCGCCCAGTATCGAAATTTAAGACCGGCAAAGGTCTTACGATCGGACGTATTTACACAACAGAAGGTATCCACCCATATGACCAGGTCACATGGGAACGCCGCGATGTTGTTCAACAGAATTGGAAGACAGGCGAAGTTGTTTTCGAACAACGCGGTGTTGAGTATGCAGACTTCTGGTCAGTCAATGCATCAACAATCGTAACGACCAAGTACTTCCGTGGAGCAGTCGGTGCTGAGAACCGCGAATGGTCACTCAAGCAAGTTATTGACCGCGTAGTTTTAACATACACAAAGGCTGGAAAAGAGTTCGGTTACTTTGCAACTGAGAAAGATGCAACAATTTTCGAGCACGAACTTACCTACATGCTCTTGCATCAGATCTTCTCATTCAACTCACCAGTATGGTTTAACGTCGGAACTGCCTCCCCGCAGCAAGTTTCTGCATGTTTTATCTTGTCTGTTGATGACACTATGGAATCAATTCTTAACTGGTATCGCGAAGAAGGAATGATCTTTAAGGGCGGTTCTGGTGCCGGGCTTAACCTTTCCCGTATTCGTTCATCAAAGGAACTATTGAAGTCAGGTGGAACAGCATCTGGTCCAGTTTCATTCATGCGTGGTGCTGACGCATCTGCAGGAACAATTAAGTCTGGTGGCGCAACCCGTCGCGCTGCAAAGATGGTTGTTCTCGATGTAGATCACCCAGATATCGAAGAATTTATCGAGACCAAGGTTTCCGAAGAGCAGAAGATTCGCGCACTACGCGATGCTGGCTTTGATATGGACTTGGGTGGAAAAGACATCATCTCTGTTCAGTATCAGAATGCAAATAACTCAGTCCGCGTCAGCGATGAATTTATGCGCGCATACGAGAGTGGTTCAGAGTTCGGTCTTAAGGCTCGCTCAACTGGCGAAGTTATCGAGACAACCGATGCTCGCAAGCTCTTCCGCAAGATGGCAGAAGCTGCATGGGCATGTGCTGATCCTGGAATCCAGTACGACGACACCATCAATGATTGGCACACAAACCCAGAGACAGGTCGCATCAACGCGTCAAACCCTTGCTCTGAGTACATGTCACTAGATAACTCATCATGTAACTTGGCTTCACTTAACTTGATGAAGTTCCTCAAGGCAGATGGTTCATTCGATGCAAAGACATTCGGTAAGGCTGCCGAGATGATCATCACCGCGATGGATATCTCAATCTGTTTCGCAGACTTCCCAACAGAAGCAATTGGCGAGACCACTCGCGCATACCGCCAGCTCGGAATCGGATATGCAAACCTCGGTGCACTCCTTATGGCATCAGGTCTTGCATATGACTCAGAAGGTGGACGCGCACTTGCTGGTTCAATCACATCACTTCTTACCGGTATCACCTACAAGCGCTCAGCAGAACTTGCTGGCATTGTTGGGCCATACGACGGCTTCGCCCGTAACGCATCTGCGCACACACGCGTAATGCGCAAGCATGCTGCGGCATCATCTGCAGCTCGCCAAGAGACCACACTCGATATCGATGTTTGGACAGAGGCGAACAAGGCTTGGGATGCATGCCTTACAACAGGTGATAAGAACGGATGGCGCAATGCGCAGATCTCAGTACTAGCGCCAACCGGAACAATCGGTCTCATGATGGATTGCGATACAACAGGTATCGAACCTGACTTCTCACTCGTTAAGTTTAAGAAGCTTGTCGGTGGCGGTTCAATGCAGATTGTGAACCAGACAGTTCCAGCGGCTCTTCGCAAGCTTGGTTACACCGAAGAGACCATCGAAGCGATTGTTGAATTTATCGCAGCAAACGGTCACGTCATTGATGCTCCAGGACTTAAGACAGAGCACTACGACGTATTCGATTGCGCACTCGGTGCACGTTCGATCGCCCCAATGGGCCACGTACGCATGATGGCTGCATGTCAGCCATTCCTTTCAGGTGCGATCTCAAAGACAGTTAACCTTCCAGAAGATGCAACAGTGGAAGAAGTTGAAGAGGTTTACTACGAAGGCTGGAAGCTCGGACTTAAGGCGCTCGCTGTCTATCGCGATAACTGCAAGGTCGGTCAGCCACTTTCAGATGGAAAGGCTAAGAAGAAGGGCGCTGTCGCAACTGACCCTGTAGAAGCGGTTGCAGAACCAATTCGCAAGCGTCTTCCAAAGTCACGTCCATCAACAACAACATCGTTCTCAGTCGGAGGCGCCGAGGGTTACATGACCGCTGGCGCATATGCTGATGGCGCACTTGGTGAAGTCTTCTTGAAGCTCGGCAAGCAAGGATCAACTCTTGCCGGTGTCATGGATGCTTTCTCAATCGCAGTATCTATCGGCCTTCAATACGGAGTTCCACTAGAGACATTCGTTGAGAAGTTCACCAACCTTCGCTTTGAACCAGCAGGCATGACAGATGATGCAGATATTCGCATGGCGCAATCCATGATGGATTACATCTTCCGTCGCTTAGCACTTGACTACCTACCATTCGAAGAGCGTTCAGCAATGGGCCTCTACACAGCAGCAGAGCGTTCAGCAGCCCTTGATAACGGTGGCGAATACGCACCAATTGCGAGTGCTGATACCCCAAAAGCACCTGCGGCTGTGGTGGCTCCTGCGGCTGTAAAAGCTGAGGCCCCAAAGCCGGTAGCGGTAAATATTGAGCCAGCACCATTGGCATCAACAATTGGTTCATCATCTGATCTCCTAGAGTCAATGGGAATCAAATCTGATGCACCGCTCTGTATGACATGTGGAGTAAAGATGCGTATGTCAGGGGCTTGCTTTGTATGCGAAGGATGCGGAAACACATCTGGTTGCAGCTAATATATAGCTAGTTGGATTTGTCCAACCCCGTTCAAAAGCCCCGTTGAGAAATCAGCGGGGCTTTTGCATTGATTCCGGATTGAAAGTTAATTAGACTCCCGGAATGTTTCTAGAAGTAAAAAAAGCGCTACTTACTCTTCTTTCGGCGCTCACACTTCTGCTCTTATTTCCGCTCTCACCCGCACAAGCTGCAGAAGATGCCGTCAGATTAGATCGCGAACGCGGCACCTTTAAAGAGCAAGGTGAAATTCCGGCAGGTGTACAAATTGTTCGAGTCGGTATCGAACCCACTGAGATTTATGGAATCAATTTGGCAGATGGCACTTGGCGGGCAAATTTCTATATTTGGTGGCGCTGGAGCGGAGCTCTTGATCCGTCTACAACAACCTACTTTACAAATAATGCCGATGCCGCAGTTGGGCAATCAATTAAGTATGCCTACACTGATGCCGAGGGAAAACCGAAGCCATTGATTCAAGCAAACGGTGAGAAGTATCAATACGCCTACATCCGGATGGGCTTTGTTGAAGATTATCAAGTTGGTCGCTTCCCACTTGATTCGCAATATCTCACGATGAAAATTGAGAACGACACCTACGCTTCAAATTACCTCGCCTATGTCTTTGATGAAGAGCATCTGTCGAAGGAGAAATTTATTCCAACCAATGGCTGGAACTCCAAAGGGATAACGACAAATTCTTACATTCATCACTACACCACTGACTTTGGGTTTATTGATGAAGGTTCAGCTTTCCAGGATTACTCGCACCTGGCATATTCAATGAAGATTGATCGCGAGAAGATGTTTTTCTATCTGAAATTACTCGTGCCATTGCTTATTGTTCTTATCGCAACTCTGGCATCCCTACTTGTGCGACAACTTGCCGCAAAGGCGCCGTTGGCAATTGCAAGTACGGGACTACTGACCACACTCTTTGCGCAGCAGTCATACTCGCAGGATCTGCCACCACAATCGCCATTAGTTCTGATCGACAAGATCTATCTCGTCGGCCTCTTCGTGATTCTGGTCGTCTTAGTCAGGGTGGTTATGAGAACTAAGAAATTGACCCCCGGGCAAGCATTTGATGACACGGACCTAAAACTCTTCATGGGTACCAAATCTGACCTCATCTTTGCAGTGGCCATGCTTGCGCTCTTCGGGTTGGCCACCACGTTTTTGATCCTTCTTTAAAGCGGTAGAATTCAGCAGTTGTTATCGGGGTCGATGTAATTTCGAACCGGCGGTTATAGTCCGCGACCCGCACACATCCAGTGGGCGGTTGACTCAGTGAAACTCTGAGACCGACGGTTAAAGTCCGGATGAGAGATAACAGCGGAATCGGTGCACCATGTTTATCGATGACGCCTACGCGCATCTATCTGCCCTTTGCCTTTCGGCACAAGGCAAGTCTTCGCCTAACCCAAATGTTGCAGCTGCTATTTATTCAGCCGAGGGCGCACTCATTGCCGATGGTTTTCATAATCGCACGCAATCTGTCGATCACGCCGAAGTTGTTGCCTTAAAAAAAGCGGGCGCAGCTGCACGCGGTGCCACCATGGTGGTCTCACTTGAACCATGTGCACATACCGGATCAACGCCGCCATGCACACAAGCGATTATCGATGCTGGAATTTCAAAAGTCATTTATGCAGTTGTTGATCCAAACCCAATTGCAGCTGGGGGAGCAGAACTTCTTCGCGCCGCCGGTATCGAGGGAGAGCATCAGAAGAGCGCGGAACTTGAATTCGCTCAGCGCGCGTGGCTGGCAAAGCAAACACTCGGTCGGCCGCTGATGATTTGGAAAGTTGCCACCACACTCGATAGCAAAGTGGCGGCAAGTGATGGCACATCGCAATGGATTAGTGGGCCTGAGTCGCGCGACGATGTGCAGGTACTACGTGCCCAATCTGATGCGATTTTGATTGGAACAAATACCGCAATCGTTGATAACCCACATTTAGTTCCGCGGGGCCATGCTGCACGGCCAGTGCGCATTGTTTGTGGCGAACAAGTCGTGCCGCCTACTAATAAAGTTTTCGATGACCAAGCCCGCACAATTTCGGTGAAATCAAAATCGATTCCAGAGCTGATGAAAGTTTTAAGCGACGAAGGATTCAATCAGGTACTTGTAGAAGCCGGCCCTACGCTAGGTTCAGCGTTGATGGCCACTGGAAATATCGATGAACTCATTGTTTACCAGGCGCCCAAAATGCTCGGCGCCGGAAAAGAATTTGTGAGCCATTTGGGTATCTCCACCTTGGCAGATCACATTGGGCTAGAACTCATTTCAGTTGAAAAATTTGGCAGCGATACTAAATCCCATTACCGAATTGTGAAGGGACGATAAATGTTTACCGGACTTATTACTGAACTTGGCAGCGTGCAATCAATTACCCGTGGCGAAAGCTCTGCTGTATTTACTATTACCGCCCCTATCTCAGTTGCTGGCTTAACTATTGGTGACTCCATTGCAGTCAATGGTGTCTGCCTGACCGCTACATCGATTTCTGATAATTCATTTACCGCCGATGTCATGGTGCAGACCTTAAATCTGACCTCACTTTCGGAGGTAGAAGTCGGATCACCAGTAAACCTAGAGCTAGCCGCCAAACTCGATATGCGTATGGGCGGGCACATAGTGCAGGGACATGTTGATGGTGTGGCAAAAGTTGCAGCGCTAACACCCGGTGAAAAATGGGCGCAGTTCGATATCACTCTGCCAGAAGCGCTGATGAAATATGTGGTTGCCCAAGGTTCAATCACACTCGATGGGGTATCACTAACCGTGGGTGCACTCGATGATGCAACCAATGTCGTCACGGTCTGGTTGATTCCAGAAACTCTTGCCAATACCAACTTGTCAGCGAAAGTCCCTGGTTCGCTGATCAACGTGGAAGTCGATGTCTTGGCCAAATATGTCGAGCGCTTACTCAATAAGGGAGTTGCTCGTGGAAATTAATTTCGCAGATAGCCTGGAACGATTTGGCCGTGGTGAAATGCTTATCGTTGTCGATGATCTCGATCGTGAAAACGAAGGCGACCTCATTATGTTGGCGCAGCACGCAACAGCTGAGAAAACTGCATTTATTGTCCGCCACACAACCGGCATTCTCTGCGTTGCCATTACAAGTGAACAAGCGCGCCGGCTTCATCTTCCATATATGGTTGAACAAAATCAAGATGTACGAAAGACTGCGTTTACTGTTTCAGTCGATTTAGCCCACGGTGTTACGACCGGGGTAAGTGCGAAAGAGCGCACCGCAACAATTCGAGCTTTGGGTAGTGAAAAATCGATACCGACTGATTTCATTCGCCCCGGACATATTTTTCCACTTATTGCCCATGGCGAAGGACTTGCCCAACGCAAGGGACATACGGAAGCTGGCGTGGCATTGGCAGAGCTCACCGGTTCTTACCCAGCAGCTTTGCTCTCAGAAATTGTCGGCGCCGATGGATCAATGGCGCGCGGTCAAGAACTTATTGATTTTGCAAACGAACACCAGATTCCGATTGTTTCGATCGCCGATATACGCGAATATCAGATCAAACTCGACCATAACCCGGCCGCAGTGCAATTTCCAAGCCACCAATTTGAATGGGTAAAAGTTCCATTGCGTAACGCCGAATGGGATATCGCGACCTACCCATCACTTAAACATCGCGAACAAGTTGTTATGCGTTATTGCCTGGAAGCTAAAGTTCCGTTGGTACGTATTCACTCCGAGTGCTTTACCGGCGATGTTGTGCATTCCCAGCGCTGTGATTGTGGCCAACAACTAGATGCATCAATTGCCGCCATTGAAGCGCACGGCTGCGGATACATTATTTATATTCGTGACCACGAGGGGCGAGGTATCGGCCTTACCGAAAAGCTTAAGGCCTATACCTTGCAAAATAAGGGACTCGATACCGTCGATGCCAATCTAGAACTTGGCCACCTGGTCGATTTGCGCGATTGGACAGAGGCGATTGCAATCCTAAAGAGCCTTGAACTTCAAGCAATAACCTTGTTAACTAATAATCCAGAGAAGGTTCGGGCCGTTACAGATAGTGGAATAGCGTGCGAACAACGCTCGCTGATCATTGACGCCAATGAATACAATGAAAAATACTTAGCTACTAAGGCAGAACGTCTTGGGCATATTCGCATAACGGGGAGTAAGTAAATGGCCGGCCAAGCACCTGAGATCAGAATCCCACAATTGCCGAAAGCTAAAGTTGCCATCATCTCTTCATCCTGGCACCCAGATATCTGTGACGATTTAGTTGCTGGGGCACAGCGCGCATTGGAAGCCGCTCACGTTAAAAAGATCAAGGTCGTTCATGTTCCAGGTTCCTTTGAAATTCCCTTAGCCGCGCAGAAGATCTTTGAAAAAGGGTACGACGCAGCGGTTGCTGTGGGGCTAGTACTCAAAGGTGAAACTCCGCATTTTGATTATGTCTGCCAAGGCCTCACGCAGGGAGTCATCGATGTCTCACTGAAGTTCTCTAAGCCAATCGGCTACGGCGTCTTGATGTGTAACGACCTCGAGCAAGCTATTGCGCGCTCGGGGCGTCCAGGCAGCAAGGAAGATAAGGGCTTTGATAGCGCAATCGCTGCGCTCACACTTTTAGAGCTTTAGAGTCTAGAAGTAAGAATTCCCTGAACTTCTTCCTTTGTTGGTGCAATTGGATTATTTCCAGTTACTGAATCAGCAAGGACAGTTGTGGCAATGTCCGCAATCATCTCCTGCTTGACGCCATAGTGTGAAAGTGAATTTCGAATATCAATGGAATCCGCTAAGTCGCGTACCGCTGCGATGGCAGTTGTTGAATTCGCAGTGACGCCCATATCGTTTCCGACAGTGGCGTAGATATCACTGACTTCGCGGGCGTTAAATTCCATCACTTCTGGCAATACTGTTGCCAGCGCTTCACCGTGGGCTGCGCCAACGTGAGCAGAGACAGAGTGCGCAATGCCGTGTACTAAACCAAGGCCAGAAAGTGTGAGTGCAAGTCCCGCTAGGTGTGCGCCCATCAACATATCGCCACGAGCATCGACGTTAGCGCCTTCCTTAACTGCAATAGGAAGTGCGTGCGAAATTAATTTAATCGCTTCATGAGCATAGGCCGCAGATACGGGGGTGCGACCTTTTGATGTTAACGATTCGATCGCATGAGTAAGTGCATCGATTCCAGTTCCGGCTGTTGGTCGAGCTGGAAGTCCCAACGTTAATTCCGGATCAAGAATTGCAGCCACCGGAGTAGTGCTGGCATCGCCAACGTAGAACTTGCACTGTCTAATTGGGTCATCAATGACGCCCCAGTTATTTGTCTCGGAGCCGGTGCCTGATGTTGTTGGAATTGCAATGATAGGCAGCGCTGGCTTTTCTGGAGTTATTGAGTAATCAAAGCGGGCAGATGAAAATGATGGGTTAGCGCCAACGAGTGCGATTCCTTTTGAAGAATCAAGTGAGGATCCACCGCCGAGAGCAACGATGCAATCTGCTCCAAAAGTAACCGCTACTTTCGCTGCCGCATCAATCAGTGTCGTTGTTGGATTTGGCTTAATCTCGGCATAAGAGGCGGACTCAATGCCGGCACTTGCCAAGATTTTTTCAACTGAAGCCAGTACCCCGGCTGAGGCAACGCCAGGATCGGTAACAATAAAGACCTTCTTCTTATTCAACCCAGCTATTATTTCTGGAAGTTGGGAGACGCAACCTGCACCAAATCTGATGTTTACTGAGCCAGGTGTGAGTGTAAATGCGTTCATGGTCTGCCTTTTCTAGTTGGTTGCTAATTGGTTGCGATCAGTGATTTGGTAATGCGTTCAGATGCCTTCTTCATTTCAAGTGCTGCTGGAATCAAGTGTTGTTCGAAACGGGCCTTGGGAGCTGCCACGTTGAGCGCAGCAACAATTGAACCACTAAAGTCTCGAATCGGAACTGAAGCTCCTACTAATCCCGGCTCATATTCTTCAATGACAGTTGCATAACCATCATTTCGAATTTTATTTAGTGTGGTTATTAGTTCAGCACCGGTTTTCGTCATGCAATTAGCTGGAGCACCCGCAATCTTTTTGCTGAGTGGATAAAGTTTTTCGATCTGTTCATCACTTAACCCGGATAATAAAACTCGCCCTGATGAGGTCATGTAGGAAGGTGCGGCAACGCCCATCCAACTGAGCGCTCTAAATCCATGCACCGGAGATTCGGATTGAATCGTAATAACTTCTAAGCCTTGTAAAACAGTTAAGTGAACGGTCTCGCCAAATTTATGTACAAGTCCATGCATCTCACCGCGCGAAGCTGAAACCAATTGCGCTTCAAAGGTAAATCGTGCAATCGCGTAGAGTCGTGGCCCGACAACAACGCCGGGACCTTGTCTTAATAACAATCCGTTATCTAATAGCCGCGAAATCGCGCGCGAGATCTGACTTTTTTCACGTTTAGTTGCGATTGCAAGATCGCCATTGCGTTGCGGAACCGGCGCAGCGGCAGCAACAGCCTCAATAATCTCGAGATCTCGTTCTAAACCATTGTTTCGAAGCGGGGTAGTGGCCACGTTGCAGACAGTACAACTCTTGGTGCGCCTATTGCAACAACCCCGTGCCTTGCAGCAATATGACGCTCGTGAAAACCGAAGACTTCATCGTGCCGTTGACGCCGCCGAGCCTTCTTGAATTTATCGGACTGCAGCGAGAAAAAATTACGCTGGCGGTAATCGCTCAGGTTGAATTAATTCTTCTTGTCATGGCAATCGTCTCAGTCACTGCAATTCTCACAGGGCTACTCGTGTGGAAATCAAATTCAGCATCAGAGGCAATCACCGGTTTTTGGTCGATAGTTTTCACCATCCCTTCGCTAGCAATGTGCGTCTTCTTTATTGGACCATTCGGCTTAGGTTGGTTGCCTGCGGTAATCGCACTAGTTCTTTATGGGCAGCTTCCGGTAGTTCGTAACACGATTGTGGGTTTGAGATCTGTTGATCCAGCGATTATGGAATCAGCTGCTGCCATGGGAATGAAACCATTTACCGTTCTGCGCAAGATTCAATTTCCACTGGCCTGGCCGGTCATCATGGTGGGAATTCGAGTATCGGCGATGTTGATCTTCGGCATCTCGGCAATCGCCGCGTATGTCGGTGGACCTGGATTAGGAGATTATCTCTTCAGCGGGCTAGCGAATTTGGGTTCATTTAACTCGATGAACCAAACTCTCGTAGGCGCATTCGGAATCACAATTCTTGCGCTCATTTTCGATGGACTTTTTGTTTTCGTACGACGCATCACAACACCAAGGGGGCTCCGTGTCTAATACAACTCAAGGTCAAGAAATCAGACTTGAACAACTGACAAAGAGATATCCAAATACCCAAAAGGATGCCGTCTCTGAGTTCAACCTAGTTATTCCTGCGGGTGAGTGTGTGGTCTTTGTCGGCCCATCCGGCTGCGGTAAGACAACAACAATGAAGATGATTAACCGAATTATTGAACCGACTTCGGGTCGGATCGTTATTGGTGGCGAAGATGTAACAAAGACTCCGGCGCACGAACTACGTCGCAATATTGGTTATGTTATTCAGCAAATCGGTCTCTTTCCACACATGACCATTGCAGATAACGTCGCAACCGTTCCACAACTTTTGGGCTGGGAAAAGAACAAGACTCGCGCACGCGTTGCCGAACTTCTTGAACTCGTTGGCCTTGATCCTTCTGAGTACGGCAAGCGCTATCCAAAGCAACTCTCTGGCGGTCAACAACAGCGTGTAGGTGTAGCTCGTGCACTAGCTGCAGATCCAGCAGTGTTATTAATGGATGAACCATTTGGTGCGACAGATCCCATCACACGCGTTCGCCTGCAGAAAGAATTCCGCGCGCTGCAACGCGAACTCAAAAAAACTGTAGTTTTCGTAACGCACGATTTCGAGGAAGCCCTCCTGCTCGGAGATCGCATTGCTGTTCTTTCAGAACAATCAAAGGTGGAGCAGTACGGAACTCCACTTGAGATTCTCTCTGCACCTGCAACAAAGAAGGTAGAAAACTTCGTCGGCGGCGCGGCAAGTGTGCGCATGCTCGGACTTGTCTCACTCGCTTCTGTCTCAGTTACCGCTGGCACCGTCGATGGGCCGACTTTGCCGGAGACTGCAACGCTACGCGAAGCGATGGAAGGGTTCATCACTGGCGCTAAAGCGATCAATATTGGCACTCGTGGCCACCTCACCTTCGAAGCGCTACAGAGCGCAATCTCTCAGACTCGAGAGGATGCGAAGTAAGAAATGGTAAAAGCTATGGCACAACCAAATTTGACGGCGGGATCAATGTATTCGCAATCCGCGCGTCTTATTTTTAAGCGCCATCGTTCTTTGATTATTCAACCAATTCTTATTCTTGCGATATCTCTAACACTTGCAATTGTTTTAAGTAACGCAACCCTCGATGTGATTGAAGAAGTCACAATCAATCCGGCCTTTATCTTTGCCGCGATTAAAGATCACTTAATTCTTTCATTCGCCTCTGCCGCCATCATCATGGCCGTTGCAGTACCTGCGGGAATCGCACTTACGCGTCAGAAACTCAAGAAATTTACACCGCTTGTTTTGATTCTGGCCAATATCGGTCAAGCCTTCCCAGCAGTCGGATTGTTAATTCTTAGTGGAATCTTGTTTGGTTTCGGAAAACCAATCGCAATCTTTACCTTCGCAGCCTTTGGCATTTTGCCGATTCTTCGCAACACCATCGTTGGGTTGCAGGAGATTGACCCATTCATCATCGAATCCGCAAAGGGAATGGGTATGACAGCTCGACAGGCGCTACGCCAGATTGAATTGCCGTTGGCAGTTCCAGTAATTCTGGCCGGTGTTCGCACCACACTGATTCTTACCGTTGGAGTAGCCACACTCGGTGTCTTCGTCAACGGTGGAGGTCTGGGAACGCTCATCATTCCTGGACTTAAGCTCAATCGGGAGCTCGTAATAGTCACCGGAGGTTTGCTCACTGTCATAGTGGCATTCACGATGGATTGGCTGGCACGAGTTGCTGAGGAACTCCTTCGACCACGAGGGATTTAATACCTAGGAAGGGTAAAAAATGCAGGTAAAAAGCCACAAAGTAGTTGCTATCGCAGCTGCAATTGCTCTCGCAGTTGTTGGAACGCTAGCAACATCATCTTCAGCTAATGCAGCTGGAACTTCCCTCAAGGGAGTAAAAATCACTGTAGGTTCGAAGGACTTCACTGAGTCAATCGTTCTTTCAAAGATTATTAAGCAACTTGTTATCGCTAATGGCGGACAGGTTGTAGATAAGACAAACATCAAGGGATCTGCCACAACTCGTGAAGCGCTCGTAAAGGGCGAAATCCACGCATACTGGGAGTACACCGGAACAGCATGGCTCGTTTACCAGAAGCAGACAGATGTAAACATCTCTCCAAAGGATATGTACACAAAGGTTGCTGCTGGAGATAAGAAGGCCAAAGTTAAGTGGCTTCCAATGACTTCATTTAACAACACATACGCATGGGCAATCACTAAGGCAAATGCAACTAAGTACGGAATCAAGACATACTCAGATCTAGCAAAGAAGCTTCCTGCAGGTTCTGCATGGTGCGTTGAGTCTGAGTTCCAGAGCCGTCCAGATGGTTGGGCCGGATTTAAGACCAAGTACGGTATCTCTGATTCAAATATCGAAACTAAGGTCCTTGATACTGGTGCTATCTACCAGGCAACAAAGGATGGACAGTGCATGGTTGGTGAAGTATTCGCTACTGACGGACGTATCGGCGCACTTGGCTTGATGGTTCCAACAGAAGATCTCGCTTACTTCCCACCATACAACGCTGCAATCACAATCACTGATGCAACTGCAAAGAAGTACCCAAACCTAGTGAAGGTACTTTCACCAATTGCAGGAAAGATCAGCAACGGCACAATGCAGAACCTCAATGCTCGCATTGACGTTCTCGGTGAAGATGCAGATGAAGTTGCAAAGAGCTTCATCCGCGCAGCTGGATTGGTTAAGTAAAGAACAATGATTGAAATCCAGATCGGCGAAGGCTTTGTGGGCAAAGGCCCTAATGCGGCTCATACGAACACAATTCTTGGAGCCCGATCTGGACCCGCGGGAGTGGCTTGGGCAACTGCCCTTGCCACTCCGCGTGCGGGGCACGTCCCATTTATGGTTGTTGCGCAACCCGGTATTGCAGTGACTCCACCTACGCTCTTTGTAAATAAAGCTGCGGTGGAAAGTGATCAGCATGGATTATTTACCTGGGGCGCGGCGCAAGCTGGCGTCGCTGCCGGAGTGGGAGACGCACTTCGCAACGGTGTTATTGATACTTCGCAGACAGATAACTTAGTAATCGTTGCCGCAGTCTGGCTCAATCCAACTGCTAACGATGAAGAAGAAGTTTTTCGCAATCAGCGGCAAGCCATGATTGATGCGCTGACAAACGGCAAGAGCGGAAAACCAACTGCGGCCGATGTTATGCAGGCAACGGAGAACGTTGCTAATCCATTTTTTAGACAGAACTAACTTCTACTAACGAGAGTCCTAAATTCCTTTCATGAAGATTACAAATATTCGTTTCGAGCGCGCCACTCTTAAACTTGACCCACCTTTCTGCCCTAACTGGGATCCGACTCCACGTGGAACTTTTGGTGCAACTCTGACCATCTTAGAAACCGATGGGGGAGTAATTGGCTATGGTGCCGGCGATGATATGACTGGCTTCGATGGATACGAAAAGTATTTCATCGGAAAAGATCTCTTCGATATTCAAGAGCATGTTCGCGCGTTAGAGACCATTACTTTCCATGCCGGTCGCTATTGGCCAATCGAAGTAGCAATTTGGGATGCCATCGGTAAAGCCAAGAACGAGACTGTTGCCTCCCTTTTCGGTGGCGCTGAAGATTCAATTCCAGCTTATGCCTCAACTGGTGCAATCATGAGTGCGCCCGAGCGAGCAAAGAGCGCAGTTGCCATCCGCAACGCTGGATTTAAAGCGATGAAGATTCGCGTGCCGCAAACGCAACTCGACCTTGGTATTGAAACCCTCAAACTTATTCGCGAGGCAGTGGGCTCAGATCTGGAAATCATGGTTGATCTCAATCAAGCCTGGCGTATGCCTGGAGATACTCGTAAATCAATAAGTGTGGAAACTGCGATGAAGTTTGTCGATGCCGCCGTTGATTACGGGGTTTACTGGATTGAAGAACCGCTTCCGATGGAAGATGTTGAAGGTTTGAAAAAGTTACGCGGTCGCGGTACTCGAATTGCTGGCGGTGAAATGGTGCGCACGATTCATGAGATTAATACCCTGATTGAAAGCGATGCGCTCGATATTATTCAAGCAGATGTTGTACTGGCTGCCGGTATGGAAAAATCACGCGAAATTGCGCGCCGTGCAAATGCGCGTGGTCATGTATTTACACCACATACTTGGTCAAACGGTTACGGGTTGGCCGCAAACCTTCAGGTCACCGCCGGTATCGGTGGTGCACCATTTATTGAATTCCCATTTGATCCACCAACGTGGACAAATGAACGCCGAGATTTCTTAATGGCGAAACCACTAACTGTTGAGAGTGATGGATTACTCCATGTTCCTGCTGGGCCAGGACTCGGAATTGAACCAAACTGGTCTTACTTTAAACAACCTGTCGCCTAAGGAGAAGAAATGACGCTCGACAAAGATGCTTGGGTAAAGCGTGCGCTGGAGCTAAAACCAGAGGCGCGTATGTACATCAACGGTTCATATGTTGATGCCGCATCAGGCAAAACCTTTGATGATATTTCTCCGCGCGATCAACGAGTGATTGCAAAGATTGCAGCTGGTGATACCGAAGATGTAAATAGAGCTGTCGCAGCTGCAAAATCAGCCTTTGATTCTGGCATCTGGCGCGAGCTGAACCCGCGCGATAAGAAAGCGATTTTGCTTAAGTGGGCCGATCTGATTCGCGAAAATCAAGAAGAGTTAGCACTTCTGGAAACGCTAGATGTTGGAAAGCCAATCTCTGATTCGCTCAACGTTGATGTCATGGGCTGCGCCCGAACTGTGCAGTGGTATGGCGAAGCAATCGATAAAACTTACGATGAAATTGCGCCAGCGCCACGTAACGCACTTGCCATGATTACTCGGGAACCACTCGGCGTCATTGGCGCAGTCGTTCCTTGGAATTACCCGATGATCATCGCTTCTTGGAAAGTTGCCCCAGCGTTAGCTATGGGAAATAGCGTGGTGCTTAAGCCAGCAGAGCAATCATCACTTTCAGCAATTCTCCTCGCCCGACTTGCTACCGAAGCCGGCCTACCCAATGGAGTCTTCAACGTAGTTACTGGTCTCGGACCAGAAGCGGGACAAGCACTCGCGCGCCATATGGATGTTGCGAAATTGGCATTTACTGGAAGCGGACCAACTGGGCGCAAGATGCTGCAGTATGCGGCAGAATCAAATATGAAACAGGTTGCCCTAGAACTCGGTGGCAAGAGCCCGCAAGTAGTCCTAGATGATGTGAAAGATCTTGATGCCTGTGCCTCAACTATTGGCTGGGGAATTTATTACAACGCAGGGCAGACATGTAATGCGGGTTCTCGCATCATCGTGCAGGGGCAGAAAATTAAAGAGCAGCTCTTTGAAAAGATTGCAAAGTTCGTTGACACCTTCCCGGTCGGAGATTGCCTTGACCCATCGGTCTACATGGGGCCAATCGTTTCCACGCTACAGCGTGACCGCGTTAATCACTACTTAGATATGGTTGGCAAGAACGGTGAATCATTTGTCTTCGGTGGACAGCAACCAACTGGTGATGACAACCTGATCAGGCCAACTTTGATTGATTGCGTAAAGCATGATTCAGCACTTTCACAGGAAGAGATCTTTGGACCAGTAGTTGTGACCGTTGATGCCAAAGATGAAGCTGATGCGTTAGCTAAAGCAAATGGCACTGAATATGGCTTGGCTGCCTCAGTCTGGTCGAGTGATATCTCTCGCGCACATAACTTTGCCCGCAAACTTCGCGCCGGAACGGTCTGGGTAAATACCTTCGATATGTCCGATGTCATCACACCATTTGGTGGATTCAATGGGTCAGGTGCAGGCCGTGATAAATCACTCCATGCGCTTAATAATTACAGTGCGCTAAAAACTACCTGGGTAGATCTTTCTTAATTAGTAATTACCAATATCCAACAAAGAGGAGAACACGTGAAGGTCGCATTTATTGGAACAGGCAGCATGGGCGGAAGCATGTCGAGAAATTTGGCTGCTGCCGGAATCGACATCACGGTCTTTGATTTAAATACCGAGAGTATGCAGAAGCCAATTGCTGCAGGTGCAAAGGCAGCGTCATCTGGCGTTGATTGTGTCACTGGCGCTGATGTACTCATCACGATGTTGCCAACTCCGCAAGCAATTGAAGGATGCATGGTCACAAGTGGTGTCGCAGCTGCCATGAAGCCAGGATCAATGTGGATTGATATGTCTACCTCGGTGCCAGAGACAGCGAAGACAGTAGAGAAATCACTCGATAAGTCGGTGCGAATTATTGATGCACCTGTCGCTGGAATGTCCGTCGGTGCCGATAAGGGCACCATGTCAATTTTCGCTGGTGGATCTGCGGCAGATTTTGCCTATGCCAAACCACTCTTTGATGTTATGGGAGATCCAGAAAAATTCTTTAATTGCGGAGAACGCGGTACTGGTTATGCAGTCAAGCTCGTCCTTAACATGCTCTGGTTTAACTCATTTGTGGCGACAACGGAAGCGCTCTTGCTTGGCGTAAAAGCTGGGGTGGACCTAGAAGTTCTTCGTCAATCTCTCGTTGGTTCACCATGTAATTCAATTTTGCTAGAGCGTGACATTCTGGGGATGCTGAAAGATGGCGATTACGATGAAGGATTTGCAGTGGCACTTGCCTGTAAAGATCTCAGACTTGCTGGCGACCTCGCTCGCTCAGTGGGTGTTCCGATGGAGGTCGGCGCTACTGTCGAGAATGTCTATCGCCGGGCACGTGCCCGCTATGGCGATAAGGCGGGCGAGATGATTCCAGCCAAGATGTACGAAGACGATACAAATACACCGCTTCGCTTTAAGTAGGCTGCAATGGCCCGCACCTTGGATCGCACCTCCATCCTTGGGGTAGCAATCATGTGGATTGTGGGGGGCAGTATCTATCCGTTTCTTTCATACGCGGCCGAGACAATTGACCCGGTCAACGTTGTCTTAATTCGGGCATGGGGTGCGGTACTTGTTTTGCTGATTGCGGTACTGATTATTGCACCACAATCTCCTCGAACATTTAGATTCGATAAAACGCTGATCCCGGTAGTTATTTCATCGCTGATGTATTCACCGCTCTGCAGTATTTCCTTGGCATGGTCTAGTTCGCGAATTCCAGGGGCGATAGCATCGCTGATTTACGCAACACTTCCTGCGATGTCAATCATCTATATGGCAATACAGGGAAAGAAGCCCTCCCTCCTTGCAGTAAGTGGAGTAGCTGTCGCATCAATCGCAGTTGTGTTCTTAATTGGCGCACCACAAGGATCTGTTCAAGTCGCCGGAATATTTGCAGCGCTGCTATCTACCTTTGCCTGGTTTGCTGCGACCGAGATTTGGATTAAGTATGAAAATGGCTATCCGCTAATTTTTGCAATCTTCTTACAGGTATTTATCGGCGCACTTGGCATGACCGTGGTCCACTTTGTCATTCAAGCGCCGGCGGTACGCGCAGCTGATGTCTTAAATCCAACGATGCTCTTTCTCATTGTGGCCTTGGCCGCTTCCTATTGGGCCTATCTTGCAATCTCTCGCACCGTCTCGCCAGCGCTATTAACCTCCTTCGCATTTGTTAACCCGCTAGTAGCCGGGGTTGTCGGCTACTTCGCATTTGGACAGAAGCTCGGTGTGGTGCAGGTAATAGCAGGTGCAATCTTGCTCGTGGGAGTAGCGCTCGTGGTCAAGAGCGAAACCGCCTGAACTCTCACCTCAAGGCCAAGTCTGTCGGGCCTTGAAATTTCTTCGCCCGGAGCCTACATTTGCGTCTCACCTTCGGGCCGACACTTAGGAAAAGGATTAGGAACAATGAAAGCATCAGTACTTCATAAATACGACGAGTCTCTTACCGCAAGTAACTGGGTCACATATGAGGATGTTCCAGATCCAAAGATTACAAAGCCAACCGATGTTCTTGTAAAGATTGGTGGCGCCGGAGTTTGCCGTACCGACCTACACGTTATCGAGGGTCAGTGGCGCTCACGTATGGATCCAGATGGCAAGACCCTACTTCCATACATCATGGGCCATGAGAACGCTGGCTGGGTGGAAGAAGTTGGTTCCGAAGTTGTTGGTCTCAAAAAAGGTGATCCAGTAATTTTGCACCCACGACTATCTTCAGGTTTTGAAATCGAACACCGCCGCGGTGAAGATATGCATGGCACTGGAACATTCCCAGGAGTGAGCGAGAACGGCGGATATGCCGAAGCGCTTGTCACAAGTGTTCGCAATATCGTTGCACTTCCTAAATCCCTTGCTCCTAAGGCAGTTGCTGCCTATGCAGATGCAGGTTTGACTGCGTATCACGTAGCAAAGAAAGCATCTCGCACACTTCTTCCAGGTCAGTTCGTAGTTGCAATTGGTGCAGGCGGACTTGGACACATCGGAATTCAATGCCTTAAGGCAATGTGCGCAGCTGAAATCATCGTTGTTGATATGTCGGATATGGCTCTTAAGTTGGCTAAGGAGAGCGGCGCCGATCACGTTGTTAAGGCCGATGGCAATGAAGTTGAAGCAATCATGCAACTCACAAAGGGCTTTGGTGCGGAAGCAGTAATCGACTTCGTGGGCGAAAAGGGTTCAATCAAGAAGGGTCTAGCCATGACTCGCGCTCTTGGTAACTACTACATCGTAGGTTACGGCGAAGATATCCAGATTTCAGCGCTCGACCTCATCACAACCGAACGCAACATCGTCGGTAACTTGGTGGGAACATGGGCAGATCTCAACGAGCTTATGTCATTGGCCGAGCGAGGATTAGTTCACCTCTCAACCGTGGAGTATGCGCTTAAGGATGCCGATCAAGCACTTCATGACCTCAACGCTGGCAAAGTTAAGGGTCGCGCAATCCTGGTTCCTTAAAAATCAAAGAAGTTCCAAGAAGCACCTTGTTTAGTCTCGGACCCACCACATCGAAGGAGATGGCCTGCTCGTGAAGAAAATTGAAATCGCGCAGTTTGGTGGCTCCGAGACTTTGCAATTGGTAGACGCACCTACCCCTACCCCTACGCGTACACAGCTACTGGTGAAGGTTGCAGCAGCTGGCGTCAATTTCGTAGATATTTATCAGCGCAACGGAAATCCTGTCTATGGCATGAAGGTGCCATACACCCCAGGTATGGAAGGCGCCGGCGTCGTTGAAGCGATCGGCGGTGATGTCACAACTTTTAAAGTTGGCGATCGTGTTGCCTGGACCTGGGCGCTGGGAAGTTATGCCGAGTATGCAATCGTCGAAGAGGCGAAAGCGGTAGTTGTTCCGCAGGGGCTTGAGTTAGAAGAAGTTGCAGCTTTTATGTTGCAGGGAATTACCGGCCATTACCTTGTTAACTCGACCTATGAAATTAAGCCAGGGGATATCGCACTGGTGCATGCCGCTGCTGGCGGTACTGGAAGTTTGCTCGCGCAACTTATTCTCCTTAAAGGTGGAACCGTTATTGGCACGACATCAACAGAAGCTAAGGAAGCAACTGTTCGAGCACTAGGCGTGCAACATGTGATTCGCTATGACAAAGAAGATTTCTTGGAAGAAGTAAAGAAAATTACCAATGGTCGCGGCGTCGATGTTGTCTACGACGGAGTGGGTGCAAAAACTTTTGATCAATCACTTCTCTGTCTCAAGCCCCGGGGAATGATGGTCCTCTTTGGCGGCGCCAGCGGTCCGGTTCCACCATTTGAGCTCATGCGTTTAAATGCCGCCGGCTCACTTTTTATTACTCGACCAACACTTGCTCATTACGTGGCAGATGCCGCCGAATTTAAGGAGCGCAGCAACGCGATTTTTGAGTTGTTACTGAGTGGAAAAATATCGGTGCGCATTGATAAGCGCTACGCCCTGGGCGATGCGCATCAGGCACATGATGATTTAGCCAGCGGCAAGACCAGTGGCAAGCTCATTCTGATTCCATAAGGGTTGATTCCTTAACCACAAACCCTGTTATCAAATTGTTATAACAATCGTGTTATCAGATTGTTATAAAGGTCCTATTCCACGCGTTACTCGAGGGTAGCCCGGTGAATAAATATTTAATTTCACCCTTTACCCAGGACTCTATTTTACGTACGATTCGGCAGCGCCAAAAATTGCGAGGGAACTCTGGGAGAAGTCTCGGGGAGAAGCTTGTGAAAATTGGAAGCGAAGTTTGATCTGAGTTTTCTTAGATGAAACTTTTTGAACTCTCTCGAGAAATATTCCTGAAAGGAAGTTTATGTTCACAAAGAAAGTCAAGACACTACTCGCTGTAGCGCTTCCAGTCGCACTGGCTGCCTCAGTTGTAGTAGTCACACCTGCATCTGCAGGTGGAACACTTACTCGTACACCAGGCCAAGAAGTTTCATACAAGGCTTACGGTGCTGAGTACGCAAACGTTGCTACTACAAAAGATGGTGACGACGCATGCTCTTGGTACAACACATCAAAGAAGGATTACTCAGGTAAGACTCTTCGTGTTCTAACACACGCAATCCCAAACATGGGTAAGCCAACAGCGCTTCACGCTAAGCAGTTCGAAGAGCTAACAGGTGGAAAGGTTGAAGTTGAGCACGTCTCATTCGGTGACCTCTACGCGAAGCAGCTTCGTTCATACCAGACAGATACAAATCAGTACGATGTTGTATTCAATGGTTCATACCAGATTGGTGATTTCCATTCTTACTACGCAAAGGTTCCAGATTCAGTTACTAAGGGAAATGGTTCACTAGCAACCCTTACACCTTTGTACAAGGAGCTATACAAGTGGGATGGCGAGACCAAGCTCTTCGGTATCGACGCTGATCGTCACTTCCTCAAGTACCGTACAGATGTCTACGAGAATGCAGCAGCTAAGGCTTTCTACAAGTCAAAGACTGGAAAAGAGCTTGCACCTCCAAAGACATGGAAGGAATACAACCTTCACGCAAAGACATTCAATGGCTACAAGCCAGCAGGTCAGCCAGCAGGAGTTAAGTTCACTGGAACAACAGAAATCACTCAAAAGGGTGGCCTCATGTTCGGTGCATTTATCGACCGCGTTGCACCATATGCAAAGAATCCAAACGTTAAGGGTGGATTCTGGTTCGATGAAAACATGGTTCCACAGGTCAACAACCCAGGCTTCGTTGCTGGTCTAACTGACTTCGTTGAAGCAACCAAGTACATGCCAGTCGGTGGAAAGAACTTCGACCTTTCAAAGGAAATTGAATCCTTTGGACGTGGAGATTCACTTCTTTCTTACACATGGGATGATGCATGGTCTAAGTCAAATGAGCCAACAAGCCCAATCAAGAACAAGGTAAAGGCTGCACCTCTTCCAGGAGCTGAAAAAGTCTGGAACCGTGTGACAAAGAAGTGGGATACACCTAAGGGTGGAATCAACTACGCGCCATACATCGCATGGGGTTGGTCATCAGCAGTAACAGCTGCATCACCTGCAAAGGCGATGGCATTTGATTACCTCTGCTTCTGGGCAAATGAAGCGAACCACAAGCTCGATCTCACCATCGGTGACATGGGCGTAAACCCTTCACGTACAGAAGACTTCAAGTCTGACTTCTGGGTAAAGGAAATGAAGTGGGGCAAGCCAGCTGTAGATTCATGGCTCGGAACAATGCAGAACTACGAGAAGAACACCAACCGTGTGTTCGACCTCCGCGTTCCTGGCGTTTCTGACTACATGACAGCTATGGAAAATGGCGTTGCAAAGGCCCTTGCAGGTCAAGCAACACCACAGAAGGCACTTGATGAAGTAGCTAAAGAGTGGAATGCAATTACAAAGCGTGTAGGCATCACTAAGGTGAAGTCTGCATACCAGAACGTGATTGCACTCGAAGATAACATCAAGTAAGTAACTCGCTTAAAGGTGTCGCGCGGTCAATTTATTTGGCCGCGCGACACTTATGAGTTTTGCAAATAGACCTCTTTAGTGATTTTATTGCCCCTTAATTAGCGGGCAGAAGTGGAGCAGGATCTCAGTGAAAAAAGGTTACCCACGGTTCTTTCTTCTTCCAGGCTTAATTTTACTAATCGCAATTATTATCTTCCCACTCCTGTTCACAATCCGCGTGACATTCTCAAGCTGGAACGTTTCTCAAACTGGCCTTAACTTTATCGGTGGTGCAAACTGGGCCGAGATGGTCCGCGACACCCGTTACTGGGGCTCGCTACTGAGACTTTTCTATCTCTCATTTTTAACTGTTGCCATTCAATATGCACTCGGCTTTGCCATCGCGCTCTTCGCCTGGAAGGGAATCGCAGCGCGCCGCTTCTTCCGAGTTCTCTGGTTAATTCCGATGATGACAACACCGTCACTTATGGCGATCATCTGGCGTTCAATCTTTACCGAAGATATCGGTGCACTCAATGGACTTCTCTCACGCGTAGGGCTCGACCCAGTTAACTGGCTCACCGAAAGCGGGCCAGCGAATGTTGCAATCACTATCGCTGAGGTCTGGCAGTGGACACCCTTTATGTTCCTCATCCTCTTGGCCGGTCTTCTTAGCCTTCCAAAAGAACCATTTATGGCAGCTGCTATCGATGGCGCTAGTGCGTGGAAGACATTTGCGCGGGTAACTTTCCCAATGATGGCTCCAATCAGTATCGGCGCAATCATGATTCGCTTAATTGATGCGTCAAAGATCTTCGACTCCGTCTTTACTATGACGCGAGGCGGTCCTGGAAACGCAACTGAAACACCGGCGGCCTATATCTTCCAGCGCAGTTTGCAGGACTTCCAGATTGCTTACGGTTCAACCCTGGCACTGACATATTTGATCCTCGCAATCGTGACCTTAACTATTATCGGCAAAGTCTTTGCCCGCCTATCGAAGCCTCGGGGGATCTAACAGATGTATAAAGTCTTAAAGGCAACCTTCATCACCATCTGGAGCCTCTTCGTTCTCTTCCCAATCATGTGGGCGGTTACGACCAGCTTTAAGCCAGAATCTGCCGTAGTTAATGGCGCAACCTTTATTCCATTCTTGGAGTTCCAACCAAGTCTGATTGGATGGAAGGCGATTCTTCCTGGTCCAGATTCGATCACTAATTTATTTACGCCAACGCTCAACAGCCTTATCGTGACCGCAGGTGCTACCGCAATCTCACTGATCTTCGGCTCACTTGCAGCGTACGGTCTCTCTCGTTTTACCTACGGATGGAAGAACTACAGCAACGCAGACATCATCTTCTTCTTCGTCTCCCAGCGCATCATGCCGCCAGTAGTTCTTGCAATTCCATTCTTCCTCTTACTTAAGCAGCTCAAACTTCTCGATACCCACCTCGGGCTGATCCTCGTTCTTACTTCCGGTTTAATGCCGATCGTGGTCTGGTTGATGGTTGATTTCTTCAACGCTCTTCCGCGCGAGATTGATGAGATGGCGATGCTAGAAGGATGTAATCCAATCCAGGCCTTCTTCCGAACAATTCTGCCGCTTTCAAAGCCAGGTCTTACAGTTGCCGGAATGTTCTGCGTCATCTTTGGCTGGAACGATATCTTCTTCGCACTCACACTTACTGCAACGAAGGTACTCACCTTGCCCGTTGCGGTTATCGCACTTAACGGAACTGTGACCCCTTACTGGATCTTGGCGGCATCAACTGTCTTCTCCATCATTCCGTTGGTCGGTCTCGCATTTGTAATTGAACGTTTCTTATCTCGTGGAAGCCTTGGCGGAGCTGTTCGATGAAAGGTATCAAGTGTCTCTAATACTTAAAAACGTCTCGGTAACAAGCGAGAAAGATGGAGTTATCCTTGACGATATCTCCTTTGAATTTAAGCCTGGCCGTATCTACATCCTGATCGGACGTACTACTTCAGGTAAGACCTCTCTCATGCGCGCTATCGCTGGCCTTTTGCCTATCGACAGCGGTCAGATCACCATGAACGGTGAAGATTTTGATGAGAAGCCAATCTGGGAGCGCGATGTCGCTGTGGTTTATCAGCAGTTCATTAACTATCCCAATAAGACAGTTCTGGAAAATGTTGAGTTCCCATTATTTCGCAAAGGCATGTCCAAGACAGAGGCCCGCGAAGCAGCACTTGTCTCAATCAGTAAAGTGGGCTTAAGCGATTATCTCGACCGTAAACCAGCACAGCTATCAGGTGGCCAGCAACAGCGGGTGGCGCTAGCTCGTTCTTTATCTCGTAAATCTCACATCATGTTACTTGATGAGCCGCTGATGAACCTTGATTACAAGCTTCGCGAGCAACTTCGCGTTGAGTTTAAAGAAATCTTTAACTCTCAAAAAGATGCAGTAACAATCTATGCAACTACGGAACCGCCTGAGGCGCTAATTCTCGGTGCCGAAATTTTGGTCATGCACGAGGGTCGAATCATTCAATACGGAAGCCCAACTGAAGTTTACGAGAAGCCACAATCAACAACTGTGGCGCGAGTAATCACTGACCCTCCTATGTCAATCTTGCCGGTCTCAATTTCTAATGGCGAAATTCGATTCGGTGATGGATACGCCCAACCAATTCCAGCGAAGATGAAGAACTTCAAAGAAGGTCGTTATCAAGTTGGCATCCGCGCAAACGACATTGAAATCGCTAAGTCAGGTGGCGAAAAGGGAACGATTTCCTTGGTTGAAGTTTCTGGCTCGGAAACCTTGGTCTATGTTGATACACCTTCCGGTGAAATTGTCTTGCAGATGGAAGGTATCCACGATGTAAAGGTCGGGGAATCAATCTCTATTGAACTTCCAGGCAACCGCTTATTCTTATTCGAAACAACCGGGGCGCTCTGTGTCTCACCAGATAGCGCAGGGGAGTAACGATGGCTAAAATTACGCTCTCAAATATTGGGCACTCTTACAATAAAGATAAGGACCAATCCACCTGGGCACTGAAGCCACTAGATATGGTCTGGGAATCTGGCAAGACCTACGCCCTGCTTGGTCCTTCTGGCTGTGGCAAGACCACAATTCTTAACACCATCTCAGGTCTGGTAACACCGCACCAAGGCCGCCTTCTTTTCGATGATCAAGATGTCACTGATATTCCTACTGCGCAGCGCAATATCGCCCAGGTCTTTCAATTCCCAACTATCTACCGATCAATGTCAGTATTTGAAAACCTCTCATTCCCATTGGTATGCCGCGGGTGGAAAGCTGACAAGATCAAGGCGAGAGTTCATGAGATTGCAGAGATTCTAGAGATTACAGATAGGTTGGGTCGTTCGGCAGTCAAGCTCGGCGCCGATGAGAAGCAGTTGATATCACTTGGCCGTGGACTAGTGCGCGATGATGTTAGCGCACTACTGATGGATGAGCCACTGACTGTGATTGACCCACAATCTAAATTTGAACTACGTAAGAAGATTAAGGCGATTAACAAGATCAACAACCTGACCGTAATTTATGTAACCCACGATCAATATGAGGCGATGACCTTTGCTGATGAGTTGCTCGTTATGAGTTTTGGCGAAGTTATTCAGCGCGGAACGCCAGAGCAGCTCTTTGAGAAGCCAAATTCCAAGTACGTGGGTAACTTCATCGGTTCTCCGGCAATGAATTTCTTGCCTGTGCAAGTGCAATCAAATGAGATTCTCTTTGGTTCAACAAAGTTAAAGACCAATAATGCAAGCGGCGATGTAAAGGGGAAGTCCATCGAGGTGGGAATCCGTCCTGAGTACATCACTCTTGCCAAGGGTGCTGGCGAGAATGTCATTGAGGCAGAGCTACTCGGTCACGATGATCTCGGAAGCGTGCGCGTACTTAAATGCGTCGCTGGTGGCTCACCTATTTCGGTAAAGATTGCGCGTAGCGAGGGGCTGCCGACTAGCAAGAACCTCTTCTTAAAGCTTCCAGCCGAAAAGTCGTGGCTCTATCAAGATGGACGTCTTATCTAAACCTTTATTACAGATTGTTATATAGGTCGGCCATTATTACGGATTGTTATATTCCTTATCACGATGAGGTCTAATTCACCTAATTTTCACCTTGCGGCATTGGTTACAATCACCTACCTTTTCCTAAACACATTCTGTGTTCAGGAAGAAAGGGAACAGGCATGAAAGATGGAAAGTTTGTAGCAGATGCCCATACTGGTTTCTGGGATGCAAGTAAAGAGAACATCAAGAATGAATACGGTTTAGCTTTCGCCGAAACATTCTATGCGTTTCAATCAGGATTCAATCCACCTGATCCAAAGTGGACAATGGACTTTGATAAAGAGTTCCGTAAAGTAGATCCAGAGTTCTATCTACATCACATGTTCGTACGTGGTGAAATGGATATGGCTGTACTTTCAACACAGGTACTCTCAGATTTCTATCACACAGGTTTTACAAACTCAAAGCGCAATGCTGAGATGGTTGCTCGCGCACCAGAGCGTCTTATCGGACTTGGTGGAGTAGATCCACGCGATAAGAACGCAACTCGTCAAATGCGTGAGCAGGTTGAAGGCGATGGCATGAAGGGTTTCAAGTGGTACACCGCTGAATGGCGCGGAGAATCACGCGGTTGGAAAGCAAATGATCCAGCTGTATTCCCATGCTACGAAGAAGCTATTGCAATGGGTGTTAAGAACATGCACTTCCATAAGGGCCCAGCAGTAGAGCCACTATCAATGGAGAAGTTCGATGTCTATGACATTGACGAACCTTCATCACTCTATCCAGAACTTAACTTCATCGTCGATCACATTGGTCTTCCACGTCTGGACGAGTTCTGTTGGATCGCTGCACGTTCAACAAACGTGTACGCATCACTTGCAGTAGCGAACGCATTTATTCACAAGCGTCCTCGTTACTTCGGTGAGATGATGGCGAACCTTCTCTTCTGGCTCGGCGAAGATCGCATCATCTGGGGAACAGACTTCCCAATTTGGTACCCACACTGGATTCTTGATGAATTCATGGAGTTCCAGATCCCAGAAGATATCGCTGAAGAGTTCGGTGTTCAGTTGACACCTGAAATCAAGGCAAAGATCATTGGCGGAAACTTCGCACGCCTATACGGCATCGACACTGATGCCAAGCTTAAGCAGATTGAGAACGACGAATTTAGCCAGCGCCGCAAGGAATTCCTTGCGAACCAGGCAACATACGTCGGCGCTTAATTCTTAAGCAGCCAATTAATTACTAAGTAACGAGAAAGAAGTCATGACTACAACATCCATGGGTATCGAAGAACTAATTCGAGATGCGGCTAGTAGCGTTCCCGATCCTGAAATCCGCAAGACTATGGGTCAGTTGGGCATGATTGATGAAGTAGAGCTGAGGGAGGGTGGTAACGCGATTATCCGTTACCACCTGACCTCGCCTCTCTGTCCATCTCCATTTGCCATCTCAATCGGCAAAGAGATACGACGTCGAGTAGAACTAGTTGAAGGCGTCACACGCGCCACAGTTGAAATTCGGGATCACTTCATCGCAAAAGATATTGCGGCGAAGGTCAACGAGGTTGATATTCCAAAGGATGCACCACCATGGCTATAAGGTATGAAACTGGCAGTACTTATTTTCCTGGCTACGAAACAGCAGAGTCAGTTATTGAATACTTATCGGCAGATGAAGTAGCGCGTAGAAGTCTCAAGAACCGTCGCGAACTCTCACTTTTAGAAATCCCTTCAGTGATGCGCGTTGCCTGCATTTTGGCCGAGCGCACCAGAAAACCTGATATTTGGATTCGTAGCGCGGTCACAACGCTCGATCGTTTTTCGCGCGAAGTCTGCAATGGAGATTTAGAGGCAGCGCTCAAGGCTGGCCAAGCAGATCCGTTGACCGCAGAGCTACTGAATCAAAAGTATCTACAGATGCACCAGGACCTCACCTCGGTCCAACTTGCTGCCTTAATGCTGGGGCCAAAGCTCTGGTGGACCTTCCATGGGGTAAATGTTCCTTGGGTAAAGCAGTTCACCACCGTGCCACGTCCGCACATTGCAAATAGTAAGAAGGGCGATTTCGACCCTACAACGCGCTTGCTTATGCTCAGCCTGGTAGCTACTGGCCTCGACTTTGAAGAGCTGGAAAAGATTAAGGTAAAGGACTCTGGCTCATTGGATATCGATGGAAATCTCGTTGAGAATCCTTACAGCGATCCGCTTGTGCTTCAGTTTGAAACAGAAGAAGGTCCTCGTATCACCTTCTTGGGCGAAGAAGCGCGCGAAGCGCTCTCGCACCAATTAGCTATTCGTAATCCAAAATCTGAAGATCCGCTCTTTGCTGACCCAGCTGATTTCAAACGCTTTATGGAGCATGCGGCCAACCGCGCCGAGTCCATCATTGAGACCGTGAACGGTGTTAACAGCACGCTCTGCAAGACTGTCGGAGATTTCTTCCTCGAGTGGGGAATTCCAGGACGTAACTTCTGGAAAGAGAACGGTCTTACTCGTCCCGAAGATTAAAAAACCTTTACTTGGTTTTTAAGTACTAGAACTTGCAGGTCCGGCCAGGTTTTCTAATACCAATGCGCGCCCTGACTCTAAGCGGGCGATTGGCACTCTAAAGGGCGAGCAGGATACGTAATCGAGGTGCAACGAGTGGAAGAAGTGGATACTGCGTGGATCTCCACCGTGCTCTCCGCAGACACCTAGCTTGAAATCAGAGCTATGTTCGCGTGCCTGTTCGGTTGCGATACGCACCAGCAGCCCAACTCCATCTTGATCAAGTGATTCAAACGGGTTAAATGGAAGTAACTCAAGGTCCAAATAGCGCGGTAAGAAGCTGGACTCAACATCGTCACGGCTAAAGGCCCAAGTCATCTGAGTTAAATCATTTGTACCAAAGGAGAAGAAGTCGGCGTAGTCAGCAATCTTGCCGGCTGTCATAGCTGCACGCGGAGTTTCAATCATGCTTCCGATTGGAATATCGAAGTGTTGACCGGTGCCGGTAAGGGTATGGGCAATCTCTTCCTCTAGCGTCTTGCGCAGGTGTAGTAGTTCGCGCTGGGTTGCGACAAGGGGAACCATAATCTCTGGCACCGGATTGTGGCCCAGCTTACGAACTTCAAGGCAGGCGTGCACAAGTGCGCGAACCTGCATCTTAAATAGTTCTGGAATCAAAATTCCAAGACGTACGCCGCGAAGACCAAGCATTGGATTAGATTCATGCAGACGCTTAACGGCGGCAAAGACGGCGTGCTGACGTGGAGTGATCTCTTCACCTAACGCTTCAGCGCGTGCCATCTCGGCACTGAGCTCGGCGATATTTGGTAAAAATTCATGCAGTGGTGGATCGAGTAGGCGAATCGTTACCGGCAGACCAGACATTGCCATCATAATGCCGACGAAATCTCCGCGTTGTAGCGGCTCCATTTCGGCGATGATTCCGCGCTGCGCCTCTTCATTCTCAGCCAAAATCAGGCTTTCTACGTAGGTACGACGCGGTCCTAAGAACATATGTTCAGTGCGGCAGAGCCCTACGCCTTCTGCGCCAAGAATTCGCGCGCGAATTGCATCTTCTGGGGTGTCGGCATTGGTGCGCACACGCAGAACTCGTGAAGCATCTGCATGTTGCAAGATGCGATCGACTGCCTTTACAACTGCTGTTGCTTGGGCAGAGTTAGCATCGAGCTTGCCCTCGAGGTATGCAGTAACGGGGGAGGCAATAGTTGGAAGTGCGCCCAAGTAGACAATGCCACTTGTGCCATCGATAGAGATAACTTCACCCTCGTACACGGTGCGGGAGCCGACGGTAAATAAATTTGCACGTTCATCAACCGAGATGCTCTCGGTGCCACAGATGGCTGTCTTACCCATTCCGCGAGCAACCACAGCTGCGTGCGATGTTTTTCCGCCACGGCTGGTGAGAATTCCTTCAGAGGCAACCATCCCGACTAAGTCATCGGGGCTGGTCTCGCGTCGCACCAAAATTACTTTGTGACCCGCTCGTGCCAAATCAAATGCCTTGCGAGAGTCGAAGACGACCTCACCGACAGCAGCTCCTGCTGAAGCTGGGATACCGCGGGCAATCTCGGTTACCTGCCCCGAAAGATCAAACTGCGGGAACATCAGGTGGCCTAACTGTTCACCGGAGATTCGAGAGAGCGCCTCGTCCATGGAGATTTTGCCTTCATCGACAAGTTGCAGGGCAACGCGGAAGGCGGCTTCTGCGGTGCGCTTACCAACGCGAGTCTGCAAAATCCAGAGCTTTCCACGTTCAACGGTAAATTCAATATCGCATAGATCTCGGTAGTGATTTTCGAGCAGACTCATTACCCGTTCAAGTTCAGTAAATGCCTTTGGTTCGCGCTCATTCATCTCGACGAGTGTCATGGTGTTACGAATACCCGCGACAACATCTTCACCTTGCGCGCGGTTGAGGTAATCGCCGTAGCTTCCGTTTTCACCAGTGGCTGGATTTCTAGTAAAGGCAACGCCGGTACCAGAATCATCGCTGAGATTTCCGAAGACCATGGATTGAATATTTACCGCAGTACCTAAATCAGAAGGGATGCGCTCACGTTGGCGGTAAATTTGAGCACGTTCAGAATTCCAGGAGTGAAAGACTGCTTCAACCGAGCTAATAAGGTGCTGACGTGGATCAGTTGGAAAATCTTTTCCAGTTTGAGCTTCAATCTCTCTAATGAGAGCCTGTGACAGTGCTTTTAGCCCATCAACTTTTAACTTTTGGACGCTATCAACTGAGTGTGATTCCAAAATTCGAGCTTCAATTTTCTTGAAATCTGCCGGTGGAACGT